>Ga0302197_10000070_pt1 | contig 97711 bp, 85 predicted proteins | sample II_Bog_N2_1_FD_193526 | JGI IMG/M metagenome (GOLD analysis project Ga0302197, IMG submission 193526) | Peat permafrost microbial communities from Stordalen Mire near Abisko, Sweden - II_Bog_N2_1 | ecosystem: Environmental > Terrestrial > Soil > Wetlands > Peat | place: Sweden: Abisko... | reverse complement strand
GACCCACCAGCTTTCTATCCCGTCGGTATCGGCAACAGCGAGATCCGACCCAGCATCGCCCCGAACCGCCGCCTCGTCAGATGGCTCTCGGCCAGCAGAAGCCAGTAGTACCTAGCGTGCTTGACCAGCCGCCCGCCGGTCTTCACCAGCCGCTGTTGCAAACTGGTCAGCGACCAGTTCTCAATCCCTCTCGGCAAAACCAGACGCCGCCACAGATTTCCCAGGTTGTAGGCCAGCAGGCTTACAGCGCCGATGAAGTCGCAGACTTTTACCGCACACATTGGCAGCTCATCGATAACGCATGGCTGCCCGCAGTGCTGAAAATGAAAGAGGACTGGCTGGCGATGGCGAATGACCCCGATAAGTTCTTGCGTGACCGGCGGACTACTGCCGGGGAAGCCTTCAGGGATTGCTTCAACATCAGCGCTCGACAAACCCATTGCTGAGAACAGCTCTATTGCAGTGCCGAAAGAATGGAAAGAGGGGACCGACTACTTATAACCGTCCCCGTCACACCAATCAGCCTAGATGAGCGGTCTAGTTGCTCAGAAAGTCAATCTTGTACGTCCGGAGAAACGCCATGCAGATCCGTCACCTCAATTCCCCTAAAGCAGGTCTCGTAGAACACATCGACAACGCTACTGCGCGCACTCTAATTGCCGCTGGCTTCGCAGAGCACGTGCCATATAAAGATTTCCGCGAACGGCTTGCCGCTGAGTCTACATCGCAGACTGCTGGCACTATCGTTAGTGTCAGCGTTTCTGGCACCGAGTGGGGCTTTGACGGCTCTTGCTCTCAGTTCAGACAGCCCGTAATCATTTTCAAGCGTGGTGCCGAGACCACTTACTACGACGCTCCGGTCAAAGATACACCCGCTTCCGTCGTCCGGCAGTTCTATGAAGCTGTTGGCACTGCTCTGACGGATGCGCAGATCGAGACCATCCGCATTGCTGAGTGCAATGAGCGCGCCGCGCGGATAGCCACAGAGCAAGCAGAGAAAGCGGCCATGGCAAAGTACCGCCGGCTCTAAACCATTAACACTTACAGGACACAGTGAGAGGTATTTTCATGGCGCCAGAAATCAGAAGTTACTCGTGTGAGATGCGTACGCAGCAGTCCGATTTTTCATTAGTCGGCTATGCCGCGCGGTTCAACTCTCCATCAAGTCCAATTCCAGGCAATCGCGGCATGTTCGTCGAGACTATTCTCCCCGGTGCCTTCACTCGTGTGCTAGCCGACCCGAAAACTGATGTCCGGTGCCTGTTCAATCATGATGCGAACAAAGTTCTCGGGCGCACGATGTCAGGCACGCTGACGCTGTCGCAAGACGACAAGGGTCTCCGGTTTCACTGTCAACTCGACAAGAACAATTCCGATCACACCAATCTCTACAGCTCGGTTGCGCGTGGTGACATTTCGGACTGTTCGTTTGGTTTCTCGACTGACGACGACTCTTGGGACACCGACAAGAATGGTGACACTCGCCGCACGATCAGAAGCTTCTCCGGCCTTTTTGATGTCTCTGTGGTCTGCAATCCGGCTTATCCGAACACGACAGTTTCTGCACGCTCCGCTGCCGTCCAGAGTTTCTCAGCTCAACTTTTCCGCGGAAAGAAATCGGTCCATCAAGTTCGCGTTGACGTTGCCGCACGCAACGGAATCTCAGTTGCTGACCTCGAAGATGCCGAGTTGAGACTGAAAGCGCATCAACAGGCGGCAGTCATGGCGACTCAGAATAAAACTGAAGACGCTGCGCTGAGAGCTAAAGCAGAATCACTGCGTCAGGGCGGCGGGTTTGAGGTTGCGTCTGATGGTGGACAAGCTGCTGACCCGACTCAATCTCTGCGCTGCAAAGCCAACTCTGTCAGCTCTTCACCGGCTGAACACCGCAAAGCTGCAATGGCTCATCGGGCATATCGTGACCGCGCAAAAGATTCTGATACGTATGCACAGCACGATACCGCTGCACAAGATCATGATGACGCGGCGGATGGTGATTCGGCTGCTGCAATCCGATGTGTAGCGAACTGCCGGAGAACAAAATGATGGACGCCATCTCTTTCGGTAACAGACTTCTCAGAAAACTCGGATTGCGATTCTGCGGACCACAGGGTGAGCGCGTCGGCTGGGAAATAGAAGTCGTAGGTGACTCACCGGAGCTTGCAAAAGATTCCCCCGGATGTGCGTGCTTCAGAAACTCAACGATTTACCTACGCCGCTCTGCTCTCAATGGTGGTGAGTACCGCGGCAAGCATTTTTATGGTCCCGAGCTTGTCCAGCACGAAGTAGCGCACGCTGTGACCGGTTCACCTGACCATGACAAAATATTTGATGCAGCTTTGCTGACAGTGGAACTCGTGTCGCACGCAATCCGCTCCTCACCGGCATTCGCTGAGGAGCAAGTTTTGCTTGATGCAATCGGAAAAATGACGCCGGAGGACTTCAAAACGCTCATCGTTCAGAAAATGACGCCGGAACAATTTTGGACGGCGGTGTGGTCACGCGACACTGGTCTACTTTTCAAGCGCCTGCTTGCTGCTGCTGGTATCACTGATGCAGATGTCCCCGGTGGGCGTCTGTGTCCGCCGTGGTCAAAATGAAGGTCGGCGGCACAATCGGGCATCGCGTCGCCGCACTCGAATGCCTGTGCGATCAACACTCAGCGCAACTACGGCAGCGTCTCGAAAAAGGGGACACCGGTGCGCAGGGGCAATCTATCCGCGGCGAAAAAGGGGAACGCGGTGAAACTGGAGCAGCATCAACAGTCCCTGGTCCCGTCGGACCCGCAGGGAATAGCATACGCGGCGATAGAGGTCCAGTAGGACCGCGCGGTGAGTCAGGGGTGAGCAATATACCCGGACCACAAGGGATGCCAGGGCGTGATGCTGACGTTCAGCAACTGAACTCGGCTGTTGAGACTGTCACCCGAGCACGAGAGGAAATCATGAAGGAAATCAAGAATTCAAATCAGCTTCGCATCGAAGCAACAGTCGCTTGTCAGAACGCGATCAAAGAGCAGAATGCAGTGATCGCAAAAATGAGATGCGATATGGACGAAATTCGGCTCATGCTTAGGGCACTGCTCGACATCCAGAAGAAGTCTGCTGACTACTGCGATTTTTTGAGAGAGCGCACTGCAAGAATATTAGCGGAGCAGCGGGCGAAAAGGAGCTAACCGAGCAATCGTTGCAAAGTAACAGTGGGGAAAATCAAATGGTTGCTGTAACTTTCTGTCCGCCTCATGCTGCCTTAGGGGCTGACGCTCCGGAAGTAATTCAACTAAAGTCGCGGCAAGCCGTATCTGCGACATTCGACTCGCACGGTGAAGCGGTCTCCACCGGAATTGCGTTCTCCGATTACGATCGTATGGCGACGTATAAGCGTGGCGGTAGTAGCGGGCTCAAAAAAGTCCCTACGTGGATCAATTCCCCTGAGACATTCCGCGAAGTGGTCACACGCATGGTGGAGAACCGCGCTTTCTTCCAAAGAACATACTCACTTTATGGAACACACAAAGATCGTATTTCTCGGGCTCAGTTGGCGCTCAATGGTCAACGTGACAAACTTATCGCCATTTGCGACAGGCTCTGTGAGGAGTACGTTCAGAAATTGAACGCTGGTGCCGACCGCACAGACCTGTTGGGGCTTGCAAAAAAGATTGAGGAGAAAGATTCGCAAATAGCGCACCTCGCACAAAACGCTGCTCTGGTCACGAGCATACTTTTTTTGAGTTATCGCGTTGGTATGAATTCAACAGAAGTGGCAGCTGAGCTGAAATGCGTAAAGCCGCCCTTAGTTAGACAGATAGGGCACCGCGCCAGACAGATCGGTGATGAAATCATCGGCGGGAAAATTCACGCTGAGAAGTGGAAACGCAGAGCAGCAAGAGCAGCCGCCTCACGAGCAGCAAGAGCAGCGGCAGCAAGAGACAAAGGGGAAAAACAAAATGGCTGAAATTGGAATGAAAATCAGAAGTACTGCTCCTGTAGTTATTTTTTGCGGGTGCTTGAGCACGACTACCGCTCAAGAGTTGAGCGACAAACTTTACGCTGCGATAGGGCTGGATGTCCCCGTGGAACATATCTCAATTATTGCCACCGGAGCCAACTACAACGCTCTTGTGCTGCTTGACAGGGAAATCCTCGCGCCGTTTCTTGAGATGTGCCTAAAAAGCGTCGGTGAAACGATCAAGATGTCGCCGGCAATCTCAAAGACTGAGAAAAAAGCGGAGCGGATGCCGACGGTCACAAAGCGGATGGACCGGAGCAACGTCACAGAGCAGTGCCGCTCGACAATTGGGGACATGGTGCTGAGCAAGGCGTAAACGGCCGGGGCGGATCTGCTAATCAAGCATGGCTGAGCAGTCAGATTCTCTAACTATCGCCTACAGGCTCTCCTAGGCAGCAAAAAGAAGCCGCCCCGATGACTTGAGCCGGAATATATTGGCGTCCGCGGCACAAGCTGCATTGCGGTGCTCACTCGTGCGGCGGCGGCTGCTGACTTCATTTCTCGGATCATGTCGCAAGGCGGGAGCAAGCTGACATGCAAGGATCATTTCGCTACCCTCATTCTGTTGCTACAGTGTAGCTACAACGTAGCATTTTGTCAAGAGGAAAATTTGTTCTTGACATGTAGCTACACACGGGCTACATTGTGGCACATGGCGAAGTCAAAAAAGAAAACAACAGCGAAGTCGGTAAAAGACGAGATGATCCGGTTCCGCGCTTCGACAGAAGAAAAACGAGCGTTAGAGGAGACAGCGCAGCGAGAAGGACTCCCGCTGTCGTCATGGATACGCCGCGTGTTGCTACGGGAAGCTGGCCTATTGCCGGAGGCGAAGTAAGGCATCATGGCAAAGGTTGCCAACAAATACTGCTCGTTATCGGCTCTGCGCAACGAGAGCGACGTTGAGCAATTCTTTATCCTGCCTTTGCTTAATGACCTGGGATACAGTTCCGACTACATCGAAACCAAGTCATCCATTCGGGAAGTCACGGTCGGGAAGGGCAAGAAGAAGAAAAGCTACATACCTGACTATCTCGCCTTCGCGGTTCGCAGCAAGATCAAGCCCGTCCTAGTCGTTGACGCAAAACACCCCGATGAAACCGCCGAGGCTGGTGTCCATGACGCGCAGCTTTACGCCTCCGTAATTCGGCGCAAGATGCCTTCTCCGAAACCCGATCAATACTGCCTGGGCATCAATGGGCATCAAGTCATTGCCAAGCACTACGACAGCGACCTCGTACTCCACTCTCTGAGCTTTGCGGATTTTGTTGACGAAAACCCTGCTTTTGAAAAATTCCGGTTGGCACTGAGCCGCGAAGTTCTTGCGGTCGCGTCAACTGACAAAAAGGCGAAACCAGATTTTGAGTTTAGGTCGGTTGCTCCGATTGAACTGCCAGCGATTTTCGAGGCATGTCATCGGTCGATCTGGAAAGCTGAAAAGCGGAGTCCAGCGTCGGCCTTCTACGAGTTTGCCAAGATCATGTTTGTGAAGATAGACGAAGATCGGCGCTTACACGAGTTCCTGACGACCAACAAGATTGATACATCATCTGGCATTGTTCCAAGAGATGCCGTCCGATTTTCAAAAGACTGGATCGAGCAAATGGAAGGCAGCACCGACAATCCTGTTGACACGATCTTATTTGCTCAACTGGCGAAGAATCTGGAAGCCCAGATTGCCAAAAAAGAAAAGAAGCGGATTTTCGCGGAAAAGGAGGGGATTGAATTAGCGCCTGCAACGATCAAGGACGCCGTGGAATATCTCCAACATCTCGACCTGTACACGGTGGATGAAGATTTGAACGGTCGGCTGTTTGAGACGTTCCTTACGGCCACGATGCGCGGCGAAGCACTTGGTCAATTTTTCACCCCGCGTTCCGTTGTTAAGTTCATGGTAAAGATGGCGGAGTTGCGGGCCACGCCCGCAGTAATGGATTTGGTGTTGGACGGTTGCTGTGGTTCGGGCGGATTCTTGATCGAAGCGATGGCCGATATGTCGGCCACAATCACAGCAAACAAGGCCCTGAGCGGTCACGACCGCGAGACACAGTTGCGCCGATTGAGACAAGAAACTCTCTGGGGTATAGACGCAGGGAAAGACCCTGAGATGGCGCGGATAGCACGGCTGAATATGCTATTGCACAAGGATGGCGGCAGCCGGATTTATTTCGCGGACGCCTTGGACAAAGCATTGCGGGTAGAGATCGGCTTGCCGCTGCCAACGCGCCTCGAAATTGACGAGCTTAGAACCGAACTCATCGAAAATAAGAAACGGTTTTCTTGCATCCTTAGCAACCCGCCATTTTCGATGACGTATGAGCGAAAGAAGCCGAAAGAGCTTGCGGTGTTGCGGGAATACGTTCTGAGTACAGATGAAAAGGGTAAGCCGAGTGCGTCCCTTCGGTCGTCAGTCATGTTTCTCGAACGCTATTTGGGGTTGTTAACCAATGGTAAATCTGAGCTTGGCTCCGGTCGGATAATCACTGTCATGGATGAAAGTGTGCTGAATACTCTTTCATCCAAGAGATTTAGAGAGTACATGTTGCGGAACTTTATTCTGCGTGCTGTCATCTCGCTCCCCAAGAATACATTCGTCAAGGCCCAGGGAAGCGTTAAGACCTCAGTTCTCTATTTGCGTAGAAAAGTGAATGCGGACGAACAACAGCCACATGTGTTTATGGCGATCTGCGGGAATGTCGGACATAGCGATTCTGGCAAGGAACGGCCCCACCTAAACGAACTGCCAGCGATTTTGCAGGCGTTTCAATTTTTTGAGGAGCACGGCAAGCTATCTCCCTCGTGCCCGGAAAACTTATTCCTCGTGCCTGACCTGCTCACGAATAATCCAACCGTGCGCTTGGATGCTCAGTTCTTTGATCCTCGTTACTTTGCCACGATGGACACACTGGACAAGGTAGCCAAAGAAAAAGGGTGGCAAATCGAGTCACTTAGGAAGCTCCTGCCAGAGAATGGCAATCCTATTGCGGGGGGGGGCAACGCCGAGAGGCGCATCCTACCCGGATGAAGGCCCGAAGTTTATACGAGTCCAGAACGTGCGTCCGTACCGCCTTGAGTGGAATCCAGATGATCCATGTATTGACACAAGGACTCACGAGAAACTTCTAAAGCGATCACAACTTCATGAGGGCGATGTGGTTCTCACAATTACCGGAACTTATGGCATTGCCGCCGTGGTGCCCCCGGACTTCGGCTTGGCAAACATAAACCAACATTCGGTGAGGATAAGAGTCGCCGATGATATAGCTCCCGAATATCTCTGCGTATTTCTTAATTCTGACCTTTGCCGACCGCAGTTTGATCGTGCCGTAACCGGGTCGTCTCGTTTCGCCCTGGACTATCCGGCAATAAAGAACCTGCGGATTTTGTATCCGCCGGACAAGAAAACGCAGCAAAAGATTGCAATCGACATTATGAAACGGCTGGCGGAGTCATCCGAGCTTCGTAAGAAGGCTGACGCTATCAGTGAGGTTCTGCCGAAGACCCTGGGTTAGAGTTTTTGGGCAGACGGCGGAATTGTTGGGCAAGATGGCATTATTAGGCAAAGCCCCACACACCGCAGAACCAACGGGTGTGGATTAACGCTGAGCAGTATTTCGGAGACGTGCCACAGGCTATGTGGGAATCATTTATTGGTGGATATCAGATTTGTGAGCAGTGGTTGTCTGACCGGAAAGGACGCAAGCTTAGCTACGATGACGTACAGCACTGGCAACGCATCGTGGTTGCGCTCAAGGAAACCATACGGCTGACCAAAGAGATTGACGCTCTTGTACCAGGGTGGCCACTGCCTTGACTTGGAATATGGCTGGGGACTTAGCGGTCGCGGTCGCTGTATGAGTTTCACTAAAAGTTTCACTAAAAGAGGGAGAAACAGCATAAGGGAATCTAAAGGATTCTAATGTTTATCAATAACTTACGAGATAACAGCGGCTAAAAATGAGATTGAGAATCTTCCGTCCTAACCCCTAGACGATAGCGCCACTTGGGGGGCTTGCAGCGAATCCCGATTATAACAAAGGTTGCTCGCGCCCAACCGGGTTGGCTGTCCCGGAAACGCGGCTTCCGAAAACGGCGACGCAAGGCCTGGGGAAGGTTTAAGTGGCACTTCTGGCCGTTGATTTTTGCGCCACCCACTTGACAACGGCAGGTTGAAAAGGGATACTTTCAAAGGCGAATAAAAAGCGAATATAAATCTTCGCCCGGGCTGTTTGCCCTCTGCGTTCCCTGACAATTGCGAGAAAAGTATGTCTGCCTCTCCGGTTTTTTCATCGGCGGCCATGGGCCGCCCTTTTATTTTTTCTACGCCGTCTTCTCCGCGGTCGAGCGCGGAGAAGACCGCCAAGAAGACCGTGGACCTTTTGGCCCAGGTGGGCGCCATCTCCAAACTGGCTACCGTCGTTCCCGCTTCGCGTCTCGCTGCGCGCCCGGCGCCGGAAATGTTTCCCACCGGTATTCCGCAACTGGATTCGCTGACCGGCGGCCTCGCGCGCGGCTGCCTCACGGAAATCTGCGGCACGGCTTCATCGGGAAGAACCAGCGTGCTGCTTTTCGCGCTCGCCCGCGCCACCCAGCGCGGAGAAGTCTGCGCCCTGGTGGATGTTAGCGATACGTTCGACCCCGCGTCAGCCGCGGCTGCCGGCATGGAGATGAGCCGCTTGCTCTGGGTGCGCTGCGGAGAAAAATATCGCTCGCGCAAATATCCTTCGGCTGCGTCCAGAGCAGGCACAAACGGCGGAAATTTCTCCGGCTGGAAAAATCCATACATCCAGCGCTGCGAATCGCAGCTCGCGCAAATGCTGAAAGTCACCGATCTGCTGCTGCAAAGCAATGGTTTCGGAATGATCGCTCTCGATCTCGGCGATGTCCCGGTCCAGAGTGCGCGCCGAATTCCTTTGGCTTCCTGGTTCCGCTTCTGCCGCGCAGTGGAACACACGCCCACAGCACTGCTGGTACTGGAACAGCAGCCCATCGCGGGAAGTTGCTCGTCGATGGTGTTGCAGGTGTCAGGGGTTCGGTCTCAGGTCTCAGGAAAAAAGCTCTCAGCTCTCAGTTCGCAGCTCTCAGGAAATCGGCCGATGCGTTCAGAATTGCCGCATTCAGAACTATTGGACCAATTCGAAATCACCGCCCAGTTGTTGCGCTCGCGGTTGGAAGGGACGTCGAAACGAAAGCCAGCGCAATCGGCGCCAAGTTTCACCAGCCGAGCCGCATGGACGGGATAGTTCATCCCGTAAGTTCGAAATCACTGGCTCTCAATTTGCAGACTCAGAAATTCTTGTCGCCATCATTCGTCATTGTCATTTAAAGCAAGAGCTTTTACTGAGAGCTGAGAGCTGCACTCCCATGTTTGCCTGCATCTTCATTCCCGATTTCCCCGTGCAAGCGCTCACTCGCTATGAGCCTGAGTTGTGCTGCCGCCCGATCGCAATCTTTACCGGACGTCCCCCGCTGGAGAAAGTCGTGGCGCTGAACGAAAGCGCGCGGCAAGCGGGCGTGGAAATCGGCGCAACCAAATCGCAACTGGAAGCCTGGGAGAGCCTGATCCTGCGTGCGCGTTCGGAGTCGCAGGAGACCTCGGCACACGCTGCGCTGCTCGATTGCGCGCAATCGTTCTCCCCGGAAGTGGAAGACACCTCGCCCGGCATAGTGCTTCTAAATCTTGCCGGTCTTGAGCCGCTGCTCGGTCCGCTGCCAAAAATCGCCCACAATCTGGCGCAGCGGGTCTCTTGCCTCGGACTGCAAGCGAACCTCGCCGTGGCCCCCAACCCGGATGCTGCTGTGCTCGCCGCCCGCGGATTTCCCGGCGTAACCTTGATTCCCGCAGGCCGCGAAGCCGAGCGGCTGGGCGATCTGCCGTTGGAGGTCTTACTTGAAAGTTGTTCCTCCGATACAGCGGCAGCCGCGCGCCGGATGGAAACATTCGATCGCTGGGGCATCCGCAAACTGCGGGCGTTAGCAGCCTTACCCGAAGTTCCGCTCCGCGAGCGCCTGGGACAGCAGGGAACCCGTCTGCAAAAGCTGGCGCGGGGCGCAATGTCGCGCAGCCTGCGAGTGCTCGAACCGCAACTGATTTTTGCCGAAAGCGTCGATCTTGAACATCCCATCGTGCTGCTGGAACCTCTGGCATTCCTGCTGCACCGCATGCTGGAGCAAGTCTGCGCCCGATTGAGCCAGCGCGCGCTGGCGGCGCAGGAGTTGCGTCTAAATCTGGAACTCGCACCCACGCAGCCGAACCATTGCGCCCCGCTCACCCCGCCGCCCACCCCGTCGCCCACCCGCACGTTGACTCGCACGCTGCGGCTGCCAACCCCCATGCTGGACGCGAAGGTATTTCTGAAATTGTTGCAGCTTGATTTGCAGGCGCATCCCCCGGGAGCGCCCATCGTGAAGATTCATTTGTCGGCCGAACCGGCGCATCCGCGAGCCTTGCAGAGCGGATTGTTTCAGCCGGTTTTTCCCGAACCCGAAAAACTGGAACTGACGCTGGCGCGCATCGCAGGCATTGTCGGCGAGGGCAGAGTGGGGTCGGTGGAATTGCTGGATACCCATCGCGAGGGTGCGTTTGCCGTGCGGCACTTCGCGCCCGCCGAAGCGAAAGAAAGCGCACAGGAAAAAATGAGCGCCGTAATTGCCTTGCGCCTGTTTCGTCCGCCGCTGGCCGCGAGTGTCACCGTGCGCGAAGCCAGGCCGGTGCAAATGCAATGCCCGCAGCGCGCCGGCGTTGCCGGAGAAATCGTCTGGACCGCCGGCCCCTGGCGCTCTTCCGGCGACTGGTCGGAACAGGAAGGCTGGTCCCGCGAGGAGTGGGACATCGCCGTGCCCCACGAATCTGGACTCGCACTGTATCGCCTGGTACAGGACAAACTCGACGGTAATTGGTTTATTGAAGGAATGTATGACTAGGGAAACTCTGACTAAGTTCCCGGTTTCCTCCGTGCACCTCCGTGTACCCCGTGGTTTAGGCTTTCTGCCGACACTGAATCAGAGTCTCCCCAGGAGTGCTCTCAGTTCTCAATTCGTACAAGGGTTCACTGAGAGCTGAGAGCTGACAGCTGATGTACATCGAACTCCATTCCCGCTCCGCCTTCAGCTTTCTCGAAGGCGCGTCGCTTCCCGAGGAGTTGATCGCCGCCTGCGCGAATCTGGGAATGCCGGGGATGGCCTTGCTCGATCGCGACGGAGTGTACGGCTCGCCGCGCTTCCATCTCGCCGCCAAAAAGGCGGGGATCAAGGCGCATATCGGGGCGGAAGTGACGTGTGCTGCATTTTCACTCCGAGGTGAATTCCGCCTTCCACTTCTGGTCGCTTCGCGTGCTGGCTATCAAAATCTCTGCCGCCTGATTACGAAAATGAAATTGCGCGTTGGACGCAAAAACGAAGAAGGCGCCCGCGCCTCGGAACTGGATTTCAGAGAGTACGCATCCGGCTTGATTTGTCTGACGGGTGGTGAAGAAGGACCGCTGGCCGCGGCGCTCCGGCAAAACGGAGCGCAAACCGCTTTCGAAACGGTAAAGAGACTAACCGAAATATTTGGCCCGTCGAATGTTTATGTCGAATTGCAGCGTCATTTTCTTCGCGACGAAGAATATCGCAACCGGGTTGCCATCGAAATCGCGGAAGCTCTGCATTTGCCGCTACTCGCGACCAACGGCGTCAACTATGCCAGGCCTCATGAGCGCGAGTTGGCAGATGCATTCACCGCACTCCAGCATCGCCGCACGCTGGCTACTGCCGGACGTTTGCTGGCGCGCAATGCCGAGCGTTATCTCAAGTCTCCCGCGGCCATGCGAGCGCTCTTCGCCGATCTTCCGCAGGCCATCGCCAGCACGCTGGAACTCTCTTCCCGGTTGGAATTTACCCTGAACGATCTGGGCTACGAGTTTCCTCGTTATCCCGTGCCGGATGGCGAAACCATGGTGTCGTTTCTGCGCGAACACACGCGAGAAGGAATGCAGAGCCGCTACGGCCGGGCGGACGCGGAACTGAAAAAGCGCGCGCGCCGGCAAATCGAGCGCGAGTTGAACTTGATCGAACACTTAAAACTTGCCGGCTATTTTCTGATCGTCTGGGATCTGGTGCGCTTCTGTCGCGAGCAGAACATTCTGGCGCAGGGCCGCGGATCGGCCGCCAACAGCGCGGTGTGCTACTCGCTCGGCATTACGGCGGTCGATCCGATCGGCATGGAATTGCTGTTCGAACGCTTTCTTTCCGAGGAGCGTGGCGAATGGCCCGACATCGATCTCGATTTGCCCAGCGGCAACGAGCGCGAGCGCGTGATCCAGTACGTCTATCAACGCTACGGACCGCGCGGAGCGGCCATGACCGCCAACGTGATTACCTATCGCAATCGCATGGCCGCGCGCGAAATGGGCAAGGTGATGGGATTTGACGAGGACACGCTGAAACGGATTTCAGCGGCCGTGGCCACCTGGGAATTCAAAGACGAGAACGATGCGCTCGATAGACGTCTGCGCGATGCCGGCCTCGATCTGAAGCATCCGCGGATCCGCAAATATTTCGAGTTGTGCCTCGCTGCGCAAGATCTTCCGCGCCACTTGGGCCAGCACTCCGGTGGCATGGTCATCTGCGAGGGGCGTCTCGATTCGGTCGTGCCGCTGGAGCCCGCTTCCATGCTAGGCCGAGTGGTAGTGCAGTGGGACAAAGAAGATTGTGCCGACATGGGCATCATCAAAGTCGATCTGCTGGGTCTCGGCATGATGGCAGCGCTGAAAGATTCTCTTGAGTTGATTCGCGATCATTATCGCGAAGAAGTGGACCTGGCGCATCTTCCCGCCGACGACCCCGTCGTCTATTCCGCACTGCAAAAGGCCGACACGGTGGGAATGTTTCAGGTCGAGAGCCGCGCGCAGATGGCGTGCCTGCCGCGCTTGAAGCCGCAAAAATTCTACGACATCGTGGTGCAGGTGGCGATCATACGGCCCGGACCCATCGTGGGCAATATGGTCAATCCATTTCTCAAGCGGCGGCAGGGCAGAGAAGCGGTCATCTATCCGCACCCGTCGCTCGAAACCGTGCTCGGCCGCACGCTGGGCGTGCCGCTATTTCAGGAGCAGTTGCTGCGCATGGCCATGATCGCCGCCAACTTCACCGGCGGCGAAGCCGAGGAGTTGCGCCGCGCCATGGGCTTCAAGCGTTCCGAGGTGCGCATGAAACCAATCGAAGAAAAGCTGCGTGCCGGCATGACCCGCAACGGAATCCTCGGCGAAACGCAGGAGCAGATCATCCAGTCGATTACTTCGTTTGCGCTCTATGGATTTCCCGAATCCCATGCCGCCAGTTTCGCCCTGATTGCCTATGCCAGCGCGTATTTGAAATGCCATTATCTGGCCGCGTTCACCGCCGCGCTCCTGAATAATCAACCGATGGGTTTTTATCATCCCTCAACCCTTGTGAAAGACGCGCAACGCCACGGATTGAAAATTCTGCCCATGGATGTGATGCGATCGGATTGGAGGTGTACGTTGGAGCCGTCAACCATTCGCCACCAGCCGTCAGTTCGTCTCGGCCTGAATTACGCGCGCGGTCTGCGCGAGCCGGCGGCACAGGCGCTGGTTCGGGAGCGCAGCCTGGCGCCATTTACCTCGGTGCAGGATCTGGCTCGTCGCGTGCCCGAGTTGCGCAAGGATGAATTGACGACGCTAGCGGAGATTGGGGCGTTGAATGAAATTAGTGAAAAACGTCACCGCCGCGATGCATTGTGGCAGGTAGAGCGAGCGGTCCGCTGGTCCGGTCCTTTATTGGATGAGCTTCCGGAAATGAATGGAGAATTTCCGCTCGCCGCCATGACCGACGAAGAGCGCTTAGTGGCGGATTTTCGCGCCACCGGGCTGACGGTCGGCCCTCATCCCATGCAATATCGGCGCGAAGAAATGAAGAAAATGTGGATCTATCGCGCTTCCGATCTCGCGCAAATTCCCAATGGACGGCGAATACGAGTCGGCGGATGCGTGATCGCACGCCAGCGTCCGGGAACGGCCAAGGGAATGATGTTCATGAGCCTGGAAGATGAAACCGGAATTGCCAATGCGATCGTCGCTCCCGATCTGTTGCAGAAGAATCGCGTGCTGTTGATTTCCGAGCGCTTCCTGATGATCGAGGGAATTTTGCAGAATCAGGACAACGTGATCCACATCCGCGCGGAAAGAGTTTCGCCGCTTCGCATCACACAGGCAGAAACGGCGTCGCACGATTTTCATTGAGCCGGGGGGCGAGTTCCGCACGCGCATGGCCTAGCTAGATGGCAGGCTTAAGCAGTTCCGGACGAGTTGCTCTGATCCATCTTTCCACGTCCCCGCGAAGGCTGATAGCGAGTTTGAGCATCTCGCCCGCTTCTTTGTCAGACACCGACCCCGCGAGATCATAGCTGCTGATATTGCGTTTCTTGCGAAAGCCATCAAAAGTGTCGATGACCCTTCGATCCGGAGCTGTAGTGAACTCCAGCGATTGGATAACACGATAGTGATGGTTGTCCCGCGTAGCTCGATAACCCGCAGCGGCCAGAGCGGCGGTTGCTGCTTGGAGTCCTGCATTGTAGGCGATCGCAAATCGCCAGTCGGCAGACAACTGCTCCACCTGGCAAGCTGCAAGATCGCGATCCGAGAGCCCCAACAGGTTTGTGATCTCTTCAGGGCTTGTCGCGTGCTCAACGAGCCAACTGTTTTGACGCCAACTTTGCAAGCTCATGCTCGGTTCCCAACACGAAGAGTCTCTTCTCTTTCATTACACTACGCAAGAAATGGTTCCCTGTCGCCAATTTTGACCGGAATTCAGATACTGGAAAAACGGTTGGATTGATCTCCCTGCCGAGCGCTCTCTGCGCCGAACCCAGAGTGGATACAACGTCGCTAAATAACGCATCCCCCAAAACCATCAGATCGACGTCGCTGCTCGCTCCCTCCTCTTGACGTGCCACCGAGCCGTAAACAAAGGCAATTTGAATCTCCGACTCCAAAGACGCCAAAGCAGAACGGATGACATCGTGAATGCCTACGGTCTTCGTAATCAGACTCTTGATTTCGGAAAAGATCGGGCTCTGCGAATTCGCTCGGTAGAGAACTTGATTACCTTGAGCCGCTCGCACAATCAGGCCCATATCCGTTAGGTGCTTCAGTTCCCTCTGAAGAGCGCCGTGGCCGGCACGAACCTCCCGGACCAGTTGGCGCAGATAGAATGATTGATCTGTGTGGCCATAGAGCACAGCCAGCAGCGAACTCCGCGTGCGCCCAAATAAGCTTCGCCCGGCGAATGTAGATGTACTCATAATGGGTACGATTGTACCCTAAGTGGGTTCGATGCTCAAGTCTCGACTAGCCGGCTACGCCGTCGACAGTTTCCTGGCGTTGTGCCGCAGCGAGCGGCCCTCCGACAAACTGCAAAGTTCTTCCGCCAGATTCTTGGCGTGATCGCCGATCCGCTCCAGCGCCTGCGCCGCGAGAAGAATGTCGAAATTCTTCTGGCCGCTTGGACTATTCGGTTCGGCCAGATGCCGGTGAAACAAGGAATGGCACAAACGGTCCACTTCCGGATCGGACCGCAGAACGCTCTGCGCATGCGCTACGTCGCGCTGCAGGAATCCCTGATGCACTTGCTCCAGCATTTCACAAAGCAGAGAAGCCATCTCCACCAGTTGCCGCGAATCCGCCGCCGGCAATTTTTCCCGCCGCGCTTGCAGTTGCATCGCCGCGCTGTAGGCGAGGTCCCCGATGCGCTCCAAGTCGGTGATGAACTTCAAACAGGCCAGCAACTCGCGCGCTTTCGCTTCTCCCACGCGCGTAATCGCCTCGGGCAATTGATCGTCGATCTTGCGCTCGATCTGGTCGAGCTCTTTCTCGCAATCCTTGATCGCAAGAAAAGCCAGCCGCGAACCGTCGGAGAGAAAATCGCGCACATTAAAGACCGCGTCGCGGGCGATCAGGCAACCGCGAACGACCAGAGCCGACAGTTCGTCCTCGGCGAAATCTTCGGGATTACCGCGAGCCTGCGCCGCGCGTGGACGAACCTCCGTCGCTCGCGGCCGCTTCGAAGCGGAACGGCGTTTCCCGCGCGGAATTGAAATCTGTTTTGTGGCCATCGGATCTCGCGTATCAACGGATGTTAAGACTGTAAAGAAGCTAGCATAAATCGCGAATGTGAATGGAATGTAAAAGGTTCGGCGCCGCTGCGGGGTCATCGGCTCCAAGATTGTGCTGTTGTGACGAGCCGCCAGCGGGCACTGCTGGGCGGGCGTCTCATCTCAGACGCTCCGCCCGCCCAGAACGCCGCCTAGAATTCATAGCGCAGTGCGAACTGCATAATGCGCGGATTATTCAGCAATCCCGAGTAGTTGCCGAAACTTCCGCCGCTGCCCAGCCCGAGGTTGCCACCGAGCAAACTCGACTGCACGTCGAAGCTGGTCGAGTTCGTAACGTTGAACACTTCCCAGCGGAATTGCAGGCTCTCTTTCTCGGTCCAGGGCATGGTCCAGCGCTTGGCGAGACCCAGGTCGATACCGAAGTAGCCGGCGCCGCGAATGTTGTCGCGCTCGCCGGATTCTCCCGCATACGCGGGCGCAAACGACGAAATCGCACTGGGACCGTTGGCAAAGATATTGGGAACGCCCCCAATCAAGTACGTCCCGGTCTTCACCGGCCCGATCTTGTCGGCATTGCCTTCCAGCTCAAAGTTGGTGGGGAAACTGCTCGTGCCGTTGTCGACCGTGACCGGGAAACCGCTGGTGATGCGGAACACGCCCGTCATTTGCCAGCCGCCGATGGCGGCGTCGAGCAGGCGGTTCGAGCCGTGGACGAACCGCTGGCCGCGCCCGATGGGCAATTCATAGACCCAGTTGGCGTTTACCTGGTGAGTAACATCGAAAGACGAAACGCCCTTCTGTGCGTTCGGATTCCAGGCGTTGATGATGTTGTTGTTGAGGCCGAGGAAGCTGCCATTGCTGCCGGGCCCGACGCGCTCGGCGTCGGAAGAAATATCGAGTGACTTGGAGAAAGTATAGTTCACGTCAAATTGCAAGCCGTGCGACATGTGATGGCGCAGAGTCGCCTGTAGTGCGTTGTAACTTGACCACGCCATGGAACGCCACGCGTAGAGAGAGCTGAATTGCGGAGCATAGTACGAATACTGCCCGCCGGTAGTGAAGTAAACGTTCGAGTTAACGGCGTCAGACACGCCGTTGTAATCCAGGTTATAGAGAGCCAGGGAATCGTTGGTGCCGGTTGCGCAGAACGTGTCGAAGGCGAACACAACCGGGTCGCTGGTGTTGTACACGATCGGGTTCCCCGTCACCGCGTTGGTGCCGGTGCAGCCCTGCACGTTGTAGCCGCCGGCAGGCGCTGTCTGAATCTGGTCCTTCCAAAATTGTTGAACATTGGCGGGAACCTGGTTCGAGCTAAAGCCCTGCGTAGGATTGGTGACGCCAGCGTTGAGCTGAGGGCGGAAAACCTTGGCCAGCGCCTTTTCCGCGGTGAAGTAGTCAATGCCAGATTGTTTGTCGTAGATGTCCTGCGGCATGGCGAGATCGTCCTGCGCCAGCAGGCGATGCGAGAGCCGGCCGACATAGGCAAGATCCAGCGAAAGGCCCGAGGGGAGCTCGCGGCTGACGGCAAAATCCATGGTGTAGGAATACGGCGTCTTGAGACTGCTGTCGATGCCCCACTGGATGGCGCCAGTGCCAACCGGATAGGTTTGCGGGAAGCCGCTCGGAGGCGCGGACGGCAAGATCGGGTTGCCTTGATAGTCGGTGGTGGGGATGGTGTTTATGTTCGTGAGCCGCGGCGCGATGATCGAGGTTTCAAAGTCCGAAGGGTTATTCAGCGAAGTGCTGAGGCCGAAGGAACCGTTCTGATCGAAGGTATCCACCAGACTTTCGCCCACGCGATCATAGACAATCCCGAATCCGCCACGGATGCTGGTTTTGCCGTTCTGCGAGCCCGGAGCCCAGGCAAAAGCAATGCGCGGGCCAAAATTATGAGTATCCCAATTGTAGTAACCCGGTTTGCCGTTGGCGCGTCCCGCCCAGTCGTAAGAGATCAGCGCTTGCTGGTTCGAAGGAATCCCCTGCGCCATGCCCACGCGATGATCGTTGAACCACGTGCCAAGGCTGAAAGTCGTTCCCACCTGCAGGCCATTGGTTTCCCAGGGAGGTGAAAACAGCGAGTAGCGCAGGCCCAGCGTGAGCGTGAGATTCGATTTCACCTTCCACGTGTCTTGGGCATACATCTCATAGGAGTTTTCGGCAAAGCGCCGCGTGACCGGAGTGCCCTGAGCGATGGGGTTACTGCTGCGATTGTAGTTATATACGGCATCGCCGATCGTGATCATGCCCAGCAGGCTGGTCATGGCCGTGTCGTAGTTGGATTGGAAATTCGGATTTACCAACACATAGCCATTATTGACCGGATTGAGAGGATTGCTGTTTGCAGCGCTGGAGAGGCCGGAGTTCACCAGCCAGTCTGGGTTGGCGGCTCCGCTGCTGAAAGCGGTGTTCAGGTTACTTTCGGGATTACGCAGAAACGCGAACTGAAAGCCGAACTGCCAGGTGTGCTTGCCGTGGTTCCAGGAAAGATCGTCCGTGAAGTTGTTGATCGGCCGTTGATAGGCGTTGGAATACGTGATGCCCTGGCTGAAAGCCTGAAGATAGTTCCAGGGTTGATTGGAGTCGCCCAGCGTTCCCTTACTTTCGCGAACGAAGCCATAGCGAAAGCTGTTCACCAGTGTCGGGGACAAAACGGCGGAATAGCCGACGATCAGCCCCTTGTTGAAGTTGACGACGTTCGTCTCCGGAGCGGTACCGGGGAGAAAAGGCGCGCCCGCCGAATCTTCGTTGGCCAGGGCGCCCGTGATCGAGAGGCGATGCCTCGCATCAGCCGTGATGTTGTAATCCAGTTTCGCAATGTACCAGTTCTTGCTGGTGTCAGTGGGCGCGTGGAAACCGTAGCCTGCGGTGTTGAGCGTATCTCCCAATTGCGGTTGGTTCGGAAGCGGATATTGACTCATGTATTGCAAAACGGCGGGATCGGGCCCATGAGGGCCAAGGCTGGTGCCGTCCCAGGCAGTGATTGTCGCCGGAGCAATGGCCATATTGCCACTGAGCGCCGTGTAAGAAGCGCCGCTAAGGCCCAGGACCGTGTTACCAACCGGGCAAAGGGTGTTGCCGCTGGAATCGTCGGCGCAGCTATATTGAATTACGCCGTCGCGCATTGCCGCCGTCGGCACGATGCGCGTCTCGCTGAATGCTTCGGCGTCACGATAGCCTTCGAAATTCATGAAGAGGAACAGACGATTCTTCAGGATGGGGCCGCCCAGCGATGCTCCGAAGATGTTGCGGTTCAGTTGCGCGGGACGATTGGACTCGCCACTCTGAAGCTGAGCAGACTTGACGAAATAGTCGTTGGCGCTGACGAACGAGTTGCGGTTGTATTCGTACACTGAACCGTGGATGCTGTTGGTACCGCTCTTGGTCACAAGTGCGACCTGAGCGGCCGAAGAAGTGCCTTCATCGGCCCCATAATTCGTGGTGGTGACGCGGAACTCCTGCACCGAATCGAGTGTGACCGGCAGGACGGAGGTGAAGGCATAGCTGTTCTTATCGTTGGCCGGGATGCCATCGACCGTGATGTTGCTTTGATCGCTGTGGGCGCCGTTGACGGCTCCGCTTCGGGTATCGACGTCTTTGTCGATGCCTTGGTTATTGCCGGTATAAGCTACGCCCGCCTGCAGGCTGAGCAGATCCGGAACGTTGCGGCTCTCCAAAGGCAACTGCTTGACCTGATTCTCATCAAAGGCGTTGCCCAAAGATGCGTCCGTGGTGTTGATGGTTTCCGCCTGCGCCGAGACTTCCACCTGGCTGGCGACCGACCCAACCTTGAGTTTCACCGTCACCGAATTCGCCACGTTCACCAGAAGTTCAAGGCTGGTCCGTTCGTACTTCGTGAAGCCCTCTTTTTCCGCAGTCAGAGCGTAAGTGCCAGGAGGCAGAGCCACGAACTCATACTCTCCAGAATTATTGGAGTGGGTTGCGCGTTGCAGGCCCTGAGCGGCATTCACCAGTGTGATCTGGGCGCCGACGACCGCTGCGCCGCTGGTATCGAGCACGACTCCACGCAGCGAGCTTGTGCCCGTCTGCCCCCAGGCCACCGACGCGGCGAACAAAACCAGGCTCAGGTACGCGAAAACATTCCACCGCTGCATGGGACGAATCATGGAAGCTCCTTTGAGGAAGCGGTAGCAGAAATCGCAATCCCCGCGCCGCCCTTTTACGACTGTGACCTTCCGGTCGCACAACATACTACACCTTTTGTCCTAATTTGTTGCGCGTTCTCAATACCGAAGTGATCCTGCGCTAGGGAACTCTGATTAAGTCTCGGTTTCCCCCGTGCACCCCTGTGTACCCTGTGGTTTACGCTTTTTGTCGACACCGAATCAGAGTTTTCCTAGGGACACTTCCCGCTCAGGAGTTGTCCGGCGCGTGAAGTTCGATCGCGCTCTCGCCCATGTCATTGCCTGCCCTCCGATACGAACAGGCTCGACACCTGGTCGGAGTTCTCCCAAGATCGCCCCAGCCATACTCTCCGCGAAAATGTTAAATTAAAAGGTTCATGTCAGCCCCCAACTCTCTCTTTGTTCGCGCCGCCAAAGCTCAACCCACCGAACGCACCCCCATCTGGCTCATGCGTCAAGCCGGACGCTACATGGCCGAGTACCGTGCCGTCCGCAAGCAATATTCCCTGATCGAGATCTGCAAAAAGCCCGAAGTCGCGGCCCAGGTCACCATTGAAGCCGCCGAAATCCTCAAGGTCGATGCCGCCATCATCTTCGCCGACCTTCTCCTGCCGCTCGAAGTCATGGGCCTGCCCTTTCATTTCTCCGCCGGCGAAGGCCCAAAGATCGAAAAGCCCATCCGCACTCCCGAAGACATCACCCGCCTCCGCACCGACCGCGCCGCCGATCTCGGCTACGTGTCTGAAGCCATCAAGCTCGTGGTCAAGCATTTCGGCGACAAACTTCCCGTCATCGGATTCTGCGGCGCGCCCTTCACCCTCGCCAGCTACATGATCGAAGGCGGAGGCTCCCGCAACTACATCCACGCCAAAAAAATGATGTACTCCCAGCCCGCCGCCTGGAACGAACTGATGCAGAAGTTGGTCGCCGTGACCGCCGAGTATTCCGCCGAGCAGGTGCGCGCCGGAGCCGACACCATCCAGATTTTCGACAGCTGGGTGGGCTGCCTGAGCGTCGAAGACTACCGCCGCTACGCTCTGCCGCACGTGACCGACCTCGTCAAACGCCTGCAACAGATCGGCCAAAAAAAGACCGGAGTGCCCATCATCTATTTCGGCACCGACAGCTCGACCCTTCTTCCCGCGATGCAAGAGACCGGAGCCGAAGTCATTGGCCTCGACTGGCGCATCCCGCTTGACACCGGCTGGCAAACGCTCGGCAACAAAGGCGCCGTACAGGGCAACCTCGATCCGGTACTGCTCTTCGCCGATTGGAAAGAACTCAAGAGCCGCGCCGAGGACATTCTGCGCCAAGCCGCCGGACGCCCCGGCCACATCTTCAATCTAGGCCACGGCATTCTTCCCGAAACTCCGGTGGAAAACGTGAAGTCCCTCTGCGCCTTCACCCGCGACCACTCGGCCGAGTTCAAAACATTTGTTAAGAGCGAGCGCTGATGGCCCGCTTTTGTGAACCGTCAATTTTCATGAATTGTCATCCCGAGCGAAGCGAGGGATCTGCAGTTTGCCGCAATATAGTGTCAGTCGTCATCATTATTATGAATTGTCATCCTGAGCGAAGCGAAGGACCTGCTGTTCGCCGCAATATGCAGGAGCGCGGAAAATGACACCCTGCCCGCTGGGCCTCGCCGGCCAATGCTACTGCGCCAATCGGGTGAATTCGTTTGCTGCAGCCCCTGCAAAAACCGCCGTCCTCCTCCTTGCCCACGGCAGCCCCGAAACCCCCGACCAGACGCCCGAATTCCTCCGCTACGTCACCGGAGGCCGCCCACTCCCACCGCAAGTAGTCGAAGAAATCCGCCACCGCTACTCGCTAATCGGTTTCTCGCCACTAGCCTGTTGGACTCTCCTCCAAGCCGACCAGCTCTCGCAAGAACTAAAACTGCCCGTCTTCGTAGGCATGCGCAACTGGAAGCCCTTCATTGCCGACGCCGTCAAAGCCATCGCCGCCCAACAGTTCGAGCGCGTCATCGCCGTCTGCCTGGCCCCGCAAAATTCACGCACCAGCGTAGGACTCTACCGCAGTGCCGTCACCGGCGGGAGCGCCCTGCCTTTCACTCTGGATTTCGTCGACGAGTGGCACGACCAACCTCTGCTGGCCAAGGCCTTCGCAGAAAACCTGCGTGCCGGATGGGCAAAAGCCAACGCCGAATACGGCCGGACGTTCTCCGGCACTCTGCCCATTATCTTCACCGCCCACAGCGTGCCCGCCCGCACCATCACCGAAGGCGATCCCTACGAAGCCCAGTCCAAAGAAACCGCCCATTTGGTAGCGAGAGCAGCCGGCCTCGAGGCAGACGCCTGGACCTTCGCCTTCCAAAGTCAAGGCATGTCCGGAGGCCAGTGGATCGGGCCCACCGTAGAAGAAACCATTCTGAGCCTCAAAGCCAAAGGCCACCGCGGAGTGTTCATTCACCCCGTAGGCTTCCTCTGCGATCACGTAGAGGTGCTCTACGACATCGACATCTTCTTCAAACAGTTCGCGGAGAAAGAAGGCATGCGCCTATGGCGAGCCGAATCGCTGAACGGATCGAAGACGTTGACGGCGGCGTTGGCGGAGTTGGTACGCAGCCGTGTGGGAGCGCTCAAAACGTAGTTGCAACGGCTTGGAGATGAACGTTAAGGAGTAATTGGCGTAAACACTGATTTCAACAGTTGTCGTGGCATCACCAACTGCTTCTGACTTAAGATAAGTTTCATCAACGACTCAGGGGGGGAATGTTGTCGCTTGACGCTGTTGGGCATTCTCAGGATGCTAAAAGTTGGTGGGAGCGGCGCCGCCTACGCTACAACATCGGGCTTGTCGTTGCTGGCCTGCTGGCCTTTGTTTGTTATGTTGGCGTCGTTGACCGAGGCATTTCCACTGGTGCGATGCCCGGTGCGGAAATTACGCTGTTCACGACAGCATTCCAAGCGATTGGTTACCTGTTCATGATGGCAGTGGCCAACGTCTGCTACCTCGCTGGGCCACTGTCCGAGTCACTCGTTAAGCCGTCGAACTCTGCCCGCTACCGTCGCGTTACGTATCTGCTCGGGTTTTGGTTCTCAGTGCTGTTGCCGTTCAGCATCCCTGCGCTCGTGGCCCGGTCGTACCTCTTCCATCATTCCGCTGTCGTTGGGCCATAGCTAGTCAGTTGGCGAAATATCGCCATTGCACCAATAACGCTCGAAGGTGGTTTGTTTGCAGCAGCGAGTTGTAGTGAGGTTCACGGGCCGACGCGAAAACCGAAAGCCTAAGCTCATAGGTCAAAGCTCGTAGCTCGAAGTGTTCTTATGCCACGTATTGCCATCATCGGCGGCGGAATCTCCGGCCTTTCGGCCGCGTTCACGCTCGAAGAAAAACGCAAGTCCGGGGCGAAGATCGAGTATGTTCTGTTCGAAACCGCCCCGCGCCTCGGCGGAGTCATGGTCACCGACCGCGCCGATGGGTGCCTGATCGAGGCCGGCCCCGATTCCTTCCTCACCGAAAAACCCTGGGCCGCCGACCTCTGCCGCAAAATCGGACTGGGCGATCAACTCATCGGCTCCAATGACGCCGACCGCAAAACCTACATCGTCGTCAAGAACAAGCTCGTCGTCATGCCCGACGGCCTCATGTTCATGGTGCCGACCAAAATTCTGCCGACGGTGCTCTCGCCGCTTTTCTCGCTACGCACCAAAATGCGCATGGCCGCCGAGTGGTTCCATCCCCCACATAAGGCCGAAGCCGACGAAACCGTTGCCCAGATGGTCGAGCGCCACTACGGAGCCGAGATGGTTGACCTGCTCGCCGATCCGCTCCTCTCCGGAGTCTACGGAGGCGAAGCGACGCAGTTGAGCGTCCGCGCCGTGCTGCCCCGCTTCGCCGACATGGAAGCCAAACACGGCAGCCTCGGCCGCGCCATGCTCTCCGCCCGCCGAAAAATGGCCTCCGCTGCAAAAACCCCCGCGCGCCCGTTGTTCAGTTCGCTGAAAGACGGCATGCAGCAAATGGTCGACGCTCTGGTCGGGCGTCTGGACGCGAAATCACTGAAGACGTCCGCGCCCGTGCAGTCTGTGATCCGTCAGGATAACGGCTGGACGGTTTCGGCCGGATACCAGACCGACCACTTCGACGCCGTAATCATCGCGACTCCAACGCACGCCGCTGCGGCCGTGTTGAAAGCCGCGGACGAAAACCTGGCGCGCAATCTTAGCGACATCAACTACAGCTCCTCGGTGACGGTCACGCTCGGCTACGACGAGAAAGTCCGCCGCTCGCTTCCCCCTGGCTTCGGATTCCTGGTCCCCCGCAGCGAAGGCCGCCGCATGCTCGCGGCCACCTTCGTCCACAACAAATTCCCCCACCGCGCTCCCGAAAATCGCGCCATCGTCCGCTGCTTCCTCGGCGGCGCCCGCGACGAACAAATCCTGCAATCGAGCGAAGCGGAAATTCTCCAAATCGTCCGCGCCGAACTACGTCAAATCGTCGGCCTCAACGCCGAACCTCTATTCGCCCGCGTCTACAAATGGAAGTCCGCCATGGCCCAATATTCCGTCGGCCACCTCGAACGCCTCCAACGCATCGAATCCCTGCGTCAGAAACTTCCCGGCTTGGCGCTGGCCGGCAACGGCTATAGCGGCATCGGCGTCCCCGATTGCGTTCGCTCCGGCTCCGAAGCCGCCGGCAAAATCCTCGCCGAGATGGGCATGTGGTCCTCCGCCTAGCGGAGTCGCCTCCACCGCTTCCCAATCATTACCCGAGTAATGTCTCCCAATGGCTTCAGCGTTGCGCAAAACTAGCCCCATGCGGCAGGGTTGTTACTATCATCTCGAAGTGTGAGGAGCGGTTATGAAAACCATGTTGACTCTGTTTTGTCTCGCGGGAGCACTGTGTTTAGCCCAACAGAATCCGCCGTCCAACATGAAGGGCATGGACATGCCCGGCCACGACATGTCGCAAATGTCAGCGCCCAAAGCCGACGAGGACTCCAATGCGTCTGACGGCGCCATGCATTCCATGGAGGGCCGCCACATGGACATGGGCCCGCACATGAAAATGACCGCCCTGCGCGCTCCTCAGCCCGGCGACGCGGACCGCGCCCAGAAGGTCGCCGAAACTGCCCGCGCCGTGATGGAAAAATACAAGGACTACCACGTCGCGCTCGACAACGGTTTCAAAATATTCCTTCCCAGGGTCCCGCAAAAGCAGTATCACTTTACAAACTACACCTACGGATCCGAAGCAGCCTCCAGGTTCAACCCCGAGCATCCCACGTCCCTGCTCTATGAGAAAGACGGCGACGGCTATCGCCTCGTCGGCGTGATGTATACGGCTCCTCGAACTTTCACCGAAGACGATTTGAATCGGCGCATTCCGCTGAGCGTCGCGCAATGGCATGAGCACGTGAATTTCTGCCGCGCCCCTCTGGGCCACTGGCGCGAATCCTGGGGGCCGAACGCAAAATTTGGTTTTAAAGGATCCATCGCCACCCAAGCCGAATGCGACGCCGCCGGGGGCAAATTCATCCCCGTTGTCCTCGACTGGATGGTCCATCTCTACCCCCTCGACAAGGATGCCGCCCAGATCTGGTCCGTCGATCGCCAGCACGCCGACTGAGGAGAACTCGCGCACTCCCCGTGGAACCCCGTGTGCCCCGTGGTTAGAGCCTTTCGCTCGTACCCAGCACTCCGGCATCGGTCGCATTCCGTCTTGCCCGGACGATCATCGATAGCTATCATGCGTTCACCATGAAAATAGCCATCGCCCTTGTCACCCTCTCCCTGACTCTCTCTGCTTTTGCGCAAAGCCAAAGCCCCATTTCGTCCAAGGAAATCGACGCCGTCTATCCCGCCGCCCACGATCTCTACCTCGATCTTCATCAATCTCCCGAGCTCTCCTCGCACGAAACCCAGACCGCCTCCAAACTCGCCGCTCGTCTCCGCGCCCTGGGCTACGAAGTCACCGAAGCAGTCGGCGGCACCGGCGTTGTCGCCATCCTCAAGAACGGAGCCGGCCCGACCATCATGCTCCGCACCGAACTCGACGCCCTTCCCGTCGAAGAAAAAACCGGCCTCCCCTACGCCAGCAAAGTCCATGCCAAAGACGACTCCGGACACGACGTCCCCGTAATGCATGCCTGTGGCCACGATCTCCACATGGCCGCGCTGGTCGCGACCGCCGACATCATGGCCCACAGCAAACAAACCTGGCACGGCACCCTTATGCTGATCGGCCAGCCCGCCGAAGAAACCATCTCCGGAGCAAAGAAGATGATCGCCGATGGCCTCTTCACGCGTTTTCCCAAGCCGGCGATCGGCGTCGCTCTCCACGTCGGCAACGAGCTTCCCGCCGGACAAATTGGCATCACTCCCGGCGTCTACGACGCCAACGCCGATTCCCTGCGCATCACCATCTACGGCAAAGGCGGCCACGGAGCCGCGCCCCAATCCACCATCGACCCCATCGTCATCGCCGCCCGAACCATCCTCGCCCTGCAAACCATCGTTTCGCGCGAGGTGAAGCCCGGAGACATGGCCGTCGTAACCGTCGGCTACATCCGCGCCGGCGCAAAAAACAACATCATTCCCGACCAGGCCGAACTAGGCCTGACCGTGCGAACCTACAAGGCCGAAGTGCGCAAGCAGGTCCTGGCCGCCATCGCCCGCATCACCAAAGCCGAAGCCCTCGCCGGCGGCGCGCCGCAAGAGCCTCTCATCGAGCACCTCGAGTCGACCGACTCCGTGTATAACGATCCCGCACTGGCCCAGCGCCTCCGAGCGCCGCTCGAAGCCGCGCTCGGCAAACAGAACGTAATCGCCACCGAGCCCATCACGCCTTCCGAGGACTACGCGTTCTTCGTCGAGCAGGGCATCCCGTCGCTCTACATGAGCCTGGGCGGAGCTGACCCGCAGAAATATGCCGAAGCCAAATCCGCGGGCACGTCGCTCCCCTCCAACCACTCGCCGTTCTTTGCGCCCGACGTGGCTCCAGCTCTCCGCACCGGCATCGAAGTGGAAGTCACCGTCTTGCGAAGTCTGCTGAACGGCGCCGCGCAATGAATCGGTTGATCAAGTCATCGCAGGTCAACGGCATTTGAACTTAAGGAAGCTCCGATTAAGTCCTTGGGGTCCCCCGTGCACCCCCGTGTACCCCGTGGTTTACGCTTTCTGCCGACACTGAATCAGAGTTTCCTTAGATGGCCCAATGCCCCGATCCCCCGATGTGCACCTTCGCTCTGTTATTCTGAATTTTTCCAACTCCAGCTCTCATCTCGTGCCAATGCCCGTGCCCCCAAGCCGATGGAAGATCATTCTCGCCTTCGGCCTGGTCTACGTCTTCTGGGGATCGACCTATCTCGGCATCGGCATCGCAGTCGAGCGGATCCCTCCCGCCCTGATGTGCGCCGTGCGCTTCTCCATCGCCGGCGTCGTGATGCTCGCCTACTGCGCGCTCTCCGGACATCGCGTCCGCTTCTCCGCCCGCCAACTCGGCCATCTGGCGATTGTCGGCATCCTGCTTCTGATGGGCGGCAATCTCACGCTTTCTTATGCCGAGCAAATCGTTCCCACTGGCTTGTCGGCGCTGCTGGTTGCGAGTACTCCGCTCTGGTTTCTCGTGCTCGACAGCCTGCTGTTAGGCGACCACCACATCGCGCGCCGCGGCAAGCTTGGACTAGCCATCGGCATCGTTGGCATGATCGTGCTCATCTGGCCCGACCTCCGACACTCCGATTCCCTGGGCCATCGCGAGCTCTTGTGGTCGCTGGCGTTGCCGCTGGGTTCCTTCAGTTGGGCTCTCGGTTCCGTGCTCTCCAAAAAGTGGCAGACCGCCGCCACCGATCCCTTCGGCGCCATCGCCTGGCAGATGACTTTCGCCGGCATCGCCAATCTGATTTTCGCCCTGCTCGTGGAAAAACCTTCCACCGCCGTCTGGACCCTCCGCGGCGTCTCCGCCATCCTCTATCTCGTCGTCTGCGGCTCCTGGATCGGCTACACCGCCTACATCTGGCTCCTTCAGCACGTTCCCACTTCGAAGGTCTCCACCTACGCCTACGTCAATCCCGTAGTCGCCGTTTTTCTCGGATGGCTCGTCCTCCACGAGCGCATCGACCGCTACATCCTGATGGGCAGCGCAATCATCGTAGCCTCAGTCGTCCTGGTAACCAGCGCAAAAGTCTCGAAGCGAGCAGCGGCAGAAGAGCTTCCCGCGGTCGAAGCTGCGGGAGATTGAATCCAGTTTTCAGCTCTCAGTTCTCGGTTCTCAGTTTCGAGCCGAATTCCTTAGGGGTAAGCCCGCTCAGCAGGCCTAGAGATATAAGCTGGGTACCATGCGATCATCGTGCGCCCAAGGGGGGACTGAGTCTTGCAGTCAATGAGCGATATCGATTTATCGCCAACAACATATTTAGAACGTCTTCCGAGACCTGGCTCGCTGTGCCTCTGCCAACTTAAGATGCAGTCGCCAAATCGTGGGCTCCTCAAGGTGGCGTCCCAGTCTTAGTCGGTGCAACCCTATGATTGCGAGTGCCACTCCAAGAGGGGGCGTCGCCAATCCTAAGTGGAACTTACTGGTCAATAGAGAAACCAAAAACAACAAAAAAAGTGTCGATTCAACCGCATTCGAGCGTTGCTCGGAGATCCGCTTCCCGAACATCACCAGGGCTGGAGCGCTAAGGACCCAGGCATAGAGCCATGAGAAAGGAGCGACGCAGCAGGAAAGCAGCAAAAAGATAGCGATCATTCCAAGCCTTTGGTCATCCAAAAGCTTGTCCTCTTTCTTCACTTGACTTAGCCAGCCAGCGTAAGCAATTACAAGGAGGGATACTAATTTTACGGCCCACATCAAAGCATTCGGTGTGGCGTCATGATCGACTCCGGGAAGGTAATGATACAAAGTATAGAAAATATTGCCCAAGGTGCGGTTCGCATAGCCAAAGTTTTCAGCACCTAAGTTTCCACCCGACATCGACGGTAGAACCAGCCGGAAATATAAGTTCAATGTTTCGCTGCCATTGACAATCCAGAGCGCTCCCATAATGGCCGCGATCCATAGCGCGATAGCTCGCAGCATCTTCCAGTCTCGCCATGCCACAAACGGAACAATCACAATAAGGGGTGTGAGCTTGATAGCGGCGGCCAAAGCGAACATGAACCCAGCCATATTCTTACGTCCATGGGCATGGAGGCTCACTCCCGCCATGACGAGAAAAAGCAGAAGGATTGATGCCTGGCCGAAATGAAAGCAACTCAGGGTGGGGCGAAAACAAATAAGGGAAACTGCAACCAAGCCGGCCCAGCCAAGAGACCGAATTCCCAACATTTGCGTCAACATGATGCTTGCGGCAAGCAAGAGTACCGAGTTCAGCATATTCCACAAGACAAATGCGACGGGCGGCGAAAAAACGGTGAGCGGGACCAAAAGATCGGCCATAGTCGGCGGATAAAGATACAGCATGACTGTAGGAATACCGTGTTCCCTAGCCGTCCGGGCAAAAGTGGTGGCCGGATTCGCAACTACAAGTTGTGGATTGACGTTCCGCTCAACTCCGTCATAGAGGTGCAGGTTCAAGTTGCTGCGAACCAGGCAGGCAGCTGTGTAATACACCGAAAAGCTGGAGGCTTTTTCGGCCCTAGACCAGTAGCGCAACGAGAATGTTCCCGCCAACAAAATTAGCGCGGTCGAGGCAAGTACTAGGCGAAGCTTAAAGGCGGGTTTCATCATGCTCTGAGTCAAAGCAAGTTTCGGTGTTATCGGTTGCCCCATGTTCCTTTGTCCCACGCCGGAGTTCGCTGACGTGGCTTCGGTCGACTGCAGGTTTCTGAGTTCCCGATTACACCGAGCGTACCCTTCGCTCTTTCCTGTTTTCTATGATCTCGGGCCTTTTCCAGTTACGTTGGTTTGGGGATGCGGGCGCGTTCGGCAGCAGGCCGTGACGCCGATTGAAAGCACGCAGGAGCACCAAGTCCGGAGAGACGCCGACCCCGGCATCCCCATCCTGGAGCAAGCCAAGTCGGAGTACTCGAAGTTGCAGTAGCTGGAAACAGTCCTTCACGAGAGGCGGCTATTCCTCCGCCTCTTCCGCGTCATTCACCACATCCACCACCCGGCTCCGTATGTTAAACACCAATTTCTGATCGTCGTCCGGCTGAAACGTAACTCGCATCGGCGTCCGCGTCCACGCCGGCGCCGGGCACTCCGAGTCGGGATCGTCATCCCCTCCCGGCTCGCCCACATCTTTTTTCAGGATTGGCTTGCGCCGTCCCACCTGCGCGACGACCGCATAGAGTTTCTTGCCGTCCTCGGAGACGCCGCAATACGCGATGTAGTCGCGATACCAACTCGCTGTCGAATAGAAAGGATCGAACTCGGCCAGGTTGAGCTGCGACACGCGTCCCGTGAGCCGGTCCACCAGCAGCCAGCCTCCGCGTTGCCATTGCCATACCGGAGCGGGCGCAGCCGCGTTCGCATTGGCAGCGGGCAAAGCGTCGTTCACGCGAAAAGCACGTCGCACCGCAAACAGCCGGTCGGTCAGTTCATGCGGAGCCCCGGTGGTGTACTCCTTGAGCCGGGTATCGACAAACAGCGCGCGCACTTTCAAGTCGATCAGCTTCTGCCCGGTGGCGTTCGGATACTTGGCAGCGGTCCACTTGCCAAACGTAATGACGTGCGGCTTGGTGACGGCGGCGCATTCGCCCCACGCCAGGCAGAGCGCGAAAAATATCAGCAGCAATCTTCTCGTCATAATGACGGCAGAATGACACGAGCGCGGACGGCGCGGCTATGACCGTTGAACATGGCAAATGTTCGGTTTTTGGAAGCGCGAACGGAGCGGGAATGAGTGGCGCAGTTCGCGGTGGTGTGGGAGACTACAGTTCGGGGAGCGAAGCGCCGATTTTCGGCAACGGTACCATTTTGACCTACACCATCGTCATTCCCGCCTATAACGAAAGCGTGCGCATCCAGCCCACGCTCCATGCTCTCGTCCGCCATGTGCAGGAGCAAAATTGGGACGCGGAAATCCTGGTGGTCAACGACGGTTCCACCGACGACACCGCCGAAATCGTGCGCGAGTACGGCAAGGCGCATCCCCAGGTTTTGCTGGTCGAGAACCCCGGCAACCGCGGCAAAGGCTACAGCGTGCGCAACGGAATGCTGCGAGCCCGGGGCGACATTTGTTTGTTCAGCGACGCCGATCTTTCTTCCCCGATCGCGGAGGCGCAGAAACTTTTCGACGCGATTGCCGCCGGCGCCGATATCGCCATCGGATCGCGCTGGCTGCGCACCGAACTACAGACCGAGCCCCAGCCGCTCTACCGCCAGCTCTTTGGCCGCATCTTCAATCTGGCTCTGCGAGTGATTCTGCGGCTGAATTTCACGGACACCCAATGCGGCTTCAAGGCCTTCCGGCGCGAAGCCGCGCAGCGCATTTTTCCCTTGCAGAAAATTGAACGCTGGGGATTCGACCCTGAGATTTTATTTCTGGCCCGCCGCGCGGGCTTGCGGATCGACGAAATTCCTGTGCTCTGGGCGCACAGCGACGGCACCCGTCTCCATCCCTTTCGCGACGGCATGCGAATGTTTCTGGAAGTTCTGCGCATCCGCTGGAATGCCCTGACCGGCGATTACGCCGCCAGCGCCCTGCCCTCGCCGGGAAAGTTGTAAGTCAGACCACCCCTTGTGTGGTGACGAGGCTTTAGGGAAACTCTGATTAAGTCCCGGTTTCCTCCGTGCACCCCCGTGTACTCTGTGGTTTATGCTTTCTGCCGGCACTGAATCGGAGTTTCCTTAGACCGTCCAAGCGGGAAGGATCCCAGCTTCCACCCTCACGAAGCGGCGCGCTTTGTTGAGCGCGAGGCCAGGCGCACAAACTCCGTGATCTGCGCTCCCATCGCTTCGGTGGAGACAGTGCGCTCGCCCGGACGCGCCAAATCAGGGGTGCGGAAACCGCCTCCCAGAGTCGAGATCACGCCTGCTTCCACGCATTCCGCTTCTTGGGGCAGATGAAAAGTATGGCGCAACATCAGCGCCACCGAGAGAATCGCGCCCAGCGGATTCGCGATACCTTTGCCCGCGATGTCGGGAGCCGATCCATGAACCGGTTCATACAGGCCGACCGCGCCTCCAATGCTGGCCGACGCAAGCAGGCCGAGCGATCCCACGATTCCGCCCGCTTGATCCGACAGAATATCGCCGAACATATTTTCCGTGAGAATGACGTCGAACTCGGCGGGCTTCAGAACGAGCGCCATGGCCGCCGAGTCCACGTACTGGTGCGAAAGGTGAACATCGGAAAAATCGCGGCCGACGCGAGCGACCACTTCGCGCCACAGACGCGAGCACTCCAGCACATTCGCCTTGTCGACCGAGAGCACCCGCTTGCGCCGGCTCTGCGCAAGTTGAAACGCCACACGCGCAATCCGCTCGATTTCCGGCTCGCCGTAGCCCATGGTGTTGACCGCCTGCCGCGCGCCCTGTTTGCCTTCGATCGAGCGTGGTTCGCCGAAATACAGCCCGCCCAGCAGTTCGCGTACGATCAGGATGTCGGTGCCCTTTACGATTTCTTCGCGCAGCGGCGAACACGCAGCCAGCATCGGATAAAAGACCGCCGGACGCAGATTGGCGAACGCCCCCAGTTTCTGGCGAAGCCGCAGCAATCCGGCCTCAGGGCGAAGCTCGCGCGGATTGCAATCGAAGGCGGGATTGCCAACCGCTCCCAGCAGCACGGCGTGCGAATCCAGGCACGCCTGTATGGTCGAATCGGGCAGGGGATTGCCGAACTTCTCCAAGGCAACGCCGCCGATCTCTTTTTCGTCGAGCTCGAAATCGTGGCCGAATCCGTCGGCCAACTCCTCAAGAACGCAAATCGCTTGCGACGTAACTTCAGGGCCGATTCCGTCTCCGGGGAGGGAGGTGACACGGAGTTGCATAAAGTCCTCGATTCGTCTCCAGAAATATATACGAGGAAACGCTATTGGAGGTAACCGTTTGTTCCGTCGCCCTCAAAGTGCGTGCGGCAGACCTCGTTTTCGGGCAATCCAGTGGAACGACGAGTCTGAGAATCCAGCCGCGAAGCGGCGAAACAAGAGAGCCCGGCACGTTTGTGCCGGGCAGACAGAAGCGGACCAAATGAGTCCCGCTAGGGACGGTACTCTCCTCCTAGACCCCCCAGAGATAGTCTTCCTGCTCGCTATGGTGATCGGAAAATGGAATCGTCATCTTCGCCTGTCCGGCGATGCCCGACACCTGCGCGGGATGCAGGTCCGCGGAGTTGGCACCAGCCCCGGCCGCCGCAGCCCGCGGAAATGGCCGCGGAGTTGCCGCGGGCGGAAATTTCTGGCCCGCGCCGTTGTCGTTGGTCACGTCTTGAATCAGCTCCAGCAAATGGCTGTCCTGCACTTTCTTAATGCGGTCGGCAATCACCACAAACCTGCGATAGACCTCGTCGAGCTCGCGCCGCTCAAACTGGTGTCCCAGTTGTTCGCAGCGCAGCGCCAGTGCGTGCCGCCCAGAGTGCTTGCCCAACACCAGCCTCGAATCCGGCACGCCCACCGACTGCGGCGTCATGATTTCGTAGGTCAGCGGGTTCTTCAGCATCCCATCCTGATGAATCCCCGCCTCGTGCGCGAACGCATTGCGCCCGGTGATGGCCTTGTTCGGCTGCACCGGAACCCGCGTAATCTCCGCCAGCATCTGGCTGGCGGCAAAGATCTGCTCGCTCGCTACCCCGGTTTCGAAAGCATAATGGTCCGGGCGCACCCGCATCGCCATGACGACCTCTTCGAGCGAAGCATTGCCCGCTCGCTCGCCGATGCCGTTAATCGTGCACTCCACCTGCCGCGCGCCATTCTGCACCCCGGCCAGCGAGTTCGCAACCGCCAATCCGAGATCGTTGTGGCAATGCGTGGAGATCGTTACTTTGTCGATCCCTGCCACCTTTTCCCGCAGCGTGCGGATCAGTTGCCCATATTCCTCGGGCATGGTGTAGCCGACGGTGTCGGGAATGTTGACCGTGGTTGCGCCCGCCGCGATCACCGCTTCCACCACTTGGCAGAGAAACGGCACATCGGTTCGGGTCGCGTCTTCGGGAGAGAATTCCACGTCCGCGCAAAGCGATTTCGCATGCCGGACGGCGTCGCGCGCTCGCTCCAGGCACTGTTCGCGCGTGATGCGTAGCTTGTACTTCAAATGAATATCGGAGGTCGCCAGAAAAACGTGGATGCGCGGGTGCGCCGCTCCCTGCAACGCCTGCCATGCGCGGTCGACGTCGCCCGTGCAGGCGCGAGCCAGGCCGGCGATGATGGGGCGCCGCACCGATGCGGCGATCTTTTGCACCGCTTGAAAGTCGCCGTCGGAGGCGATGGGGAATCCGGCTTCGATCACATCGACGCCGAGCCGGTCCAGTTGCTGGGCCAGTCGCAGTTTCTCCTGAACATTCATGCTGCAACCCGGCGACTGTTCGCCGTCACGAAGCGTGGTATCGAAAATAGTAATGCGCGCCCGATCCATCGATGCTGTACCTCCAAAAGGTGTACCTCTATTACTGTATCGGCGGGAGAGGACGAAAGAAAAGATTATTATCTTTACGATAATTGTAGAAATAATAATAGTATTAACATATCTTATGTAGTCTATAATACGTTGTCATCCTGACCCTGGGCCTGTCGAAGGGGAAGGCTTTTGCATTCCGCGCCATGACACCGTGGATGAGGCTATAAAACTGACAACTGACAACTGACAACTGACAACTTAAGACCTGACTCCCATGGACCTTTCCCAGCTCGAAGTCTTCCTTACCGTGGCTCGCGAGCACCGCTTTTCGCGGGCCGCCGAAAAGTTGTTTCGCACCCAGTCGGCCGTCAGCCAGACTATCCGCAAACTTGAGATTGAAATCGGCGAGCCTCTCTTCGACCGTTCTTCGCGCGAGGGCGTGCTCACCGACGCCGGACGCGTCTTGCAGGAATATGCCGAGAAACTGCTCAACCTCCGCCAGGACGCCCAGACGGCGCTGGTCGAAATGCGTGAACTACAGAAGGGCAAGCTGACCATCGCTGCCAACGAATTTACGGCCCTCTACCTGTTGCCCGTGTTGGCGGAGTATCGCCGCCTGCATCCCACCATCAAGATCACCGTGCGGCGCTCGCTCGGCAGCCACATTCCCGACGATGTCCTCAAGCACAACGTCGAACTCGGCGTTCTTTCCTACGACCCCCAGGAGCCGCAGTTGCGCTCCGCCGTCGTGTACCTCGACGAACTGGCGCTCGTCGTCCCGCCCGGCCATCCCCTGGCCTCAGCGGGCGAAGTCAGCGTCCGCCAACTGGGCGCGGAGTCGTTCGTCGCCCACATCGTGGCGTCTCCCTATCGCGACAAAGTGATCGAAGCGTTCCAGCGTCACAAAACCCCGCTGCACATGGACGTGGAACTGCCCACGCTGCAAGCCATCAAACGTTTTGTGTGCATGGGCAACGGCGTGGCGCTCGTCCCCGAAATCAGCGTGGAAAACGAAATCACTCGTGGAGACCTGGTGCGCGTTCCGGTCCGCGATCTGCATTTTCAGCGCAAGCTGCGCCTCGTGTACCGCCAGGAATCCAGTCTGTCGCACGCGGGACGAGCGTTCCTCAAAGTGGCCGAGCAGGTAGCCAAAGACCGAGGCGGCCGCTATCGCTTCCAGCGCGAAAAATAGCGCCTATGAGTGTGTGGAGATAAGTGGGTGGAGATAGAAGTTCGGTAAATCCAGCGAACCGCTTTCCCCCGTGTAACTCTGTGCCCCCCGTGGTAAAGGGTTTAGGGTTTTCTGTGCGCGAGCAGCAGGAACTATCGAGAAGAGTCTTTCCGTTTCGACGAATCCACCACCGGCAGTGTCCGCCGCAGCGGCACAATCGCGCCCTTGGACGGATCGGCGGCCGCCGAGGCCCGCGCCAGCACCTCGTGCTGAATGGAGTGTACGAAATCCTGAATCTGGTGCTGCATTTCCTCCATGCGCTCGCGCATTTGCAGAATGATGGCGATGCCGCTGATGTTGACGCCGAGATCGCGCGCCAGCGACAAGATAAACTCGAGCCGCTGCAAATCTTCATCCGTGTAAAGCCGGGTGTTGCCCTCGGTGCGGCTAGGCTTGAGCAGACCCTCGCGCTCATAAAGCCGCAAAGTCTGCGGATGAATCTCATACATCTCGGCCACCGCAGAGATCATGTACGCGCCCTTGGATTTACGCTTGGTCATATCCCTGAGTACAGTTCCAGACCCGTCATGCGCGCCATTCGCACAAAGTCCTGATCGAGAGTAAAAACGCTGGCGCCGTGTTCCAGCGCAATGGCTGCGATGAGCGTGTCAATTGTGCTGAATGTTATACCTTTTCCTCGTCCAGCGCGGTAAATCGCGGCCGCGCTGCGGTAGGTGTCAAATCCCCTGGGTTCTAGCATGTCCCACTGTGCCAGGAAACGCTCAATCACGCCGGCATCCCGCTTCAAACCCTGCAAGACCTCGGCGACAACGATTCCAGTCAGAGCGAAAGGCTCACTCTCCTCAATCATCCGCCGCAACTCAGCCCCTCCACGTCCCGGAGACGGACGAGAGAAAGATGGACCAGAGAAAGACGGACGAAAAAAATCGACCCAGACCGAGCTGTCGACCAGGATCACACTCGATTTCTCCGTGAGGTCTTCAGATCGCCTTGCCAGATGCCGCTTCCGTAATACTTCAGGATTCCCTTGCGGCTCTCTGAACGCACCAGCAGATCAAGTGCTCGGTCGACGATCTGGCGCTTGGTTTTAAGGCGGGTCAGCTTACGCGCCTTCCGGATCAGGCTCTCATCGATCACAATGTTGGTTCTGCCCATGCGTATAATATACACCACTTTTCCAACAATCTGTGTACATAGCTGTCAAGGCCAGCCGCAAAAGACCGGAGCAAGAAAAAGAGACGCAGGCCGCCGCGTCTCGATTCGGCTTTCCCCCGTGTTCCTCCGTGTACCCTGTGGTAAATGGTTTTCGCCACAGCGCCATCAGCCGCAAAAGAAAAGAGACGGAGCGAACCCCGTCCCTACGGTAAAAGGTCTACCAAACTGGAAGATCTAAGCCGCCATCTCCGGCTTCGGCTCCACGGCCGTCCAACCCGCCGGCTTCAGCGCATGATTGATCGCATACGCAACAACTCCCAGGCCCATCAGAATCAGTCCAAACCAAAGCGAACTCATCCCAAGCACCGCTTCATGTTCGCTGCGAATAATGGCAAACCCCAGAAGCAGCACCGGAGGAATGCCCACGGCAATCGCTCCAAACAGCCCGCCCGGAACCCTGAACGGCCGTTTCAACTCCGGTTCGCGAATCCGCAGGCAGATCAGCGCGATAAACTCAAGCGCCAGGCTGGCCCCGTAAATCATGATGTCAAGCGTGACCAGCCGCTCGAAGCCAAGATTCAGAGCCAGACCCCACCCAACCGCCAGCGCCAGAATCGCAACCCACGGCGCGCGCGATTTCTTATGCAGCTTGCCAAAAACCTTCGGCAGCATGCCATCCTGCGCCATCGCCAGTGGCAGCCGCGAGTAGCTCATGACCAGCGCATTGAACATGCCAAAGCCGCTCATCATGCCGCCCGCCACCAGCGCAATCCTCAGCACCGGCCCGCCCATCAATTGCGCGATGTCCGCCCACGCCCCAGTTTCCCAAGCGCTCGCCGGGAGCCCGGTCATCCACATAGCGGCAAACGGAAGAACATAAGTGATGCAGACGATGGCCACTGCCACCAGCATCGCCCGCGGATAGGTCCGCTGCGGACGCTCCACTTCGGTGGCGATGGTGGAGGCGTTGTCCCATCCCATGTAGTTCCACATGCAGATAAGCAGCCCGCCAAGAATGTCGACGTTCGAGGTCGTGGGCTTGGTCACCGCATTCGCCAGCGCGTGAACCTTGAACGGCGCCAGCACAAAAATGGCCGCAAACGGAGCCGACAGCGCAAAAAACAGCCACAGCGAAGTCGTCGAGACGACCTTCACTCCCATGATATTAAGGACTGCGCAAGCGATCACGACGCCGAGCGCGACGGCCACACCGCGATGGTTCTCCTGAAACCAGGGAAACATCCGCGTGAGATACGCCACAAACAGCGTGGGGTAAATGGCCATGTCGAAAATGGACGCTACCAGCGAGAGCCAAGCTTCCTGAAATCCCCAGAAGTTTCCCATGGCGCGTCGCACCCAGGCGTAGTAGCCGCCTTCAAAGGGCAGAGCGCTCGAAAGCTCGCCGATCATGAACGCCGTCGGCAGGCTCCAAAGAATCGGGGTCAGCAGCAGAATCAGAATCGCTTTGCCATATCCGGCGCCATGCACGATGTCTTCGGTGCCATAGGTTCCGCCCGAGACCATAAAGAAAGTCGCGGCGACCAGGGGCCAAAGCGTGAGGCGGATGGATTTCTTCCGGGGGGCGGAAAGCGAAGGCTGCGGAATGTTAGCGGGTGCGGTAGCTGTTGCCAATTTCTATGGCTTCCTCCTCAGGCGACTCACTCTCACCACCGCGTCTCCCTTGAAAATGCTGCTCGCGGCTCCCGGGCGTCGTGCGAATTTCCCGGGCATTTCGGCGAAGTTAGTTCGCATCTGTGAGATTACGGGAAATTTCCACAGATGCAAGATTTTTTTTCAAGAAATCGAATATTTTTTCGACGAGGTCAGGTACGGAGGTAACGGCGGCAAAACCCGTCCACCGCCAAGATGCCGAGCGCGTCAGCGTCACCAGTTCTCCTGCAAAAGACTTTGAGCGGATCGTGGGCCGCAGAAACTGGGACGGTCGAAACCTGTTGGCTGCGGAAAGCGATTTGATGTATAAAACTCGAGAGCTTTTCAGCTTGAATACTTTCAGGAGGTACCAGTGATGAGGAAAGTCGCGCTCACCGTTCTGTGTGTTTGCGCAGGTTTACTGCTTGCCCAATCCGGGGCGCACCAGAATGCGTTCACCCCGGAACAAATCAAATACGGGCCGCCGCCGCCGTTTGTTGCTCCCGGCGCGCAGTTAGCCGTGCTGGAAGGCGACCCGACTGCGAGCACCGGCGATTTCACCATCCGGCTCAAGATGCCCGACGGCTACAAGATAGCGCCGCACTGGCATCCCAATCGCGAAAATGTGACGGTGATTTCCGGCAACTTCAAAGTCGGCATGGGCGACAAGTTCGATGAGGCCAAGATGATGACCTTCCCGGCCGGCAGTTTCGCGTATCTCGATCCCGACATGCACCATTATGCGATGGCGTCCGGGGAAGTGGTGGTGCAGGTCCATGGGATGTCGCCGCTGCAATTTAACTATGTGAATCCGGCGGACGATCCGAGTAAAAAATAAGCGGCGAGGCTGTCTACGAATACTCCCACCGCCGCGCCAGTCGGCGCGCGATGGCGAAAAATACCACGCCCGCCCCCAGCAGCACCAGAACCTGCGGCCACAGGTGCGAGATCGGTTCATCCCGCCAGAACACCTTCGTGAAGCCGTCGATGGCCCAGGCGTTGATGGTCAGCAGCCCGGCCTTCTGCATTGCTTCGGGCATCAGAAAACGCGGGAACATGCTTCCTCCGATCGAGGACATGATCAGGATCACCAGCGTCGACAGAGGGCCCAGTTGTCCGCGCGTGCGGCAGATGCTGGCCAGCAGCATGCCGAACGCTCCCACCGCAAACGCCGTCGAGAGTCCCATGACCACAAATCCGGGAATGTGCGGGATGAAGTCGAGTTTGAATACCAGCCATGCCCAGAGAAACATGAGCACGAGTTGCGAGAACGCCAGCAGCCAGCTATAGCAGAGCTTGCCCGCCAGCAGCGTTCCCATGGTGACGCGCGAGCTCAGCACACGGTCGAGCGTTCCACTCTCAGCTTCGTCCAGCAGCGACCCGGCCGCCCCGCTCGAGGTGAAGAGCAGGAACATCACCCCAATCGCCGCCGCATAAAAAGACACCATGGGATTGTTCTTGTTTTCTCCGACAACGTCGCGCGCGCTCACCGCAATGGGCATGCCCGCATTGGAATCCGCCGGCGCAACCGATTCACCGCTGGCGTTCGCGGTGCTTTCCCGCTCCCGCAGTTGTGCCAGCCCGGCCTCGATTCTCTGCCGCTGTTCCGGAGTAAATCCCCCGGCATACTCATCCATGTACTTCGATCCTTGCTGCGCCATGATGTCGGGCATCGCGGTCATGGCAACTTTCTGGAGCAGCCCGGTGATCACCTGCGGCGCGACCATGTCGCTGCTGTCCTTGAGCAACTGGATGGTCGCCCGCTGCCGATCGGGTGCGCCAAACGAAATTGGATTTTCTCCGAAGCCATGCGGAATGATGAGCGCCACCGGAGCGTCGCCGGCTTTCACGGCGGCTTCGGCGGTCGCCGCTGTGTAGTCCGCTTGCTCCACGCCCTGCTTCGGCGCGGGCTTGGTCTTCACTTTGAGGGACCCCTCGTGTTCGAGTCCTCGCACCAGCCTTTGCGAGGCGGTGCTGTGGTCTTCATCGACCAGCAGCAGGCTTACCTTGGGCGTAGTGTCCCGGCGTCCGCCGAAGATCACCGCAAAAATAGTAAAAAACGCAATCGGCAGAATGAAGCTCAATGCCAGCGCGCCTCGGTCGCGGCGCAGGCCGATGAATGCGGTGCGAACGATGGCCCGTATCAATCGCGCAACTCCCTTCCCGTCAATTTCAGGAACACGGACTCGAGGTTCGGCTTGCGCAACGAAATATCGGCCAGTTCATGTCCCGCCCTGGACGCGGCGTCAAGCAGGTCCGCAACTTCCGTCGCATGAACAATGGTGAACCGCGCCGCGCCGTCTTCGAGAATTCCTCCACGCTGCTCGACCCACGCAGCCACCCCGTCGTCGGCGTTCGCAAAGCGCGCCAGCACCTCGCTGCGCGAAGCGAAAGAATTCCTCACCAGCTCATCCCTCGTCCCCAAAGCGATGATGCGGCCATGATCGACGATGGCGATGCGATTGCACAGCCGCTCCGCTTCCTCCATGTAGTGGGTTGTATAAATCATGGAGACGCCCTCGGCGTGCAGCGTCTCGATCATTTCAAAAATGCGATTGCGCGATTGCGGATCGACACCGACGGTGGGCTCATCCATCAAAATCACTTTCGGACGGTGGATCAGTCCCGCGGCCATATTCAGCCGCCGCTTCATTCCTCCCGACAAGTTCTGCACCGGCTCATGCGCGCGGTCGGTGAGCGCCGCCCAGCCCAGGCACCACTCAATCGCTTGTTGCAGCGCCGCGCCTCGCAGGCCGTAGTATTGGCCGAAGGCTCCCAGATTCTCGCGACAAGTGAGCTTCGGGTACAGCGCCAGCTCTTGCGGAACCCACCCCAGCGCCGCGCGCGCTCCCGCCGAATCGGCCCGGTCGCCAAACACCGTCACCGTGCCCCCATCCGGAATGACGCGCCCCACGATGCTGCGAATCAGCGTGCTCTTCCCGGCGCCATTTGGGCCGAGTAACCCCAGGCATTCGCCAGCATTCAGTTCCAGCGTAATGCCATTGACCGCAGTCAAGTCGCCAAAACGTTTGACCAGCCCGTCAATTTGCAGCGGCAACAGCGAAATTGGATTCGATACGACGGGCGAAGATGCCATTCATCCTCCGAGCTTGCCGATCATACGCTAATCGGATGCCCAATCCCCGTCAAACCGGTCAATTTACCTGAGCCAGCTTTCCCCCGTGCCCCTCCGTGTACCCCGTGGTTAAGAGTTTTGAGATTCGTCACAAAGAGGCACCCTCCGGGATCACATCCAAGCCCGAAGCAAGTGGATAAAGATGAAGAAATGGCCAGCCCATCCATCATCCCAACTCTTCCAGTAAACCAAGTCTCTGCCGCCATCGTCAGTTCCGCGATGAAGGTGCATTCCGTCCTCGGACCCAGTCTGCTGGAGAGCGCCTACGACGCCTGCTTGTCCCACGAGCTCCGCAAACAAGGTTTTCACGTGGACACCCAAGTCGGTTTGCCCGTGGTTTACGAAGGCGAGAAACTCGACCTGGGCTATCGAATCGACCTGCTCGTAGAAAACCTGGTCATAGTCGAGGTCAAGTGCGTCGAGGCCATCCATCCCGTCCATCAGGCCCAATTACTTTCCTATCTGCGTCTCAGCAAGAAGAACGTCGGCCTGCTGATCAACTTCCATGTCGCCCACCTGAAAGACGGCATCAAGCGCATAGTCGACGGCTGGAATTGGGAGAAGTGAGAAAATCCTTAACCACAGAGTACACAAAGGAACACAGGGGCGAACTAGGATTTCCCCCGTGTTCCTTCGTGTACCCCGTGGTTAAAGCCTTTGACCTTAGACCTTGCCCCAAAGCTCTTCCCGCGGATCCTCAGGATTCAGCTTCGCCAACTCCCGCAGCAATTCCTTAGTCTTCTCGTCGCGAGGCATCGGCACGGTGATCTTCACTTCGACGATCTCATCCCCACGCGCCCCGTCCTTGGTGGCCGACGGCACGCCCTTTTCCCGCAGCCGCAGCTTCTGCCCCGACTGCGTCCCCGGAGGAATCTTCAGCATGCTCCGCCCATCGATCGTTGGCACTTCGATCTTCGACCCCAAAGCCGCTTCCACCGCCGTCACCGGCACCGTGATTCGGATATCGTCGCCCTCGCGGCTGAACAGCGCATGCTCGCCGATGCGTATGATCACGTAAAGATCGCCCACCCCGCCCCCGCGCAGCCCGGCATTGCCTTTGCCCGCTATCCGAATCCGCTGCCCGTCGCGCGTGCCCGCCTTGATGCGAATTTCCAGCGGATCGGTCCGCTCGACGCTACCCTCGCCGTGGCACACCGCGCACGCCGAAAGATTCTTTCCCGTCCCATGGCACCGCGGACAGGTGACGTTGAACTTCATCCGGCCGCCCGTCTGCTCGATCGTTCCCGCTCCATGACACGTCGCACACTGCCCGGGAGCCTCGATGAGGCCGTTGCCATGGCAGTTCCCGCACACGTCGCGCCGCGCGATATTCAGCTTCATCACCCCGCCGCGGATCGCCGTCCAGAACGGCACATTGACCTGATATTCCAGATCGCTGCCCGGTTCCGGCCCTTCCTGCGCCGGTTCGCCTCGCCCCCCGCCAGTGAAAATACTGGAAAAAATGTCTTTGAACCCGCCGCCCGATCCGCTCGATGTTTTCCGACCGCCAGCGCGAGCCCCTTCAAACAGATCGGAAAAATCAAATCCGCCGAAATCGACGTTGCTCGGTCCTCCTGGCTGGCGACCGCCTCCCGGAAAGCCTCCACCAAATCCGCCAGGCCCCGCCCCCGGCTGTCCGCCGCCGCGCGCGTAAGCGTCCGCCGTCGCCGCATCGATGTTGTCCGAGTAAAACCCCAGCTGGTCGTAAATCTTCCGCTTCTTCGGATCGCTGAGAACGTCATTCGCTTCGGAAAGCGTCTTGAACTTTTCTTCCGCGGATTTGTCGCCAGGATTGACGTCAGGATGATACTTACGCGCCAGTTTGCGGAACGCCTTGCGAATGTCGTCGACCGACGCCGACTTCTTCACGCCAAGTACGCCGTAATAATCTTTGTCTTTGGTTTGAGTGGCCATCGTCTATCTGCCAGCTATCATAATTCCGTAAGGCCTTTTAATCCTGAGCTTCCTTAACTCTTATCATCCTGAACTTCCTTAACTCTTGTCATCCTGAGCGTAGCACGGCCCTCGGCAAAGCCGAGGGCCGCGCGGAGTCGAAGGATCTCTACCTCACAACTTAATTCACAATCTCCTTCGCCTGCTCATCCAGCGCCACGGTGTAGGAGGCGTCAAACGGCGCGCCATCCATCGACACCGGAATCTTCTGCATCCCCATCGGCGTCGGCGCGTAGCAGAACCACCGTCCCTCTTCAGGAACGAAGTTCACGAAAAACATCTGCCCATTGACTTCGAATCTCAATTCGCTTTCCTCTTTCAACCCCTAATCAATGTGTGTGGGGCGGGCATTCCTGCCCGCCCCAGCTAGAAGCCAGTAGCCAGAAGCTAGCAGCTTATTTCTTGTCTTCCACATCCACATACTCAGCGTCGATCACGCCTTCGTCCTTCTTCGCGCCCGCGCCATTACCGCCCGCCGCGTGCCCATCGCCCGGAGCCGCGCCGCCTGGAGCCGCACCCGGCGTTGCTTGCGTCGCTTTATACATCTGCTCCGCCAGCTTGTGCGATGCCGCCGTCAGCTTCTCCCGCGCCGAATCCATCTGCGCCTTCTCGCCGCCTTCGATGGCCTTCTTCGCGTCCGCCAGCGCATTCTCCACGTCTCCGCGCTCCGAGCCCGTGATCTTGTCGCCGCTCTCCTTCAGCATCTTCTCGATGTTGTAGACCATCGAGTCGAGCTGATTCTTGGCGTCGATCTCTTCGCGCCGAGTCTTATCTTCGGCCGAGTGCGCGTCGGCTTCCTTCGCCATGCGCTCGACTTCCTCCTTGCTCAGACCCGAAGACGAAGTAATCGTGATCTTCTGATCCTTGCCCGTGGCGTTATCCTTCGCCGTCACATTCAGGATGCCGTTCGCGTCAATGTCAAACGTCACCTCAATCTGCGGAATCCCCCGCGGCGCCGGTGGCAGTCCCGTTAAATGGAATTTCCCCAAAGTCCGGTTCTGCGCCGCCATCGGCCGTTCGCCCTGTAGCACGTGCACCTCAACCGAAGTTTGCGAATCCGCCGCCGTCGAAAACGTCTCCGTCTTCTTCGTCGGAATCGTCGTGTTCCGCGGAATCATCGCCGTTGCCACGCCGCCCAGCGTTTCGATCGACAAGGTCAAAGGAGTCACGTCCAACAGCAGCAGGTCTTTCACCTCGCCGCCCAGCACGCCTCCCTGAATCGCCGCGCCAATCGCCACCACTTCATCCGGGTTCACGCCCTTGTGCCCGTCGCGTCCAAACAGTTCCTTTACGATCGCCTGGATCCGCGGCATGCGCGTCTGTCCGCCCACCAGTACCACTTCATTGATCTTGCTGATGTCGACGCCCGCATCCTTCAAGCACTGCTTCGATGGCCCCACCGACCGCTGCAAAATATCTTCGATCATGGTTTCGAGCTTGGCCCGAGTCAGCTTGATGACCAGGTGCTTCGGCCCGGCCGCGTCCGCCGTAATAAACGGCAGATTGATCTCCGTCTCCATCGTCGTCGAAAGCTCGATCTTCGCCCGCTCCGCCGCATCGCGCAGACGCTGCAAAGCCATCTCGTTCCCCTTACCGCGCAGGTCGAGGCCCTCGTTTTTCTTGAACTCGTCAATCAGCCAATCCACCAGCCGCTGATCGATGTTGTCGCCGCCCAGGTGCGTGTCGCCGTTGGTGGCTTTCACCTCGATGACGCCCTCGCCCACTTCCAGCACCGAAATATCAAACGTGCCGCCGCCAAAATCGTACACGGCGATCGTCTCGTCCTTCCCCTTGTCGAGCCCGTAAGCCAAAGCCGCCGCCGTAGGCTCGTTGATGATGCGCTTCACTTCGAGCCCGGCAATCCGCCCCGCATCCTTGGTCGCCTGCCGCTGCGCGTCGTTGAAATAAGCCGGCACCGTGATGACCGCTTCGGTCACTTTCTCGCCCAGGTAGTCTTCCGCCGCCTTTTTCAACTTTTGCAGGATCATCGCCGAGATCTCCGGCGGAGTGAATTTCTTCCCCTGCGCCATCACCGCCACGTTGTCCCCGTCCCGCTCCACCTTATAAGGGACCATCGTCAACTCTTCGCTGACCTCGTCATAGCGCCGTCCCATAAACCGCTTGATCGAGAAAACCGTGTTCTCCGGATTGGTAATGGCCTGCCGCTTGGCGACCTGCCCCACCAGCCGTTCCCCGGTCTTGGTAAATCCCACGACCGAAGGCGTAGTCCGCCCACCTTCTTCATTAGGGATCACTTTCGGCTCCCCGCCCTCCATGACAGCTACGCACGAGTTCGTAGTTCCCAAGTCAATTCCGATGATTTTTCCCATATTCGTATCCTCCGATACTATAAGTGCTTTACAATCAATGCGATGATGATTACGTCCTAAGCCATGCTATAACCTGAGCGAATCATTGTCAAGATTTAGATGCTGCTCCGGAGTGAGCGATTCATGGTAATTATGTCGCGCCGTAGGCTTGGGGCCAGAAGTTTAGCGTTTCCAAATCGACATGGCGTGGGCATGATAGTAAGTTCTCGATTGTGAGGAATTTTCAGCGTGCCCGAAAAGACGATTTTTCACCCTGGCCTCAGAGCGTACCGCGTAATACGCGGCAACGAAGCAAGCGAAGTCGAATTTATGGCCACCTGGCAGATGGAAATATGGGAGGAGCGGTGGCGGAAAATCAAAGCTGCTCAGGAAAAACGGGCGAAGGACGCAAAGGCTGCGCTGCTTAGCTCTGAGAAGAAAGAATATGCCCAGCGATGTACGCGAGACGCCGAACGACGGCTCGAATCGCTCTCGAGAATCCTTCGCGAAGGAATCGAACTCGATCACTGTTTGGATTGGGAATCACTAAAGCATCAGATTGAGTTTGCCGAATCGCCCCCTACGCCGCCCGAGCCGCAGAAGGTTCCTCCTGAGCCCCACCGAAATGAAAGCAGATTCACTCCGAAACTGGGATTTCTTGACCGTCTTATTCCTTCGAGAGAGCGAACCAAAGTAAGTGAATTGCACAAATGCTATTTGGCGACCAAAGCGAGCTGGGAACTTGAGCGTAATCGCATTGAAGAAGCAAACCGATTACTAATGGTCAGTCATGAAAAGAAGATAAGCGACTGGGAACAACGTAGGGCCGCGCATTATAAAAAACAGAAACAGCGCGATGCGGAAGTGGGGTCGCTAAGGACCGCCTATGAAGCGAAAGAATCCGATGCCGTGATCGAACACTACTCGCATGTCCTGAGCACCTCGGAATATCCAGAGGGTTTTCCAAAGTCCTTTGCACTCGACTACATAGCGCAAACACAAATGCTGGTGATCGAATATGAACTTCCAGACATAGAAGCGCTCCCGAAGCTTAAGGCCCCAGGTCGAATTTTTCCGTACCCTAAACCCGATGGATGTGCATTTCACTTCCGAAACCGAAAAGAAACTCAAAGACCTGGCCACGCAGAGCGGACGCGCAACCGCGGACGAACTGGTGCGCGATGTCGTCGAAGGATACATCCTTGAGCTGTCGCAGACTCGCGAAATGCTCAACAACCGCTATGACGACCTCAAAAGCGGCAAGGTGAAGGCTATCCCAGGCGACGAAGTGGAAGCCCACTTCCGCGACAAGAGTGCCGCCGCTCGCCGTTCCCAGCCGGGTTCATGACCGATATTGCCTTCCACCCGGAAGCCCGTCTTGACCTCGACGAGATCTGGGAATTCATTCGAGCGGATAGCTTAGACGCCGCCGACCGCGTGCTTGCGGAAATCTTCTCTGCAATTGCCGCGGCAGTGCCTTTTCCAGATCAAGGTCACAACTAGGTATAGGGGGGAGGGGGGATGGTGCTCACTCGAAGCTGGCTGTAAAGTCCGCGTCCACTATGCTCGGCCCCTGCTCCGGCGACGAGTTCCGGAACACCAGATAATATTTCTGCGGCTTGCCGGACGCAGACTTCAGTTTCCAATAAATCTCGCCGCCACGGGATGGACTCGATGAAAGCGCGTCGTGAACTGGTCTGTGATTCACAAGGCGGCCAAACTCCTCGCCATTCATCAGCAAGACTTCCACCGAGGGACTGTCCGAAGTTTGCTGCTCTGCAACCGCTTGAAATGTTCCCTGCAACTCCGGGTGAGCAGCCTGCGCTGGCACCTCGAATTCAAAGAATTGGAAGGTCTTCACCGCGATGCGCCGATGAAGAAAGTGATTGGGTGTGCCAACATCGATTCCGCCGGCATTGACCGCGTTGACATGGTCGACCAGCGAAGTTGAGCCGCTGCTCGCCGCCGCAACTGCGTCGTCGCCGCGTGTAGCGTCGTTTGCCTGGCCGAGCACGCCATACACCTTTACCTTGGCCGCGCTCAGTGCGGGATCGTCGCTGGCAGAAACCGTCTTTGTTGCTCGAGTCGCCTGTCCGAATAAGGAGGAATGTTGCCGCCACCAAACCCTGCCACCACCAGCGATTCCGCCAAAAAAATACGCGCCCACCGTCAAAAGGGCAATGCCAGCCCACAAGTGCAACAGGTTCGTAATGCGTTTCACGGTTCCTGCCTCTAGGAATTCTTCCGACCCTAGAGTGTGCTCCGCGAAGAATATGCGCGCCAAGATTACAACCGTAATCGGCACGCCGCAGGCTTAGGACTCGACCACCGACAGAATCTCCAGCGGCTCCGGCCGATCCATATAGTCCTCGTTCGCCGAGGCGAACAGAATCGTGCCGTCGCGGTCGATCACAAAAGTTGCCGGAATCGCCAACTCCCAGCTGGAATCGCCATTCACGTGCGGAAGGTTGACGAACGTGCTGCGGTAAAGCCCCTGCTGTTCGTCGGAGACGCGGTAGTCCAGCCCGAACTGCCGGGCGCATTGGTTGCCACCGTCCACCAGAAGCGGAAACGCAAGCTTGTGCTGATCGTGCATAAAGAAAGACTGCTTCTCGGTTTGCGGAGACACGGCAACCAGCGAAGCTCCCGCCGCGCCAATCTCAGCGGCGATGTAAGACATCGCCTCCATCTGCCCGACGCAGAACGGACACCAGCGCCCGCGAATGAACTGGAGCACAAGCCGTCCCTTGCCGAGCAGTTCAGCCGACGAGACGCGTTTGCCAGTGTGATCCGGAAGTTCGAACGAGGGCGACTTCGCGCCAACCTTGAAAGTGCCCAGCGCCTGCGCCGCGATTCCCAGAGCTTTAAGGCCCGCCACAGCCCGGACATGCACCGCCTGCACGTCCACCGGAACATACTTGGCGACGGCTTCCTTGCGCTCGGCAAAAATCTCACGCAGCGGCCGCATGTCGCTGTACGAGCCCGATTCCGAAAGAGAGCGCCACTTCATAGGAGTCAGTCGTCAGTCGCTAGTCGTTGGTCGTTCGCCAAATTTGTCGTGAGATACAGGCTGCTTCCTGCCCAGTATGAGCTCGTTAAGCCATGATTCGCATGCCGCGAACTTCCGATATCTGCGAACGACCAACGACTATCGACCAACGACGGTCTACACGCCCGGAAACTTCATCCCCGCCATGCGCCGCGCAAAGCTCGGCTTGCCCATCTGCTTGAACATTTTCTTCATCTGCGCATATTGCCGAAGCAGGTTGTTGACTTCCTGCACGCTGGTTCCGGAGCCGCGAGCAATGCGTTTCCGCCGGCTGCCGTTGATCGATTCATGATGATTGCGTTCATAACCCGTCATGGAGTTGATAATCGCCTCCACTCGGTTGATCTGCTTTTCGTCGACCTTGTCCGCGGCCTTTTGCAGGCCGGAAAACGCGCCGATCGACGGCAACATGCCCATCAGGCTTTGAATCGATCCCATCTTGCGAACCTGCCGCAGTTGGTCGCGGAAATCTTCTAGCGAAAAGCCGTCGCCACCAAGCATCTTGGTGGCCAGGTCGTTGGCCTTCTTCTTGTCGATCTGCGACTCGGCTTTCTCGATGAGCGACATGATGTCGCCCATGCCCAGAATGCGCGACACAATGCGGTCGGGATGGAACGGCTCCAGCGCATCGTATTTTTCGCCGACGCCTATGAACTTGATCGGCTGTCCCGTAACCTGCCGGATCGAGAGCGCCGCCCCTCCGCGAGCATCGCCGTCCATCTTGGTGAGCACGACGCCCGTGAGCGTGAGCTTCTTGTGAAATTCGTCGGCCGAGTTGACCGCGTCCTGCCCCGTCATCGAATCGGCAACGAACAGAATCTCCTGCGGATTGAGCAGCCCCTTGAGCGACTGCATCTCCTCCATTAGCTGATCGTCGATGTGTAGCCGCCCAGCCGTATCGACGATCAGCACGTCGCATCCGGAGTTGATCGCCTCGCGCCGCGCTTCCTTGGCCAGTCGCTCGACGGTAGCTGTATTCGCCTCGCCAACCTCGCCTTCGTAAAGGTTGGCCTTGATCGCCGCCGCGACAACCTTAAGTTGCTCGCGCGCCGCAGGACGATAAACGTCAACCGAAACCAGCAGCGGACGGTGTCCGCCATTCTTCAGCCAGTTGGCGAGCTTGCCCGATGTCGTGGTTTTGCCCGACCCCTGCAGCCCTGCCATAAGCACGACCGTTGGTGGCTGCGAGGCAAACTTCAGCTTGGCCGTATCCTTGCCCAGCGTCGCGACCAGTTCGTCGCGGAGGATCTTGATGACCTGCTCACCCGGCGAAAGCGCCGTCAGCACTTCCTGACCGACGGCCTTGGCGTGTATGCGGTCGATGAGTTCTTTAACAACTTTGAAGTTGACGTCGGCCTCAAGCAGCGCCAGACGAATCTGTTTCAGCGCCTCGGAGATGTTCTCTTCCGTGAGGACAGCCTGTCCGCGAAGAGACTTAAAGGCGCGCTGGAGTTTTTCCTGAAGATTCTCGAACATAAGCGTAAGCAGCTATTTTAGCAGCCGCGGCGAGGAGGGAGTCGTTGGTCGTGGTCGTCGGTCGCTCGCGGTTCGTCGCTCACAAATCCTCGGTGTCACGCTGAGCATTAGCGAAGGGCCCGTGCGTTGGTTTCCCGTCACTCCACCTTCGGCCGCACCATCTCAAACCGCTCCGCCGTCCTCGTGTACTGCAACCCTCCCATGCGCCCGATCAGATCGAGCGAATTCCGATCCAGACGCCCATCCTTCAGATGCCGCTCATCGACGTGAATCGAGACGATTTCCCCAATCACCAGGCTGCCGCCCTCGGGTCCAGTGTTGAAGTCGAGAATCTGATGCAGCTTGCATTCGAAGCTGACGGGAGACTCCGCCACGCGCTGCGGCCGAACAACCTTCGAAGGCGCCGAAGCGACGCCTGCCAATTCGAACTCGTCGATGGAAGCGTCATAATCGCCGCTGGTCAGGTTCATGGCCTCGGCCAGTTCAGACGTGACCACGTTGATGACGAATTCCTTGGTCTCGCGAATATTCCGCAGCGTGTCTTTCGGCGTCCCCGCGGATTCCGCCGTCCCGTCTGATTTCTTCGGCGCTCGCATTCCCGGCGCAAACGCCAGCAGCGGAGGCTTGGCGCAAACCGCATTGAAAAACGAAAAAGGCGCAAGGTTGGGTTGTCCGGAAGCGCTCACGGTCGATACCCACGCGATGGGCCGCGGCCCCACGGCACTGATCAGAATGTTGTAAAGCTCACGGTGCGCAAGCTGAGAAGGAACGACGTCCATGATGTGAAGTATAACTTCCGCACTTCGGTCGTACTTGCTACAACTCCGTTAGCTCTTCCCGCCAAACACTTCCTTCGCCGCTATCACCGTGTTGCAATGAATCGTGATCGTGTCTTCGAGTTTCATCGCATACCCTCCGGCGAATGTGACCATCACGGGAATACCGCGCGCTTTAGCGATTTGGAATACGATCACGTCGCGCTGCTTCAATCCGTCGATCGTCAGCGACAATCCCCCAAGCTGATCTTCCTTGTAAGGGTCGGCGCCCGCGAGGTAGCAGATCAGTTCTGGATCGAACTTTTCCAGTCCCATGCTGAGCGCATCGCCAAGGCACGCCAGATAGTCGGCGTCTCCGATCTCGTCGGGCAAATTCAGGTCGAGCGACGAAGGGGGTTTGAACGCAGGGTAATTGTTCAGCTGATGGAGCGAGATGGTGAAGACATCCGTGGTGTGAGTGCTGCGTGCCTTGTTCCCGGGTGGCCCGGGGCGCACGCTGTTCTGCATAGGATTGTGCGGAGGATTCAGATGCACAGGATTCAGAACCGAGGCAGATGCCGGTGGCAGCGGATTGTACGCAACGTGCGCGCCGGAAAAAATCGCGGCCGTCCCGTTTCCCTGATGGACGTCGCAATCTACTGTCATCGCTTTGCGAATCTTCTCATCGCGCTGCATGCAACGGATGGCAACCGCAACATCGTTGATCACGCAGAAGCCTTCGCCGTGATCGGGAAACGCGTGATGGAATCCTCCTCCGATGCTGATGGCCACGCCGTCGATGAGGGCATGATCGGCGGCCAGCACCGATCCGCCAGCGGCGAGCCAGAAGGCGCGTACCAACTCCGGCGAGTACGGGACTTCGAGCTCCAACTCTTCGCGCGCGCTGAGCGTGCCCGTCCTCAACTTCTCAACGTAGCTCGGGGTGTGCACCAGAAGTATGTCTTCGTCGGTGGCCGGCCGAGGGGCGACGAAGTCCGTTGTGGCGGCAACTCCCGACGCGATCAGCCGGTCGTGAATGCACTTGTACTTTTCGGCGGGGAAAACGTGCGACCCGATGGGCAGGTAGTAGTCATCGCTGTAGACGAGTTTGAAGGGAAGCATTCGGGGCTCAGCATTCGGCACTCAGCGGGTCGAGTGCGGAAAACCCCATATCATACGCGATTCCAGGAATCCTGCAGTGACGGTCGGACTGTTTTGCGCCAGAGAGTACTCGCCATCGAGAGCACATAAGAACACAGAGAAGTTGGCTCTTCGTGATTGACAAAGTGGCTTAGAAAAGTTGCTTTCCCCTGTGCGGCTCCGTGTCCTCGGTGGTAAAGAATTCCCTAGCTGCTAAACTTGCCCAGTTGCCTGCCAGGAAAAAATCGCCGCCGCAACTGAGTGCCGCGCCCCCAAATTCCGCTGTGGGCAATGGCCGCATCTTCCTCATCGATACCATGTCCTTCATCTTTCGCGCCTATCACGCCATGGCGCGCCAGCGGCCGATGTCCACCAAGACAGGCGTTCCGACCGCTGCTACGTATGTGTTCGTCAACATGCTGCGCAAATTACGCGATGACTTTTCGCCGGAATATCTGGCGGCGGTTTTCGATATCGGAGCGCCCACGATCCGAAATCAGCAAGCGGAAGCGATCACGACGATCCGCAAGTTCGACATCAAAACGCAGACTTTCAAGGAATCGCAATACGACGGCTACAAGGCGAACCGCGCCGAGATGCCCGAGGATCTCGTGCAGCAAATCCCTTACATTCGGCGGGCGATCGAAGGGTATCGCATTCCAATCTTGCAGCTCGCAGGATACGAAGCCGACGACGTGATCGGAACCCTGGCCCGGAAGGCGGCCGCGGAGTCGTATCCGGTATTCGTGGTGTCGAGCGACAAAGACATGCTGCAGTTGGTGAACGACAAGGTGCAGGTATTGAATCCTCCAAAAGACAACCTGATTTGCGATGCTGCGAAAGTCGAAGAACTTCTCGGAGTGCCTCCGTCGAAAGTTATCGATGTGATGGCTCTGCGCGGCGATTCAGTCGACAACATTCCGGGCGCTCCCGGGATCGGCGACAAGGGTTCGGTCGAACTGATCCAACGCTTCGGTAGCGTGGAGCAGGCGCTGGAACGTGCGGCCGAAGTGGAAAAGAAGACCTATCGCGAATCGCTCCAGAACAACCGCGACAACATCCTCTACAGCAAACAGCTGGTGACGATCGACACCGATGTTGCAGTCGAGTTGGATGTTGCCGCGATGAAAGTTGGCGATCCCGACGTTGAGGCTCTCCGTGCGCTGTTCGCCGAACTCGAATTCACTTCGCTGCTTAAAGAGTTGCTTCCCGTGGTCGAAGTGAAGGCGGGCGATTACCGTGAGATCAAGGCGAAAGTTGAATTTGAGAGATATTTGGAAGGCTTAGGCGAAGGCGCGGCGCTCGCTGTCGCGGTTGCCGCCGAGCAGTCCAACAACATGGAGGAAGAGGAAGAGCCAGAGCCTGCGCAGTCGGGATTTCTGGCCTTGCAGCCCGCGCATGCGACGGAGCGGAACGCTGAAGTCGCAGAGCGCATCGCCGTTTCGAATGCTCCAGGAACCGGAGCCATGGTCGTACTGGAAGACAAGATGCTCGCCGATCGTGTGAAAAACGTGCTGGAAGATGCCGCGGTCCCGAAGACGATTCACGATCTCAAGCTGGCGCTGCACCATTTCGGCGAGCGCAACATCGCTCTCGCGGGAGTGAAGCACGATCCCATGCTCTATTCCTACCTGCTCGATCCGACCTACTCTCCCCATTCGTTGGCCGAGGTTGCACTGCGCCGGTTCAACGTGAAGCTGAGCGGCAACCTGGCGGAAGCGGCGGATGTAACCGGCAGGCTGGCCACCGCTCTCCGCAAAGAGGTCGACGACCAGGGATTGACCTCGGTCTACGAGGAAATCGACGCGCCGCTGGTGCCCGTGCTGGCGCGCATGGAAGACGCAGGGGTGAAGATCGATCTGGCGGCGCTGGAGCGGATGTCCGGGAAGTTGCAGCGCGAGGCCGCCGTCAAGGCGCGCGACATCTATGAGCGTTGCGGCGTGGAGTTCAACATCAATTCGCCAAAGCAGCTAGGCGACGTGCTCTTCAACAAATTGGCGCTTCCGATGCCTGCGAAACACGGGAAAGGAAAGAAGATTTCAACGGCGGTGGATGTCTTGGAAGGATTGGCGGCCGAGCACGAAGTCCCACGCCTGGTGCTCGAATACCGCCAACTGACGAAACTCAAATCGACCTACGTCGACGCGCTGCCCGCGCTCATTCGCAGCCAGAGCGGCCGCGTGCACACAACGTTTGGCCAGACCGGCACCGCCACTGGGAGACTCTCGTCGGCGAATCCAAATCTGCAGAATATCCCGATTCGCACCGAACTCGGGCGCGAGATTCGCGCGGCCTTCATCGCCGAGCCGGGACACGTACTGCTGGCGGCGGATTATTCGCAGATCGAGTTACGCCTGCTTGCGCATTACTCGAAAGACAAATTGCTGGTAGAGGCGTTTCGCCGCGGCGACGACATTCACACCCTGACCGCGTCGCAGGTTTTTGGCGTGCCTCCGCTGATGGTGACGCCCGAACACCGTCGAGCCGCGAAGGTGGTGAACTTCGGCATCGTCTATGGCCTGTCTGCCTTCGGCTTGTCGCAGCAGTTGGGCATCACGACCAGCGAGGCGAAGAAATTCATCGACGCCTATTTCGAAAAATATTCGGGCGTCCGCGCATTCATCGATGCCACGCTCGAACAGGCGCGCCGCGAGCAGAAAGTAACGTCCCTGTTCGGACGCGTTCGCCCCATTCCCGACATCAACAGCAAGAATCCAAATCAGCGCGGCTTTGCCGAGCGCACCGCCGTGAACACTCCGCTGCAGGGAACGGCCGCCGACCTCATCAAGCTCGCGATGATCCGCATTGACGAGGAAATCCGCCAGCGTGGCCTGAAGTCGCGGATGACTTTACAAGTACACGACGAACTCGTCTTCGAAGTGCCGGAGAGCGAAGTAGACACGATGAAGCCGCTGGTGCGCGAGCACATGGAGCAGGCGTATTCGCTCGCCGTCCCGCTGCTGGTGGAAATCGGAGTGGGACCGAACTGGCGGGACATGGAGTAAGGCAGCGTGCCGGGGAAGCAAATGGTGCGGTCCAAGGCTGAGGAAAACTATCCCGGCGTTCCTGTTACAACTTTCCGCTATACTCAAGTCAACGACTCTCGCAAGCGCCGCGTTCGTCATAGATTCCAGCCGCATGACAGGATTTTCGTTCTAAGAGTTTCGATCCTGCGGAGGCAGTCGGATGAGTGCAGCTCCATCGATGGCGTTGGAAAAGGCGCAGCGGCGCGCTTTCTCGCGGTACCCCATCAGCGTACCCCTCGACTTGATCGCGTTGCGGTCCGGTGTCCCCGAAAATTTGCCCGGCCGCTGCACCGATATCTCCGAATCCGGAGTGGGCCTGGTGGTCGCCGGGGAACTTGGTGTGGGCCTGCAAGTCGCGGTTGAATTCCGGCTTCCCCAGGTTGGCGTCCCCGTCCGGGTGCGCGCTCTGGTTCGTTATCAGTCGCGCCTTCACTGCGGGCTTGAGTTTGTCGGGCTGTCGGCGGAGCAACGGGAGATGATTCGATATTGGATCCATTGTTCGTCGATGCAATCGGTGAACCCAATCGTAGAAAAGCCCCGGGTTGCAAAGCCGGAAGCGTCTGCAGTCGCAGTGCGACCGGTGGCGCAGACAAAGCGCGGGATTCGCATCCCGACCCTCGGACTCTATCTGTTGATCGCCGCCGTGCTGGCCCTGATGGGCTTGGCCTGGTGGCAGTGGCAGAGATCCTGGAACGAACTGGAAAAGCGTCCGCCGGCGGTTGAGTCGGAATTGCGTGTCTCCCTAGAGACCGTGCAGAAATCGATGATTGCGAACATGGTTCCCATGTCTCTGCAGACTGCGCCGGGGAAACTCTGATTAAGTCCCGGTTCCCCCTCGTGTACCCTGTGGTTTATGCCTTCTGCCGACACTGAACCAGAGTTTCCTTAGGGCGCTAGTCGAATGTTTCAGCCCGCTCGAAAGGCACACCAATCTGGTCTTTTGCCGAGACAATCGCGGCGCCGTCGACGTGCCAGTCGATGTTCAACGCCGGGTCGTTCCACGCCACCGTGCGTTCGTGCTCGGGCGCATAGAAATCGGTTGCCTTATAGAGGACGTGGGCCGCCTCTGACACGACCCGGAAGCCGTGAGCAAATCCGCGTGGAATCCATAGGATGTGTTTGTTCTCCCCGGAAAGCTTGATGGCTTCCCACTTCCCGAAGGTGGAAGAGTTGCGTCGCAGGTCGAGAGCGACGTCGAGAACCTCGCCGGTGACCACGCGCACAAGCTTCCCCTGGGGCTGGCGAATCTGGTAGTGCAATCCGCGTACGACGTTCTTTTCGGAATACGAATGATTGTCTTGCACGAACGTCTCTGGGATGCCAAGTTCCGCAAACACGCGCTGGTTGTAGCTTTCCAGAAAAAATCCGCGATCGTCGCCGAATACGCGCGGTTCGAGAAGCAGAAGTCCGGGGAGGCTGGTGGCGATTTTTCTCATAGAAAAGTGTTTATGAATCAGAACACGCGTTCCCGCAGCAATTGCAGCAGGTAGGCGCCGTATCCGTTATTCCGCATCGGCCGCGCCAGGTCTTCCAGTTGGGCCGCCGTGATGTAACCGGACCGGTACGCGATTTCTTCGGGGCACGCGACCATAAGGCCCTGGCGTTTTTGCAAGGTCTGAATGAACAGGGAAGCGTCCATCAAAGCTTCGTGCGTTCCGGTATCGAGCCAGGCCGTACCCCGGCCCATCACGCAGACATTGAGCTGTTTGCGCTCCAGATACGCGCGGTTGACATCGGTGATTTCAAGTTCGCCGCGCTTCGAAGGCTTGAGCCTCGCGGCAATTTCGACCACCTGCCGATCGTAAAAATAAAGTCCCGTAACCGCGTAGCGCGATTTCGGACGCTTCGGTTTTTCTTCAATGCTGAGCGCCTTGCCCTGCGCATCGAACTCAACCACGCCGTACCGCTCCGGGTCATTCACGGGATAAGCGAAAACGCGGGCGCCCTTGGACTGGAGAGTCGCGTCGCGCAATTCTCTGACGAGATCGTGACCGTAGAAAATGTTGTCGCCGAGCACCAGTGCGCACCCGCTGGAGCCTATAAATTCCTTGCCGATCAGAAACGCTTGCGCGATACCCTCCGGCTTCGGTTGCGCTGCGTATTGAAAGTGGATACCGAACCGCGAGCCATCGCCGAGCAGGTGCTGAAAGCGCGGCAGATCCTCGGGCGTCGAGATGAGCAGAATTTCCCGGATGCCGGCCAGCATCAGTGTTGAGAGCGGGTAGTACACCATCGGTTTGTCGTACACCGGCAGCAGGCTCTTCGGGAGCGCGTGAGTGACGGGATACAGTCGCGTCCCCGATCCTCCCGCCAGAATGATGCCTTTGTAATTCGGTTGCGTGGTCTTGCTCATGTCGAGTGTCAGTCTCAGCTTCTCTTCTTACGGAAGTCTGATTAAGTTTCTTCGGGGCCTCCGTGCATCCCCGTGTACCCCGTGGTTTGCGCTTTCTGCCGACACCTTATCGGACTTGCCTCAAAGTTCGGTGGCATATTGCCTCGCCATCCATTGGCGATAGCTGCCGCTGGTGACGTCGCGGACCCACTCGTCGTGTTCAAGATACCAGCTCACGGTCTTGCGCAGGCCGCTTTCGAATGTCTCCTGTGGCCGCCAGTTCAGTTCGCGCTCGATCTTACGCGTATCCATCGCGTAGCGGCGGTCATGGCCGGGGCGGTCTTTGACGAACGTGACCAGTTTGTTGTGAGGAACGACGGAGTCATGCGGGCTCAGTTCGTCCAGTAACTGGCAGACGGCGTCGACAATCTCGATATTCTTCTTCTCGCTGCGCCCGCCAATGTTGTAGGTTTCTCCGACGCGCCCGCCCGCGAGCACGGTCCGGATGGCGCGGCAGTGATCCTCGACGTAGAGCCAATCGCGAACGTTCTTGCCATCGCCATACACCGGCAGCGGTTTGCCGCCGCACGCATTCAAGATCATGAGCGGGATCAGTTTTTCGGGAAACTGGTACGGGCCGTAATTATTGGAACAGTTTGTCGTCAGAACGGGCAGGCCATACGTATGGTGATAGGCGCGGACCAGATGATCGGAAGCCGCCTTCGACGCCGAGTACGGACTGTTGGGCGCGTAGGGCGTCGTCTCGCTGAAAGCCGCGTCGTCGGGGCCGAGCGATCCGTAGACTTCATCGGTGGAAACGTGCAGGAAACGAAACGACGAGCGATCCGCTTCCGGCAGCGCCGACCAATAAGCGCGCGCTTCTTCAAGCAGGCTGAATGTGCCGTTGACGTTGGTGCGAACAAAATCGTCGGGGCCGTGGATGGACCGGTCGACATGGCTCTCGGCGGCGAAATGAACGATCGTGCGCGGCTGTTCGCGCCGAAGCAAATCGCGCAAACAATCTCGGTCGACGATGTCGCCCCGCTCAAAGCGATAGCGCGGATCGCTTTCGACGGCTCGCAGGTTCTTGAGATTGCCGGCGTAAGTCAACTTGTCGAGATTGACGACCCGCGCACTCTCCGAGGCAATCCATTGGAGAATGAAATTCGAGCCGATGAAGCCCGCGCCACCGGTAACCAGGATTCGATCTTCCATGCGAGTCGGATCGCAGCGCTCTGAAACGCCGCGCTCCGATTCTAATCGGAATCGCAGCCGCGCGCGAAGTCGTTGCCAGCTTCGGATGTAGGAATTTCAGGTTAGGCTGGGCACGGGTTGACTGGGCACAACCGCTTCGGTGTCGAAAACCGCTGCCAGACCATGAATCACAGACGCCAACCGCACCGCCGCTAGGATCGACTCTTCCGTCATGCCTTTGCTGCGGAGCACCTGCTCGTGAGAATCGACGCAAAGTCCGCAGCCATTGATGGCCGAGGCCGCGGTGCACCAGAGTTCGAAATCGATGGGATCGACTCCGTGGTTGCGCAAAACGTTCATGCGCAGTCTCGCCGGCAGCGTCGCATACTTCGGATTTTTTGCCAGATGCTGGAAGCGGTAATAGACATTGTTCATGCCCATGATGGCGGCAGCGCTTTTGGCGGCTTCCAGGGCTTGCGGCGACAGGTGCGAAGCCGCTTCCGCTAACAGTGTCTGCAGCAGTCGCGGGTTGCGCGATGCGATGGCGGACACGGCCACCGTACCCCAGATCTGCTGCTCGTTCAGTTCCTGCTGTTGCAGCAGCGTCGACAAGTTCAGTTTCAAATCTTTCGCGTACGTGGGGACAGTATCGAGAAGCTCATTGAGTGTCATAGTTCGCTCACCGTTAGCGTCACTCATAAACTGTCGTCCCGACCCTGAGCTTGTCGAAGGGGAAGGACCTGCGGTTCGCCGCGACAGCCGACCCGCTTTCCTTTCGACACTCTCAGAGTCAGAATGAACAAGCTCCACAAATCACACGACCAGTGTCGCTTCGCCCTTCTTCCAGTTGCACGGGCAGAGTTCGTCGGTCTGCAAAGCATCGAGCACGCGCAGTACTTCCTGCGGATTTCTTCCGACCGAAAGATCCGTCACCATCACGAAACGGATGACGCCCTCCGGGTCAACGATGAAGGTGGCACGCTGCGCGACCCCGGCCTTCGGATCGAGAATGCCGAGCATCCCGCACAGATCGCGCTTGATGTCCGCCAGCATGGGGAACGGCAGGTTGTGCAAATCCTCGTGGTGGACGCGCCAGGCGCGATGCACGAACTCGGAGTCGGTGCTGCCTCCGAGAAGTTGCGTGTCGCGATCCAGAAATTCTTTATTCAGCTTGCCGAACGCTGCGATTTCCGTCGGGCAGACGAAAGTGAAATCCTTGGGCCAGAAGAAATACACTTTCCACTTGCCGCCGTAGTCCTGGTCGGTGATGGTTTTGAATGCTTTGTCGCTATTGTCGGTGCTGACGGTCGCCGTCAGCGAGTATGAGGGAAATTGTTCGCCTACTGCTAGCATTTTGATTCTCCTAAAAGTTGATCTAAGATCCGATTCTCTTTTCAAGACGACTGCTGACAGAACTCCTCTTTGCGGAGCCCAAATCCGCCCAGCGCAAAGAATGCCCTTGCTTCTTGCGCTTAATCCCTGAAATTTCATGAAGCCTGCGAGAAAGCCGATTGGGTCCTGACTCAGTCGGGCGGCATCTTCAGGCTACCCTTACTTGCATACCAAAAAGGAGGGAACTTGTCTGTGATCTGTTTCCACATGCTATCGATGCATTGGACTCCGCGCCGAACGCAGATTCTTTCCAGGCGGAGCGCCTCCGTCGGTTCAAACCCGGCTCATACGACTGGAGTTCGATCCAGAGACGCTGCTGCGCTCCCGGAATCAACAACCTGCTCCTGCGGCGCGTGATCCCTCCAGCCCAGAACGTGGTAATACACCTTCTCGATCGATTGAGCGATCTCCGGCCACAGGTACTGACTCTGGATTCGCTCACGTTCGTTCATCGCCGCCCGGCGGCGAAGTGCCGGATTGTGGATGAGCAGGTCGAGCATGACCGCAAGATCGTCCCGGTCCCCGCGCCGAAAGGTGAAGCCGGCGCCCTCGACCACTTCCTTGTTTTCCGGTATGTCGCTGGTCAGCACGCATACGCCCGCCGCCATGGCATCCAGTAGCGCCAGCGACAGCCCCTCAAGTTCCGACGGAAGCACGAACAGCGCTGCATGGCCGAGAAGTTCCTCCAGATCGCGCCCCGAGACCCACGGGAGAAAACGCACCCTCTCCGATTCGTGGCGGCTCAAGCTCTTAACATACCCATCGGAATGACTCGATCCTCCGGCCAGAACCAGTTTCATGTCGGTGTGTATATTCTCAAAAGCCTCGATCAGCAGGTGGCAGTTCTTCTCCGGCGAAAACCTCCCTAGAAAAAGAACATAGTTGTCCGGACGAAGATTCCACTCGCTCAATCGGCGAGGCATTCGCGCCGGCGCCAGGGTGGCTCCATTTGGAACGTAAACGGTGTCGCGGTTGTAGCGTTGGCGATAGTACTGCTGCAGGGTTTGCGAGACGACCATGGTCGCGTCAGGCAACGATACGGCGGCCGCTTCTCCCCACCGCAGCACCCGCGACGCAATTCGGCCCCATTTGCCGCGCTGCCAATCCAGCCCCTGCACCGTGACCACCGTCTTCTTGCCCGCCAGCCGAGGAAGAAAAGAAAACAGCGCGGGCCCCAGGCAGTGGTAATGGACAATATCGCAGTCCGACGTCATGGCATGCGCCGTGCTCAGCAGCGTGTGAATGAAAGTCTCCAGATGCTTGGAGCGGATCGTCGGCAGCCGCCGTATCCGCATGCCGTGGTGCGTCTGCATGGGAGGAGTGAAATAACTGCGGCAATAAACCGTAACTTCGTGTCCCAGGCGCACAAGTTCGTGGCCAGCCTGCTCGTAATAGGATTCGATGCCGCTATATTTCGAGACCACGCCGCGCCCGCCGATAAACGCGACACGGACCCCGCGCCCCGGGCCTCTGCGCTGACCGGCGTCCTCGCCCCTCCCGGCGGAGAACGAAAGACTTTTTTTGGCCGATGTGAGCCGGTAGTACAGTTCGAGCAGCTTCTCCAGGTGTCGATCGGGGTCGTGGTTCTCTTTCACGCACCTCCGAGCGGCAGCGCCCATTCTCTCGATCAGATCGGGGCGGTCAAACAGGAATCCGATGGAATGAGCGAGTTGGTCCCGGTCCCCGTCGGAATAAAGCAGACCGGTCACGCCATGTTGCACCAGTTCCCGCCGCGAACCTGCGTCCGAGGCGATCACCGGACGTCCCCAGGCATACGACTCCAGAATCGATTTCCCCAAAGTCTCATATGCGTGCGACGGAAACACAGAGAAGCAGCAACCGGCGATGAGTTTCTGTAGTTCTTCGCCGTGCACCGTGCCCGCGAACAAGACTTGGCTCAAGTTCAATTCCTTCGCCAGCGCCTCCAGCCGGGGACGTTCCGGACCGTCCCCCGCGATAACCAGCGGAATGTGCGGCAGTCGCGCCATGGCGCGCAACAGTTCATTCACGCCTTTCTCGGCCGAGAGCCGGCCGAGGTAGAGCACGTATCCTTCGTCGGCGGTGAGTTGTTCGTCGCCGGGGAGAGCCTGAAAATGAGGCAGCACTTCGATGCGCTCCGCCGGGAACCCGGCCGCGCACAATTTCTTGCGCACGAATTCGCTGGGAGCCAGAAACAGGTCCACGCAATGTTCGTACGTGCCCAGCCACTTGTGCAGGTAGGCTTCGGCGGCAAGAATCGCCGCGCTCGAACGCGGGCCGTCGTAACACCCGTTTGTGGCGGCGTGGTGGAAAGCGCCGTGGATGCACAGCTCGCAGGGGTGTCCGTCGGCGACCAGATTGTAGGTTGGGCACAATAGCTTGAAATCGTTCAGGTGATAGACCACGGGAATGCCCTGCCGCTTCAACTCCCACAAAATCGAAGGCGACAAATGGTGGTAGATGCCGCGCACGTGGGCGACATCGGGCTCGAAGTCGGCCAGGCAACGCCGCATGGCCCGCCGGGCGGAGAGCGAATAAATCGCGTGCGCCGCCATCCGGACCTTCTTCAGCAGGCCGGCGTTGGGATCCTTGAAATCGACACGCGGAATCCGGTAGCTGCGTCCGGTGAATGCCGGAAGGCGGCGGTGGTCCATCGTGAACAAAGCGGTTTCGTGGCCGCGCTCATCCATTCGGTGAATGAGGTCAAAGAGATACGATTCCGTACCGCTAAACGGATAATCGTACTTGTTGCAATACAGGATCCGCATAGTCACCGTCCGAGGGTTGAAGCCGTGTCATGAACTCCTGCGCAAAAGCGCGCAGATTTCGCTGGCGATTATAGGAAGCGGCAATGCTCGCCGCCGCCGCCTGCTGGATTCCCGCCAAGGAGGATTGGTTGGCGTGAATCCAACGGACGGCGCTGACAAAATCGGGCACCGAGCCCGGCTGGTAAAGAAATCCCGTGCGCTCGTGGTCAACCAGTTCCGGAATGCCGGTGATCGCAGGCGCCAGCACCAGTCTTTCCTGAGCCATGGCCTCCATCAGAACCACCGGAATCCCCTCGCTCTGGCTGGTCATGACGACCAGGTCGGCATGCCGGTAATAGCTGGGTAGGTCGGCGCGCGGAACCTGGCCGATCAGGGAAACATGTCCTTGCAGCCCCAACGCCGCAATCTGGCGTTCCAGCGCGGCACGCTCCGGCCCCTCACCCACGATCCAGCAGAGAAAGTCGAGACCTTGGTCGCGCAGCGAGGCGCAAGCCCGGATGAGAAAGCCATAGTCTTTTACCCGGTGCAGTCGTCCAACCGCGAGCAGGCACAACCGTCGCCTCTCCGCCTCGACTGCGGGTTTGCCAGGCCAGGGCAGCACGCGATCCACCCCCAGCCGCTGCACGATGACTTTCTCCGGCGACGTTGCAGGGTAGTTGCGGAGTATGTGCTGGCGGTTGAAATCCGAAATGGTCACGCAGAACTGACACGCGCGCAGCTTGGCCGAGAGCAGATCCGCGCGCTGTAGCAGATCGGAGCCATGCAGCGTAAAACTGAATCCGACACCCAGCAGTTGCGCCGCGGTCAAGGCCATCCATGAGGCGAAATATCCATGGTGCGCGTGGATGTGTTCGACCTCGAATGGCGCCAGTTGCTCCGCCAGCTCGGCACCCATCAACGTGTGGCCCAGCGCCCGAATGCGAAGCGTCGGAGAAGCGCCGCGCTCCCACAGCAAGGGCCGCAAGATCTGCCAAAGGCTTTGCCGATCGGAGGCGAGCCGCCGGGCCGCCCGCATCAGGTTCTCGTCCGAGAGCGGCTGGAAATACCGCGTCTCTTTCCAAAACGAGCGCTCCGCCAGGCTGAGATCTCTCGGCGAGATGCATTTGCCGCTGCAGCAGATCACTTGCGTTCCGCAGCGGCGTAATTCCGCAATTTCATCCATCACATAAGGTTCGAGCGGAGAAGGAAATTCGTTGGCGATATAGGCGATCGTACTCATGCAACCAACTCCTCGGACGCGCACAGCATCCCGGCAACCGTGAACACCAGTCCAATCACAAACTGGTATGCCATGTCGACGAAGAAGGCGTTAAACAGATAAACGCCAAGCAAAATCGGCCAGACCTTGCGCAGGGAAGCGACGCTCGCGCTCTCCCCGGGCCGGCCGTGCCACGAAAGGCGGAAGAGGTTGAAGAACAGAACGCCATAAAGGGCCAACCCCGGCACTCCGAACTCAACCAGCAAGGCGAGATACGTGTTGTGTACGTAAAAGGTGCGAAGGCGATAGCCCGACATGCGGCGGCCCAGCTCTGCATACATCCTGCCGGCAGACCAGCCGGTCAGCGGCCGTTCCTGAAACATCGCCCAGCCCGCGTCATACACCGCCAGACGCGCCTCCACCGGACCACGTTCTTCCGTGCGCTCTCCCAACGCCGTTTTCAGCGCATGGTCGTTAAAGCTGACGGCGACGACGGCCAGCAGACTCGCAACCGCCAACAGGGCGCACGCCGCCAGCACACGCCGCTTGATCCTGCGGAATCCAAGAACCATGGCTGAGAAGGCAAACGCGATCCAAACCGCGCGCGTCATCGTGGCTAGGATCGCCACCGGCAAAGCCAGCCACAGCAATCTGGCGACGATCTTGCGCTTTTGCGGCAGCGCCAGCACAAGAATCCCAAGGATATTCAACGAAACGCCGTTAGCGACCGCCTGGAGAAATGGTCCGCGAGCACGGTCGGGATGAAACCCAAGGCTTTCGTCAAGAATGAAACGCGGAAAAATGAGCGACCGGGCATCCGCGAGAAATGCAATGGAAATGAATACCAGATACGCGAGCGCCAGACAGACGAAGACCGCAAAATGCCTCCGTTGAGCTTCGCCGCGAAACACCAAAACCGCAACGTGAAACAGCGCAAACGGAACGATATATTTGCTGGCGATGATGCTCCACATTTGTGCGTCGAATGGCTCCCGCAGCACACGCAACACAGCAAGTGCCATCAGACCGAGCATGGGCAAGCTCAGTCCGGCAAAAAATGGAACCTTCTCGCCCAGCGTCATCGCACGCAGAGCGACGAAAAAGACGAGCACGGCGAACGCGACTCGGTCGGCGTAGAACGAAAAAAGGTCCGGCGGACGGAACAGAAAAACCGTCATCGCGGCCACATAAAGCACCGATGGAAAAGCCAAGCCCAGGTGCAGCGGCCGAAGCAGCACCGCGGCGGCGCGCCACTGCCACTTGTCCTCCTGATCCCAAGTGAGGGCGCTGCTGCTCACGGCGTTGCTGTTCGTGGCCAAAGTCAGGCTCCTTCCGGCGCGAACAGCACGCGAACCGTGCGGGCCAGGATGAGCAGGTCCAGCCGCAGAGTCCAGGTTTCGATATAGGTGAGATCGAGGTGCATGTTGAGTTCGAACGACGGACAGCCGCGCGCCGTAATCTGCCACAGCCCCGTGATGCCAGGTCTCACGTCCAGACGCCGGTAGTGTTGCAGCTCGTAATGATTGACTTCGTCGACCGGATGAGGCCGCGGTCCCACCAGGCTCATCTCCCCGCGCAGCACATTCCACAGTTGCGGCAGTTCGTCCAGGCTGTAGCGGCGGATAATCCGGCCGATGCGAGTGATTCTGGGGTCGTTGTCGATCTTGAAAATCGGCCCTTGTCTCTGGTTCCGTTCGCGTAACTCTTCCTTGAGGTGCTCGGCATTGGTCACCATGGAGCGAAACTTGTAGCAGCGGAAGCGGCGCCCTTTGACCCCCGTGCGCTCGGCCGAGTAAATAACCGAACCCGGCGAGTCCAGCCGGATCAGCAGGGCCACGACCGCCATGACAGGACTGCCCACCGCAATCCCAAGTGCGGCTCCCATTACATCGATCGCCCGCTTCAGAAACAAAGCCGCGTCCGGCAATGGTTCCCGATGCAAGGTGACCACCGGCACTTCTCCGATGCGATCGACGCAGCCGTCCGTCCACGGTCCCGGCGGCAGATCGGGAACGGCGCGAATGTCCAAATGGTTTCGGTACGCCACTTCCGCAGCCTCTCGCATCCGGGCGGGTTGGCCCGGCAGCACGAGGATGACCTCGTCGATGAACTGGGCGCGCGCCAGCCAGTCGAGGTCCGCCACTCGCCCCAGCACTGCCGGAGAAAGAGGCAGGTCGTCGTCCACGAACCCGCAGATCGTCGCGCGGCGAAGAGGATCATTGCGTAAGGTGGAGGCAATGCAGCGGGCAAGCGGACCGCCTCCCACGATAAGGATCTTGCGCAATTCGCTTTCATGCTGGTGCCGCTTCCACACAAACTGCCTAAGCCAGCGCGACAATATGAGTCCGGTCAGGCTGCTGGTGAACGCCGTAGTGGCAGCCAGTGTGTGCACTTGTCCCCACGCAGCGATGCCGACCAATCCGATCGCGAATAGGATTGACCGCGCCAGAACTGGAGCTGTCCCGGTGGCAAACGGGTTCCCAGCGTTGGCGTAGATCCCCTCCGAGAAGCCGAAGAGCGTCACCAGAACCGCGAACGCCGGCAAACAAGCCCAAGGCAGGCTCCACCTCGGAAATAGAAGCGAAGACGCGCCGCATACCGCCCCCAAAACCAGCAAATCGGCGGTCACCAACTGGAAAAGTGCGAACCGGTCGCCACTAGGGTGAGGCAGCAGCTGTTCCATGGGCCGCACCGCGCGCTCCGCGGTCGTTTCTTTGATCGCGTTGACGGGGTGTGTGGTAGCAGCATCGGCTGCCGGCGGCGCAACCCCGGCACGCGGCATTGCCGGCGTCCCAGGAATCATGCGAGCGTACTGCGAGGGGCAAACTTCGTCCCTTGTCTCCCACAGCCGGTTTGTGGTCAATTCGCCCATGGCATTCACAGATTCCGGTACAAGCCTTGCGGAACAGGAAAACGGCGCTCCGCCAGTACGGTCCCGAGCAAAGGGACTTGTGCCTTGCGTAGCTGATCTTTGAGTTGGCTGGCGACCATGCGTCTGGTCCTGTTGGCAGCGAGTACCAGCACCAGGCCGTCGCACGTCTGGCCTATGTTTGCCGTCAGCCAGGAAACCGGAGCGCACCACAAAATGGAAAAATCAAACTGCGACATGAGCTCACGGAGCCGCCATAGGTTCTGCTCGCTGACCCTCTGCCCGCCTGCGTCCGCCATCCAGCTCTGGCGAGGAACCATCCACAGACGCTGTCCCATCGGCCAGGTCGTCAGCGGAAGGTTGGGCGGCGCAATCTGCAACTGGCTTTGCAGCAGGACCGGATCTGTGTGTGCGTCAATCAATCCGATGTCGTACTTGTCTTCTTCCGCCAAAGCGCGGGCCACGTCGAGGCATAGATCCGCCGTCTTCGTCGCGGCGTCGACCGGCGCAAATCCAACATGCCGCACCACCGCCGATTCAGGCCGGAAGAAAAGTTGCTGCACCAACGCTTGAATCTGCTCATCGCGCACCGACGTTACCGCGGCAACCGCCGGGCGCGGGACGGGCTCAAGAATCGGCGCTGCCTGCGGTTGCTCCACCATATGCGGCATATCCACAAGGATGTCCCGGAAAGCGCTCATTCAATCACCACCCTGGGCCGGCCGGTCCGAGAAAAAAAGGGGCGCACAACTCTGGGTTCATGCGCCGGCAGCCAGGCCAGCACCGGCACTTCCAGCAGTCCCAACGCTTCGTCGGGAGTGCGAATCGTCGGGTCGAAGTACTCCGTCATAAACGCGATCCCAACGGTGAAAGCCACGGCCAGTACAAACGCGAACGCAAAGTAAAGGAGGATGTTGTGCTCCGCCAGGGCTGGAGCCGTCGGTGCCTCCACGATCGCCACATTAAGGATGCGCCGCTCGTCGAGCGCGTCGCCAATGCGCGCTTCCTCGCGCTTGCGCAGGTAGAGCAGATAGTTGTCTTCGTCGGCCTTGGCCGTGCGCATCAGATCCTGTTGGTCTACCGAGTCGGATTGCATCTGCTGCGCCCCCTGTCGCAGCGATACGACCTGAGCCCCGGCATCGGACTGCCGCGCCCGCAAGCCGTCCCACTGCACCTGGGCTTTCTCCAAATCCATCCGCGCCCACTCGTAGTTGGGATCCTTGTCGCTGGTTTCGTCGCGAATGGGAGTCAGCCCTTCGGCGGCAATCGTCGCTTTCGTGTCCTCGATTTCCTTTTCCACTTCCTGCACCAGCCGGTACGACGGCTCGTAGCGCGTGAGCAGTTCGGTGCGCTTGAGTTGCAGCTCCAGCAGGTGCGTTTTCATCTTTTCGAGAGCTTCCGGATTGTCGGCCCACCGCTTAAGGGTCACCGAACGCGAGGGAAACGACTTGAGCTGTTCTTGCAGGGATGCCATCCGCCGCTCGGTCTCGACGCGATCCTCGTCGATCTGCCGGTAGGTAGCTTCCGCTTCGCCCAACTTCTGCAGCGCGATGTCGCGTTCCAGCGCCGCCGAAACCACGCCCCGAGTGCGAGTGAAGCGCACCAGTTCGGCTTCGGATTGATGCAGTCGCGTTTCATATTCTGCAGTTTGCTGATTGAAGAACTGATTCTCCCCCGGAGGCCGCTGCAGATTCGTATGCCTTTGCACATACACAGTCGAGAGCGCCGACAGCACGCGCGCAGCCTTTTCCGGACTCGTGTCCTTGTAGCGAACCTGGATCAGATTCGACTTCTTCAGCGCCTCCACATCGAGGCGGCGCGACAGTTTGCGGACCGCATGTTCGACCTCCTCGGCCCGCTCCGAATCCGGGGTGTCAGCGGGAACCAGTTCCGCCATGGCCACAACTTTTTTCAGCAGATCCTCGTCGCGCAGCAGTTCGACTTCGGAATTCAGCTCTTCCTCGGTAATGTCCGGTCGGGTGAAATCCATGGGGCTCGGGGGCTGGGACGAGACAACGGGGTCATAACGGCCCCGGCGCAGCAGTACCTTGAAGTGCGATTCATAGCGTGCCGAAAACACCACCACCAGCATCGTCGCCGCCAACACCGCGCCAAACGCGGCGGCCACAAGCCGTGGCCGCCGGAACAGCGTAGCCGCAAGTTCGCGCGGTGTGGGGGAAACACTCGTGCGCGAGCTCACGATCAGTTCGTTGGACATGGCGGGTAGAGCAGTCGGTCAGCTCCGGCAAGACTTTAGGGAATCGGCCAGATTTTGCAGACGCAAAGTGAACGCTGCCACTCCTTTCTTCTAGAACTAAATCTAGAACTGCGATGGATTCATATACCAACTCAGCGCGTTGGTCGGAACATACCTGCGGATTTTCGAGATCCGGCTCTGCGGCACATACACAAAATCGCCGGCTTGCAGGTGCAGATCCTCGTGCAGATCGTGAGCATCCAGCATCTTCTTCAGGTCGATCACGTGCGACTCCGCCACGTACGCGGAAATCCGCCGAAACACCACCACCTGCGAATGCCGGGCCTGCTGCGTGAATCCGCCCGCAATCGCCACCGCTTCGTTGACGGTCAGGTCCCCGCGCAACTCATACTTGCCTGGCCGCGCCACCTCGCCCGAAGCGAGAAAGTACGGCTTGTCAAAGTCTTTCAAGGTCACGGTGACCTCCGGCTCGTGCAGAAAGCCGCGGTAGGCGTTGGCAACCGCCTGCTGCATCTCCGGCACCGTGCGTCCTTCCGCGAACAGCGTCCCCGCGCCTCTCAGCGCCACAAAGCCGTCGGGCTGCACCGTCAACGTCTGATTGAAGTCGGGAGAGAACGTGAAGTTCACGTCCATGGTGTCCGATTTCGACAGCCGATAAAGCGGGTGGCGTTCCCCTCCGAATGCAGGATCTCCCTTGCCACCCGCTTTCCCGGGTTGTGTGATCGCTCCGTTACTGGAAACGCTCGTGTCGAACCGGTCCTGACTCTGCGAGCTCTCCGCCGCCGCGATCTTGCCGGTGGACGGAGCAGAGGATGCAGGGGCCGAAATGGCTGGCGGCACAGTCTCCTGAGCGGACGCGATCACGGCGAGCTGCAGGATGAGCATGCCCGCAACTCCCAAAACGACGTGTTTAGCAATTACATTCATCTCCGGACTCTCGCCATTGCTCTGAATGGCGAACTCCGCCGCGCCAATGTCGGCGCCGCATGCCAGAAGGTACCTGTGCGGCCCAAACTCAACAAGACTTGGAAAGTAGTATCCACATGGGTACATGGCACGTTCCGGCCAGGGAAAGCGTGATGAAGCTTCAGATGAGCTGTTGGGCTTGCGGTCTCGCTCACCCGCGATTCATTCCCGCGAGAGCTCTGCCGCAAAAATGGTGCACAATCGAGGCCCCGCGAAAGTAGACAACAACCTGCCGATTCGTCACCAACGGGGTGTGATGGGGCCTACATACGATCCGTACGCTTTAGGGCATGATGGCAGCGTGAATACCCTACGCGTGACCAGGCAAACCAGGCTGTCGAAACCGAAACCGCCCGCGAAGACCGCGCCGGACGTAACCGAAGTCGTACACGTCCTGGTCGCCGACTCCGGCCCCATTCAATCTCAACTCCTGACCCGAGCCCTGAAATGCCGTCGCGACTTTCAGGTTTCCGCCGTTGCCTTGGAGGCATCCGCTCTCCACAAGTTTCTGCAATCCAATCAAGCCGACGTGATCTTGATCGCGGGGAATCACCTGCCCGATTTGGGTTTGTTGCGCTGGTTGCGCCTCTCCTATCCCAAGGTCGCTCCCGTGCTGCTCGCCGAAAGCGATGATCGCGAACTCGTGGTCAATGCCTTCCGCGCCGGCGCCAAGGGCCTCTTCCTATTTGCCCAAACTCCATTTCCCATGCTCTGCAAGTGCATCCATTGCGTGTTCCGCGGCCAGGTCTGGATCAACCGCCAGCAGATGAACTACGTGCTCGAGGCCTTAGCCGAGGTGCCCACTCTACGCGTTGTTAATTCCAACGGAAGATTCCTCCTGACCCCGCGCGAGGAGCAGGTGGTCGCCCTCGTCGCCGACGGCATGACCAACCGCGGAGTCGCCGCCGAATTGGGCCTCAGCGAACATACGATCAAGAAATATCTGTTGCGCATCTTCGATAAGGTGGGTATTTCCAGCCGCGTCGAACTGGTCCTCTACGCCGTCTCCCACGGCGAAAATCGTCCCTCGGAATGGATGCCCAGCACCGCCTGACCCCAGAAGCGCCCCGGACGATTACAATGGCACCATGCGGAGAAGCCAGGAGAGCGCCCCGTGACCATTCCCGGTTCTCAATTCCAATCCAGAGTCTCCCGCCGCTGGACCGTCATCGCTTCCGGTCTGCTCGTGCTGGCGCTGGCCTTGGTCGTCATCTATACCGGCCCCGCTGCTTTTTACAGTCCCATCGCCCTGGTCGTCGTCGCCGCCATCGGACTCGCCGCCTTGCTCTTCCAGGTTCGCTTTCGTCAGGATCTCCCCAACATCCATTCTCCTCTTTGGCTGAACGTTCTCGGAATCCTCTTTGCCCTGGCCTCGTTATTTTCGAATTCCCTTCGCATGACGCGCCGCATGCTCGATTTGGTGGCCTTTGCCGCCGTAGTCTGCTTCGGCATCAGCGGAGCTCTCATCCTGCAAGCCCTCCGCCGCGCCGTTCGATCGCAGCGCACCGCTGCGATCGAGTAGCGACAATCGACTTTGCCAGTGGAGAGCCGGGCGTCCTCGCCCGGCAGAGATGGACCCGTCCATATCGCATCGTCGCTCGGCAGTGGTCGTCATCTCTAAGACTTGTCATCCTGAGCGTAGCGAGGGACCTGCCTTTACTAAGTCTTGTCATCCTGAGCGGAGCGAAGGACCTGCTTTTGCCCGCACAATCCCACTTTCTGGGTTGCTCATTTCAAACTGCACCACGACCCATCGCGCCTTCCCATTTACAATCCTGCCATGCGCGTCACCCTATTCGGTGCCTCCGGACTCCTGGGCCAGGAACTCGTTCGCGAGCTGAGCGCCGACCCGATCAACGACCTGCTCACCGCCCTGTCTTCCCAAGACGCCGACCTGCGCGACCCCACCCGCGTTCGCGAACGAATTCGCGATTCCCGTCCTGACTGGGTGATCCTCTCTGCCGCCTACACCGACGTGGATGGCTGCGAGTCCCATCGCGACCAAGCCTTCGCCGTAAATTGCGAAGGCGCCGTCAACGTAGCGCAAGCCGCCCGCGCAGCCGGAGCGCGCCTGCTCTTCCTCAGCACCGACTACGTTTTCGATGGCACAAGGCGCTCGCCCTACGAAATTACCGACGCCAGAAATCCAACCAGCGTCTATGGCGAAAGCAAAGCCCGCGCCGAGGAACGCCTGCAAGAAATTCTTCCCGAAGTCTGCATCGCCCGCACTTCCTGGCTCTTCGGCCACGGAGGCAAATGCTTTCCCGCCACGATTCTGAAGCTGGCCTCCACTCGCCCCGAAATTTCAGTAGTCAACGACCAGCGCGGCAGCCCAACCTTCACGTCCGACCTGGCATCAGCACTGGTCCAACTCTGCCGAGCAAATGCCCAAGGCATCGTCCACGCCACCAACTCCGGCAACTGCACCTGGTTTGATTTCGCCGCAGAAATCGTCCACGCCGCCGGCCTGCCCACCAAAGTCAACCCAGTAACCACCGCCGAATTTCCCCGCCCCGCGCGCCGCCCCGCCTACTCCGTTCTGTCGCCCGACAGCCTCCACGCCCTCAACATCCACATGTCCAGTTGGCACGATGCCTTGCGCCGCTATCTTGCGAGCGCTCCCGCTGCTTCGGGGGTCTCCTCTGGTTTGTCCAAGTAGCCTTTCGGATCGCGCCGATTTGCGCTTACATACTTTTTCAAGAACTCGACAAATCTCTACGTCCATGACGGGTCCGCAGGCTTACCTTGCGGGTAGTTGGTTCTGCGTCATGGGCTGCGCACGCGCTTTTACGGCAGCCGCACAGTTTCCAGCCGGAGAAAAATCATGAAAGCCGCTCTCGTCTTAGTCCTTTTCGCTGTTTCCGCATTTGCGCAAGACCAAACTGCCATAACCACCGCCGAAGCCGCCTGCGGCCCCAAGAACGTCAAATTCGACGCCAGACAAGATACGACCCAGCATCCCGTCTCTCAACCCGATCCCAACAAGGCTCTGGTCTATATGGTCCAAGACATCGGGGAAGCGCAGTGCACCGGGTGTGCTCTCACGAAAGTGGGATTGGATGGCGCGTGGGTCGGAGCCAATCAGGGCAGTTCCTACTTCTTCTTCACCGCCGAACCCGGCGAGCACCACCTCTGCGTAAACTGGCAATCCTGGATCGGATTCAAATCGCGAGCCTTCGCCATGGCCAACTTCACCGCCGAACCGGGAGGAGTTTACTACTTCCGCTCCCGCGTCATCTTCACTCGTCAGGATTACATATTCGACCTCGACCCTCTGAACAGCGACCAAGGCAAATTTCTAGTCGCCTCGTCCGCCTTCAGCGTTTCGCATCCGAAAAAATAAGTCTCTAACCCTAAAGCGACACATGGCGGGGTTGGTTGTTCGTGGTTTATCCTTACCTCACTTTCACCTCTCTGATCGAGGGTCAACCGTGGACAACCGTTTTTCTTGGTTTTGCATTCTGCTCGCCCAATTCTGCCTCTTGCTCGTTCCTTTCACGCTCTCCGCCCAGCCCTACGATCCCGCTATGTTCCAGGATCTCCGCTGGCGCTCCATCGGCCCCTTTCGCGGCGGACGCACCGTCGCCATCTCCGGCATTCCCGCCCAACCCAACGTCTTCTACATGGCGCCCAACGACGGCGGAGTCTGGAAGACGACCGACGCCGGCCGCACCTGGAATCCCATCTTCGATGATCAACCTAATAACGCTCAGCCCACCGGCTCCATCGGAGCCCTCGCCATCGCGCCCTCGAATCCAAATATCATCTATGTCGGCAGCGGAGAAGGCCTGCGCCGCCCCGACCTCTCCGTCGGCGACGGCATCTACAAATCGACCGACGCCGGCCAAACCTGGCAGCATCTGGGTCAGGGTGATTCAGGACAGGATGGTTCAGGCCTTCGCAACGCCCAGCAGATCGCCTCCATCATCGTCGACCCCAAAGATCCCAACCGCCTCTTCGTCGCCGCTCAAGGACACCCCTACGGCCCCAACCCCGAGCGCGGCATCTTCCGCTCCCTCGACGGCGGCCAGACCTTCCAGAAAGTTCTCTACAAAGATGAAAACTCCGGAGGCATGGACCTCGTCTTCGATCCCCGCAACTCGCAGATCATCTTCGCCAGCCTCTGGTCGTCGCGCCGTCCGCCCTGGAGCATCGGCGGCGGCTACGACGGCCCCGGCAGCGGACTCTACAAATCCACCGACGGCGGCGACACCTGGCATCAACTCACCAAAGGCCTTCCCGGCGAAGCCGAGGGCATCGGCCGCATCGGCCCCACTGTCTCTCCCAGCGATCCCGACCGCATGTACGCCTGGGTTAACGCTAAAAAAAATAGCGGCATCTACCGCTCCGACGATGCCGGCGAAAGCTGGCAGCAGGTGAACGGCGAAGAACGTATCTACGGACGCGGCGACGACTTCGGCTGCGTCCAGGTCGATCCCAGGAATAAAGACACGATCTACGTCGCCAACACCTCCACCTACCGCTCCACCGACGGAGGCAAGACTTTCACCGCCATCAAAGGCGCTCCCGGAGGCGACGACTACCACACCATCTGGATCAATCCCGACCATCCCGACATCATCGCCATCGCCCTCGATCAAGGCGCAACCATCAGCGTCAACGGCGGCCAAACCTGGAGCTCCTGGTACAACCAGCCCACCGCGCAGTTCTATCACGTCATCACCGACAACCAGTTTCCCTACTGGGTCTACGGAGGCCAGCAGGAAAGCGGCTCCGTCGGCACCGCCAGCCGCAGCGACTTCGGCGAAATCACCTTTCGCGATTGGACCACCGTCGGCGTCGAAGAATACGGCTACGTCGCGCCCGATCCCTTGCATCCCAATCTGATCTACGGCGGCAAAGTCACCGTCTTCGACCGCAACACCGGACAAACCCGCGACGTTTCCCCCGTCGTCTTGCGCCAAGGCAACTACCGTTTCAATCGCACCGCGCCGCTCCTCTTCTCGCCCGTCGATCCCCGCATCCTTTATCTCGGATCGAACGTCCTCTTCAAGACCACCGACGGCGGCGACAGTTGGCAAATCATCAGCCCTGACTTGACTCGTGAAGACCCCGGAGTTCCCGCGACCCTCGGCCCCTTCATCGCCGACGATCCCGCCAAAGGCAAGCATCGCGGCGTCATCTACTCCATCGCACCATCGCCCAAAGACGTCAACCTGATCTGGGCCGGAACCGACGATGGCCTGATCCAAGTCACCCACGATGCCGGCAAGAACTGGCAAAACGTTACTCCGCCCGATCTCACTCCGTGGAGCAAACTTGCCCAGATGGACGCATCGCATTTCGATACCTCAACTGCCTACGCCGCCATCAACCGCTTCCGCCTCGACGACCTGCATCCTTATATCTACCGCACCCACGACGGCGGCAAGACCTGGCAGAAGATCGTCACCGGCCTTCCCGACAACGAGCCCGTCAACACCGTCCGCGAAGATCCCAAGCGGAAAGGCCTCCTCTTCGCCGGAACCGAGCGCACTGTCTACGTCTCCTTCGACGACGGAGACCACTGGCAATCTCTCAAACAAAATCTGCCGTCAACCTCCATCCGCGATCTGGTCATCCACGGAGACGACATCGTCGTCGGCACCCACGGCCGCTCCTTCTGGATTCTTGACAACATCACGCCTCTGCGCCAGTTCAACTCCGAGGTCGCAAGTGCTCCCACGCATCTGTTTGCCCCGCAACTCACCTACCGCGTCCGCCGCAACAACAACACCGACACTCCGCTTCCGCCCGAAGAACCCGCGGGGCAGAATCCTCCCGATGGCGCCATGATCGACTACTGGCTAGGCAGCGCGTCGAAGGGAGCCGTTACCCTTGAGATTGTCGATGCCGCATCAGGGCAAGTCGTGCGTAACTTCTCCAGCGCCGACCAGCCCGAAGTCGTCAATCCGAAGGACTTCAATGTCCCCATGTACTGGGTACGCCCAGCGCGAACGCTGTCGGCCAGCGCGGGAATGCACCGTTTCCTCTGGGACCTGACTTATCCCGCTCCCGAAGTCCTCACCCGCGACTATCCGATTTCCGCGATCTACCACGACACTCCTCTCTATCCCTTGGGAGCGACCGTTCTCCCCGGCCAATACAAAGTCGTGCTCACCGTCGACGGCAAGAGCTATACGCAAACGCTCGAACTAAAGATGGACCCGCGTGTCAAGACCTCGCCCGAAGATCTGCGCCGTCAATTCGACCTCGACCGCAAGATCGCCGAAGCTCTGCACAAAGACTACGAAGCCCTCAAACAAGTACGCAGTCTGCGAGCGCAAATAAGATGGCTCCTAAGAGATCAGCATTCAACCAGCATGGCAAGCAGCACAGGGCTCGATGCGGCCGCGAAAATCGCCGCTGAGCTGGACGCAAAAGCCGCGCTGATCGAAGGCGAAGAAGGCGGAGCAACCTACCTGAGCACTCCCGCAGGCCGCAGCCTGTCGCGCCTCAATGGAGGCCTCAACGCCCTCCTCAGCGCCCTCGATACCGCCGACGCCGCGCCCACAACCCAGCAGTCCGCGACCTTCGAGGAACTGGAGAAAGCCCTCGAAGAGCAGCTATCGGCGTGGAGCCAACTCAAATCGAAAGACATTCCCGCGTTCAACGACCAACTAAAGAAAGCGGGACAACCTCCGCTCGACCTGCAAAAACCAGTTCCAAGCGCAGCCGATGCCGCAGCAACCACCTCGCAAGATCGGGATAAAGACGAAGAGTAGAGAGTGTTTCCTAAAATCGGTTTGGGTAGGGCACGGCTTTAGCCGTGCCGTTTAGGCCTAGAAAAGCGTGGGCTTTAGCCCCTGAGGGGTGATTTGTGGCGCGGGCGCCCTCGCCCGCGAAACGCCGAAGCCAGGAATGAAGCTGGGTGGAACAGTGGCCGAGACTCTACCTGCCTGACCACAACCGTGGCTGCCCCACTCTAGGGAAACTCCGATTAGGTCCCGGTTTCCCCCGTGCACCCCTGTGTACCCCGTGGTTTATGCTTTCTGCTGACACTTAATCAGAGCTTCCTTAGGTCGGAAACCACTGTAACCGCACAATGCCCTTGCCTCTCACGCGGCCTCGACTCCAAGCTCGCACCACTTTCCGCAAATAACACTTGACAACCCACCTTATAATAAAAGTAGAAGCAAAACACAAAAAGACAAGCGCGGCCGATCCACTCATAACTCCGCGCCAGCCGTGACCAATCCGGCAGATTAAGGACGCGACCTAACCTAACTCATGCAAAATCAAGATTTTACCTCTAACTCCCTTGGTTTCAAGATTTTGCCGCCCAAAATGCGCTAAGTCAATGATTCTAATATATCGACCCAGGGGGGGGGTACCCCTTACTAACACCGGCTCGCGAGTAGATCGCGGCCAATAAACGCAGGACATAAACTTAGGAGCAACTATGTCATCATCCTCTACAGCACCTCGTTGTTGCCACGTCAAGGTCAACGGAACTCAATGCGGCTCGCCCGCCCAGCGTAATGAAAGGTTTTGCTATTTCCATCGGCATTGCCCTCCAATAACAATCGAATATAAGCACCGAGTCTGTAATTATTCAACCGCCGAGGTTATTCTGCCGGCGTTTGAGGATGCCTATTCCATCCAACTCACTCTTCGGCAGGTGACCGAACTGATCATGTGCGGCAGAATGGATTCCGATAGAGCCGGGCTCATTCTCTACGCGCTCCAGATTGCCTCTTCGAATCTCAAGCGTATGGAACTCGAAAAGCCGCAACCAGAGCAGGTTGTCACTGATCCAGAAGCTCTGAACCGCGAATCTGCATCCGAAACTCCCCTCGAACTAACCTGTCACGACCAAGCCGCAAGCGAAGTCAACGCCTCGCCCCAGACCAACCAGGATGCCGGCCACGAAGAGCACGAAGAGAAGGGTAAGAAGGCCGACGGCGAAGACCTTCCGCCCGGCACAATCCAGGCCTGCTATCGCCCCGGGCCACCAACGCGGAATCGCCAAAGCCAGCCGCCAAAGAAACAATATGTAATCTAAACCCGCGCGACACTTGCTTGGGGGCGATGCTGGGAACTCCAGTCGCACGAATTCCATCGCGGTCGGGTGCCCCACGTCTCGCGCCTTTCGAGACGTGGGATAGGACGCGGTGCGAAGACTTACGGAGTTGCCTGAGCCTGAATGTTCAGCGTTCCGGTGTAAGTCGCGGCCGGAAGCTGCGGCAGCGTTCCCCCGGTCAGGTTGATATTGAACCCCATCTGATCGGTTCGTGTGCCAGCGCGATTGGCTGCGGTGATGGGCACGCTTACCAGCTGAAGTCCGGCGTTCGCGGCCCCGAAAGCGACCGTGTTGACCAGCGCCGCAGCCGCGCCGCCGTTATCGGCAATGGAGAATGCGGAAGAGGGAATGTTGTCGCCCGCGCCGTCGGTCAAAGCCGCCGCTGCGCTGGCGAAATAGGCGTCGACAGCGACCGCGGTCCGGCTCGCTTTCAAGTTCCACGTCGTCGTCGCCGTTACCTTGGTGCTGCCCGCGTTGGTGGCGCTGCCCGACGCAAGTGTGAAGTTCACCGCGTTCGCCGAAAGGGCGACCGTCAGTGATTCCGTAAGACTGGCGTTGAGTGCAATCGTCTGCGCGGTCGAGTTGAGCGCCTGCGCGGACGCCAGCGATGATGCGGTGAACGCTATGCCCAGCAGGATTGCTGTGGTCCTTAACAGTCTTCCCGTTTCCATTTTTTCCCCGTTTGATTTTTACTTTCCGCTGCCTTGATCCTGTTCCGCAAAGAGCAGAGTTCTCGCACCGGAAAGAGGATTATTACTGAAAACGTCAGGCTCGCCAACAGTACGCAGGTAACGTCGAGAAACGACTCAGGCCGATCAAAGCCAGACTCCTCGTTATCCCGGAAATTCGCGCCGCACAAACTCCATCGCTTCCTCGCGCGACGTGAGACGACCCTCTAGTTGCGCGTCTTCCACGGCAGTCATCACCTCCTTGAAGCGCGGACCAGGCTCGTAACCCGCTTCGATCAGGTCGCGGCCCGTGATCAGCGGAGTGGGACGAATCGCTTCGAGCGGTAACGAGCGCAACTGCTCGCGCATGTAGTCATACGAGTCAAGCTGGCCGTGGCTGGAAAGGCAGTCGATGCGGTGCAACTCCAGATGCTCATCGAAGGCAGGCAAGCGGAGAAACCTCTTGAGCGTGGATTGCTTCATGCGCTGCACCTGGCCGAAGCGCATGTGATGGCCGACGAGCGCGAGAATCTGATCGGCCTCGTCGTTCGAGAAGCGCAGACGATGGCAGATTTCGGCCGCCATCTCGACTCCGATCTCGACATGGCCATCGAAGCGAATGCGATCGGGCGCAACGCGAAAGGTCGGCGGCTTGCCGACGTCGTGCAGCAGCGCTCCCCAGGCGAGAGTCTTTGACGCGCCCGCAGGGAGCTTCTCCAGCAGCAGCAACGTGTGCACGAACACGTCGCCTTCGGGATGATATTGCGGAGGCTGCGCGACTCCCTTCATGGCCGCGATTTCGGGCAGGACTTCACGGAGAAGTCCGGTTGCATCGAGCAGCTGAAACGCACGTTGCGCGCAGCCTTCGGTCAGCATCTTGGTCAGCTCTTCGCGCACGCGCTCGCAGGAGACCTGGTGAATCTGCGAGGCTAAGGTTTGGATCGCTTCCATCGTAGCGGAATCGATCCGGTAGTCGAAGCGCGCGGCGAAACGCACGGCTCGGAGCATGCGCAACTTGTCTTCGGCGAAGCGGCGGTTGGGATCGCCGATGGCGCGCACGATTCCGGCTGTGAGGTCGTCACGCCCGCCGACGAAGTCGAGGATCTCGTTGGTGGCGGGATCGAGCATCATGCCATTGATGGTGAAGTCGCGCCGCAGGACGTCCTCGCGCGGATCGCTGGTGAAGCGCACTTCATCGGGATGACGTCCGTCGGAGTAGCCTACGTCAGAGCGGAAAGTGGCGACCTCGACGGTGGAGCGACGAGCGTCGTCGTCCGTCACGGGTTTGGGCTCTGGTACCAGCACGACTCCGAATTGCTCACCGACCGCGAAGGTCTGCGGGAAGATTTGCATCACCTGGCGCGGAGTGGCGTCGGTGGCTACGTCGTAGTCGGCAGGCTCGCGGTTGAGCAAGAGGTCGCGGACGCATCCTCCGGCGAAGTAAGCCCGATGGCCGCGCTCGCGCAGAATGCGGACGATTTCGGCAGCGTGTTGTTTGGCGTTGGACATCGGCAGCCGGTCGGCTCACGTAAACTAGAAAGCCAGAAGCTAAGAGCCAGCAGCTAGCAGCTAATTATGCCTGACGCAACCATCCTCGGCATCGAGAGCTCCTGTGATGAGACGGGGGCGGCGGTGGTGCGCTCGGGCGAGCGGATTCTGTCGAACGTGGTTGCCTCGCAGATCGCCACGCATCAGCCGTATGGCGGAGTGGTTCCGGAGTTGGCTTCGCGCGAGCACCTGAAGGCCATTGTTCCGGTGGTAAGGCAAGCATTGACTGAAGCGGGCGAGACTTATCAGTCGATCGATGCGATTGCGGTGACGCAAGGGCCGGGACTGGCGGGCGCTTTGCTGGTGGGCATCAGCTTTGCCAAAGCACTGGCGTTCGCGCTCGAGAAGCCGCTGATCGCTGTGAATCATCTGGAAGGGCACATTCACGCCGTGTTGCTGGAACAACGGCAAATGCAGCAGCGGCAGGGCGGAGATGGCGAGCTGTATTTTCCCGTGCTCGCGCTGGTGGTTTCGGGCGGGCACACGCACCTGTATCTGGCGCAGTTGCACGAGAATCTTTGGACCTACCGGAACATCGGGCACACGCGCGACGACGCTGCCGGAGAGGCATTCGACAAAGTCGCGAAGCTGCTGGGGCTGGGCTATCCCGGAGGTCCGATCATCGACCGGCTGGCGCCGCATGGCGATCCGCAGGCGGTGAAATTCCAGGCTTCGCAGATCAAGCACGCGGACCGGCGCGATCACAAGCAAGGCGATGCTGCGCGAGTAGCGGACGAAGAGGGCGGGCCGCACTTCGACTTTTCCTACAGCGGAATCAAAACCGCGGTTTTGCGCTATGTGGAGACGCAGAAGCTGAAACCTTCGATTGAGGCTCGGCGGCAGGCGCTGGCTGGCATTGAGAAGCCGAAACTCGAAGACGTTCGCGCGCTTTGCGACCGGCAAACGCTCAATCTGGTGGCGTCGTTCCAGCGCTCGATGGTCAACGATCTGGTGGCGAAGACGCTGGCGGCGGGGCGCGAGTATGACGTGCGAACTTTGTTCGTGAGCGGAGGGGTCGCCGCGAATCAGGAACTGCGGACGACGTTTGAGCTTGAAGCGGGACGGCAAGGTTTGCCCGTCTTCTTTCCCTCGCGGGCGCTTTCGACCGACAATGCGGCGATGATTGCGGCGGCGGCGTTCCCGAAATTTCTTCGCGGGGAATTTGTGGCGATGGATTTTTCAGCCGAGGCGGGGATGGCGCTCCGCTGACACCATTTCGAGGCCATTGTTAACGAATTGAAACATTTCCCAGCTACAATGGTCGCGTGAAACCGACGATTTATGTAGTGGAAGACGACCCGGATATTTCGCGCCTTGTGCGCCATCATCTGGAAGCGGCGAGTTACAACGTGCGCCTGTACTCGACCGGCAACCTGGTGGTGACCGATGCGGAGCGGCAGAGGCCGGCGTTATTTTTGCTGGACATCATGGTGCCGGGAAAAGACGGGCTGGAACTTTGCCGGCAAATCCGGCAATCGGCGTCGCTGGCAGCGGTGCCCGTGATTTTTCTGACCGCCAAGAGCGGCGAGGCGGATCGCGTGCTGGGGTTGGAGTTGGGCGCGGACGACTACATCCCGAAACCGTTCAGTCCGCGCGAACTGGTGGCGCGGGTGAAAGCGGTGATGCGGCGGTTTGAGCGGCCGCTGCCGTCGATTCCGACCAAGATCGACGAAATTCACATCGACCCCGGGGCCATGACGCTGACGGTTCGGGGAAAACCGGTGCCGACGACGGCGACTGAATTCCGGCTGCTCGATTACTTCATGCGGCACGCGGGACGGGTGTTTACGCGCGACCAGTTGCTCGACTCGGTCTGGCGCGACACGGCGTACGTCACGCCGCGCTCGGTGGACGTTTATGTGCGGCGCATTCGGGAAAAGATTGAACCCGATCCGGAAACTCCGCGCTACCTGACAACGGTGCGAGGGGCCGGGTACCGCTTCGAGGTTGGGCGTTGAGAAGCCGCATTTTTTTCAAGTTGATGTTTGTGTTTCTGCTGGTGATTGGCGCTACCGCAATCACGTTGCAGCAGAGCGTACACAGAGTGTGGGAGCGAACGCTGCGCGAGCAGATCAAGCTCAATCTCAAACAAAAGACTTTGATGTTTGCGCATCGCGTGGAAACGGACCGGCAGTACTCGCTGGCGGTGATCACGTCGCAGGAGGGCCAGGCGGCGGGAGCGCGGGCTACGGTGATCGATCCGACGGGGAAGGTACTGGCGGATTCGGAAGCCGATCCGAGCACGATGGAAAATCACGCGCATCGCAAGGAGTTTGTGACTGCCCTGGGCGGGGAAGTCGGCATCGATGAGCGCAACAGTCAAACGGTGAACATTCCTTTTGTGTATGTGGCCGCACCGGTCTCGGGAGGAGCGGTGCGTCTAGCGTATCCGCTACCTGAAGTCGAAATCACGGATCGTCCGCTGCGTGTGGCGCTGTTCTGGGGGTCGCTCAGCGCGTTTGTTTTCGCGATGCTGGTGGCGGCGGCGGCTTCGCAATATGTGGGCCTGCGTTTGCAGCGAATCGTCGATTTTGCCGAGCGCGTGGCTGCCGGAGACTTGACGGCCAGAATCGCGTCCAGTTCGACGGATGAGATCGGGAAGGTGGCGTCGGCGCTGGATAAGACGGCGCGCCGCGTGGAAGAAAGTTTCGTTCGCGTTCAGACCAGCCAGCGGGAACTGGAAACGCTGCTCAACAGCATGCAGGACGCGGTGATTGCGGTCGGCGTCGACGGACGCGTGCAGTGGGCCAATCACGGCATGGATCGTTTGCTGCATCACGCTCCGCGGCTGAATGCCCCGTTGATCGACAGCGTCCGCGACCCGGATTTTCTGGCGGCGATTCAAAAAGCGGCGCGCGAACAGGTTGTAACCTCCGCGCGGTCGAACACGATCGCCGTGGGGCGCACGTTCGACGTGACCGCGGCGCCGATGCCCGGCGGCGGGGCGGTCGCCGTGCTGCGCGATCTCACCGATGCCGAACGCATGGAAAAGACGCGGCGCGATTTTATCGCCAATGTCTCCCACGAACTGCGCACGCCGTTGACTTCGATCCAGGGATACACCGAGACGTTACTCGACAGCCCGATTGCCGACAATCACGTACGCGAGTTTTTGGAAATCATACGGAAGAACTCGGCGCGGATGTCGCGGCTTACCGAAGATCTGCTGACGCTGGCCCGCGTGGAATCGGGCGAACACCGGTTCGACGTGCAGCGTGTCAGCGCCGAAGAACTGTTGCGGGATGCGCTGGAGAGCTTCCGCGAAGTGGCGCGGCCGTATGGAGTCGAGTTGGCGATGGAGAACTCGGCGCCGGATGGACACGTGAAGGCGGATCGGGAAGCCATCCATCAGATTTTTTCGAACCTGATTGAGAACGCGTTGAAGTACGCGGCATCGGGGAAGCGAATTGTTCTCGGAGCGCGCGCAGTCGAGCAAGGGATCGAATTCTACGTCAGAGATTTTGGGCCGGGCATTTCCTCCGAACATCTGCCACGGCTTTTCGAGCGCTTCTATCGCGTGGACAAGGCGCGATCGCGGGAGTCGGGTGGCACTGGACTGGGGCTCGCGATTGCGAAGCATATTGTTTTCGCGCACGGAGGGACGATTCGGGCGGAGAGCGAGTTGAACCACGGGTCGACGTTTTTGTTTGTGCTGCCGGCTGCCGAGGCAGAGTCGGTATAGATGGTCGGAAAGTTCAGTTCAGGAAGTTCCGGTCGTCAGTCACACTCGAGGTGCGTAATGATTTCCAAAGCGGTCTCGGTGGTTCTCGGTACTCTTCTACTGCAATGCGGCATGTTCGCACAGACCCAATCGCAGCCCAACACTCATCCAGCGGCACAGACGGAGCCCAAGCACGTCGCAAAGTATGGTTCGAATCCCGCGGCTGGCAAAAGCTTCACGCACGACGGCATCAAACTGTACTACGAAATTTACGGTACGGGCGAACCGCTTTTGCTCGTGCACGGCAACGGCGGCAGCATTGCGGATTTCAAGGCCCAGATCGATTATTTCCGCAAGCGCTACAAAGTGATCGCCATGGATAGCCGGGACCAAGGCAGGTCCGGCGACAGCCCGGACAAAATCACCTACGAGAAAATGACCGACGACCTGGCGGCGCTGCTCGACCATCTGAATACGGGGCCGGTCAATGTGCTGGGCTGGAGCGATGGCGGCATTGAGGCGCTGCTGCTCGGCATCCGGCACCCTGTGCAGGTGAGGAAGATCGCCGCGATGGCCGCGAACTTGAACCCGAGCGAGCAAGCCGTCTCCCCGGAAGTTTTTGCCGCATTCAAGTCCATGTTGGACTCGATGCCGCCTGAAGCGAGGGAGACGCCGGAGGGCAAGCGCGAATTGAAGGTGTCGCAAATGTTGTTCGACGAGCCCCACATCGATGCCAGCGCCCTAGAGGCGATCACTGCGCCAACGCTTGTGCTGGCATCCGATCACGATTTGATCCGCGACGAGCATACTCTGGAAATCTATCACCACATCCGCAACAGCCAACTTTGCATTTTTCCGAACGCGACCCACATGATTCCCTACGACGATCCCGCGCTCTTTGATGCGACCGTCGAACGGTTCTTCCGGGAGCCTTTCGTGGAGAAGGATCGGCTAAAGGATTTCTTCAAGTCTTACGATGCGATGAAGGCTTCCCAGAGGTAGCTGCCGGCGGCGAGAAAGCTCTAACGCGAGATGCTAAGCTGCGGGATAAAACAAGCGGACCAGCCAAAAGGTGCCTGCGGCGACCAGAGCTGCTGCGGGGATGGTGACGACCCAGGCCCAGACGATGCGCCTCGCTACTCCCCAGCGGACGGCGGATAGGCGATTGACGGCGCCGACGCCGACGATGGCTCCGGTGATGGTGTGGGTGGTGCTAACGGGGATTCCGGCGAGCGCGGTGGAAAACAGAGTGATCGCTCCCGCCGCCTCGGCGCAGAACCCGCCTACGGGCTTGAGCTTGGTGATGCGCGAGCCCATGGTGTGAACGATGCGCCAACCGCCGAAGTAGGTGCCGAGCGCGATCGAGGCATTGGCTGCCAGAATGATGGGCCAGTGAAATTTCCCCCAGCTGCCAGCGAGTTCTTGAGCGCTCAAATAATGCGCTCCGTAAAGAGCGGAGGCGACGATGCCCATGGTCTTCTGCGCATCGTTGCCACCGTGGCCGAGGCTGTAGGCCGCGGCCGAGAAGAGTTGCAGCTTGCGAAACCAGGCGTCGATTTTGCGTGGGGCTTTATTTCGAAGAAGCCAGTAGATGGCAACCATGAATGTAAAGCCCAGGATGAGTCCTATGATTGGCGCCACGACAATGAAGATCAGGGTTTTGTACCAACCCTCGGCAATAATCACGTGCCAACCGGAGCGCATGACGGCCGCGCCGGCGTAGCCGCCAATCAAAGCATGGGAGGAGGAGGTCGGCAGGCCCCACCACCAGGTCAGCAAATCCCAGACGATGGCGCCGAACAGGCCGGTGATCACGACATATTGGGTCACACTCTCGACGTGGATCATGCCTCCGCCGATCATCTTGGCGACGGCGGTGCCGAGAAGAAACGCGGCGGCAAAATTGAAGAACGCCGCCCATAATACGGCCAGCTTCGGGGACAAGACCCGCGTCGAGACCACGGTCGCGATGCTGTTGGCGGCGTCGTGAAATCCGTTGAGGAAGTCGAAGATCAGCGCGACCAGGATTGTGACAATCAGCAGAATGAGATCGGGCTTCACCAGATTTCCTGTTTGGGGGAACGATTGAGCTTCATGTGTTCTTCAAGACGACGGTTTCCAACACGTTGGCGACATCTTCCGCCTTGTCGGTCGCGCGCTCCAGACATTCCAACAATTCCTTAATTTTTATGAGGTTGATAGGATCTTTTTCGCGGTCAAACAGGGTGGCGATGGCCTGCTGGGACACCTGGTCGGCTTCGTTTTCCAGACGGTTGATCTCGACGCAATGGCTGAGGATATCGCCATTCTTCTGCATGAGGGAAACCGCCTGCTGCAATGCCTGGCATTGCTGCAGGATGATCGCGGCCAACGCTCCGGCGGCGGGCGGCGGAGTTGTGATGCGATACATCACGATGCGAGCGCCGGAGGCGTTGATGAAATCGAGGACATCGTCGAGCTTGGAGGCCAGCTCGTGAATGTCTTCGCGGTCGAAGGGGGTAATGAAAGTTTGGTTGAGTTTGGTCAGGATGGCATGAGTGAGTTCATCGCCTTCGCGCTCGATGCGATGGATCTCGTCGATTTTTTTTTCGACATCCTGGTAGTTGGCGAAGAGCTCGACCAGCGTGCGAGCTCCGGCGATGAGGTTGTCGGACATCGCCGAGAACATGGCGAAGAAGCTGTTGTCTTTGGGTATGAGGCCAAACATTTGGGAACGATAGAGTCAATAAGTATTTGCGTTGACAGTCAGTTGCAGTGATCGAAGCAGGCAACTATCTCATGGGGCGGCGAATCGAGTCAAATGGGGAAAGGCGTCCGGAGGTGAAGCTAGCGCACGTTGCGACGGTTGGCGACGATCGCCGCACGGCGGGGCAGTCGGAGAGAGATGACCAGGAGCAACACCAGTACCGTTCCCGCTCCTACAGCGATGCACTGGAGAAACCCGAGAAAGGAAAGACCCAAACCCATGGGAACATTGTGCGGCTGCCGAGAAGGCGAAGCGAGATCACGATGGTAATGCTTACCGTCATCGGATCCATGGGAAAGGTGAGTGGCGACGCGGGCGGTAGTTGTGAGGGATGCTAGTCCTGGTCTTTGTCTTTGCGGTCGCTGTGCAGGTCGCTGTGGAGGTCGCTATCCAGCTTGGCCAGTAGTTCTGCCCGGCGCTCGGTGGTCAGCTCGAGTTTCAGCTCATCCAAAGCCAGCCCGACAATGTGGTAGTGGTGGGCCCCGGCAAAGTGAGGGTCGGAGGTGATCTGCAACCAGAGGTCGTGCATCTTCTCCAGATCTTCCTGCCGCAGCCGAGGAGCGTGCGGACCTAGTTCGTAATGTCGTGCTGTCCCGTCCTGCGGGTTGACCTCGAGCAACAGCCGCGGGCGAGGTTCGGACAGGCGTTCCCAGGCATCGCCGGTAAGCTTGCCCTGCTCGTCGGCATTCAGCTTGTTGGAGAGACCGCAAACCACACGACTGGATTCGAGCCTCTGCGCCGTCATCATAATGGCGTCAAACACATCGCTCGCCGGGACAACCAGCAGGGAAACAGGCTTGCCCTCGCGCTCCGCCAAAGCGACCACGCTGGTGAACAATTCCTGCTCGTAATGATCGAAGATTTCGCTGGCGTCAATGCTGGCGCTCCCGCTGAAACTGTGTTCTCGGTGATAGAGGCGGGCGGTCATCACCACGATTTCCTGCTTGGTGGTATCGGTTTTGTGCAGAACGTTGCGCAGGAAGGAGAGATTCCGCGGATCACGCACCGCGACCAGAATGTTTCCCGGTTTTGCCTTCAGAGCGGCGAGGCCGAGATCGCGATCCGTCTCCACCCGGAACTGGTCGAGTTGCTCGGGTTTGCCGTGCCGCGCGATCTTTTCCCTGTGTTCGGACCAGGTGAACAATCCAAAGAAGACAGCGCTGAAGATGACGCCGGCAATCGTGGCTTCATATTTGGTGAACAGGTTGACCAGCGCGGTCATCAGCAGGACGCCGGTGATCAGCATCAGACCGATGGGAAGTTCGCTCTCGCCGAGCTTGAGGTTCATCGGTACCCGCCACTCGCGGTGGCCTGGTTCCTTGTAGCGCAACACCGTGACCGCCAGACCCTTTAAAGCAAAACTCCAGATCACGCCAAAGGCGTAAAGTCCGGCCAAAACGAAAACATTGCCGCGACTGAGAATGATGGTTAGCAACTGCATGCCGACCACGAGGTTGATGAGGCGGTAGCTGGTGCCGAAGCGAGGATGCGGTTTTTGAAACGCGGCGGTGAGAACGCCGTCTTCGGCCACGCGGTTCAGCACGCCGTTGGCGCCAACGATCGAGGTGTTCTGCGCTCCTGCCAGAATCAGCACGCCGACCACGACCACGAAGCCATGGAACAGCAGCCGCGCCCAGATGGGGCCCGCCAAGTACATGGAGATTCCACCGATGAGGTTGGCAAAGTAGTCGGGCCGCACCTTGTCTGGAATCATCATGACCGCAAAGAACGAGACCAGCGACGTGAACAGCATGCTGTAGATGAAGATCACAAGCCCGGTTTTTTCCAGGTTCTTGAGCTTTGGGTGTTCGATTTCCCGGTTGACTTGCGCCAGCGTTTCTTCGCCGCTCATGGCCAGCACGGAGTGCCCGAAGCCGACGAACATGAGGATCCAGGTCAGGTGACTGAAGAATGTGCCGTTCAGCCAGCCCAGAGATTCCTTGTTGATCGGGATGACGCCTGGGGTCAGGGGGCTTGGTGGGAGCGGCGTCGGGTGACGCAGAATTGTAAACATGCACCAGGCGATCAGGATCACGACCATGACGGTGGTCACGATCATGATCTGCAATGCTTTTCCGCTCGACTCGTGGATACCCTTGATGTTCTGCCACCAGAAATAGACCACCACAAAGATGGCAAACACCGCCGCGAAGCCGTTCTCGGGAAAGGCGGCAAACGGATGTCCCGTGTACCGGCCAATGTCCTCGACCAGGCCCGCCAGGTACTGGCCGGCGGAAACCGCGCTGATGGGGCCGGTCAGCACATAGTCGAAAAGCAGCGCGGAAACGGAAATCTTGGCCAGCGTCCCGCCCATCGCCTCCTTGACCACGCGGTACACGCCGCCGCGCGTGAACATGCTGCTCGACTCGATATAAAGAGCACGGACGGCATAGCTGAACAGCATGACCGCGAAAATGAACCAGGGGGCGCTCTTGCCGATGACTTTTTCGGCATCGCCGCCGGCATAGTAGGCGGAAGAAGCGAGATCGGAAAGGACAATGGCCGCTGCGCGCCAGAAGGAAATGAACGTCAACATCACCGTGGTGGCGACAAACACCTTGACGGCGGGGCGCTTCAAACCCTCGGACGATGGAGACGACATGAGGTTTAAACTTACCGAGGCGCGGGCACAATCGTCAAGGACGGGAAGCGGCCATCGGCGCCAAGCGGCGATTGAATTTCGCAAGGGCTGATTTTTATACCGGAAGCAGGTGCCATGGGTGCGCACCGTTCTCCGGCGCCAACCAGAAATTCACGGTGTCGTAACCTCCCCGGAAACGGCAGGAACTATGCTTTGGATGGGAGTGTACGCCACGCCCTTGGTGATGCCGCTTGTGACCTGCAGAGCGATTTCTGCATCCAAAAGAAGTAGATGGCTTTGTTTATGAGCGCAGCCAGCGTAAAAACGCCACCGCCTGAACCCTCGCACTCGTTTCTGGTGCGGCGCACGGTCGAAGCCTGCGAACTGGCGCGCGAAGCCGCAGCCATTGCCGCCGAGGGCATTGCCACGGGATCGATGTCCCACCTGAACGCCATCCGGCAGTGCGAGAAAGAACTCGATGCGATCGACGTGGAAGTGGATTCGGGCGTGACCTCGACGATTACGCGCGTGCCCGAGGGCGAGACGCGGCAGTTGCTGGCGTGTATGAAGCTCATGATCGGGCTAGAGCGCATCGGCGATCTGCTGCTGAGCTTTGCCACCAGCGCGCAGGCCGCGAGTGGCCACCTGGATTCGCAGGATGCCCGCGACTTGACCCAAATGGCGACGGTTCTGGAGAAAATGCTGGCGGATGTCGGTCAATCGTTTTCCCAAAAAGACGTCAAGAAAGCCATTGAAGTACTGCGCGCCGATGCCGAGATGGACCGCTTGCGGAATCTCATTTTTCTGCGCCACATCGAGAATCCGGAGAACGTGGCGCACCACTCCAGTCTGCAAGTGATTTTCATGACACAGTCGCTCGAACGCGCCGGCGACCATGCCAAGAACCTGGCCGAAGAAGTGTGCCACTTCGTCAGCGGCCGCAGCATCCGCCACCTGCTCATGGCTTACGACAAGCCCAAAGAACAGATGTTTATCGAATGGCTGCGGCACAAGTCCTGAATCCTTTTCCAAAAAGTGGCGCTCCTCCCTTATGTAGGAGGAAATTTGGGCTCCGTCGTAACGGTTTCTCAACTGCAGAATCGGTCCCTTGCGCCCTCGCTGCTGGTGGACGTGCGATCCAGCAGTGAATTTGCTTCCGGCCATATCCCTGGCGCGGTCAACATTCCAATGGACCAGATTGAAGCGCGGATCGACGATCTTGGGGCCGATCGCCCCATTGTTCTCATCTGCCAGGCGGGCAAGCGCGCACGCATGACGGCGGGATTGCTAGAGCCCTGCCAGCGGCAGATTTCGGTTCTCGAAGGTGGCACGGGTGCGTGGATCCAGGCCGGCCTGCCCGTCGTAGCCAGCGTGAGAACGCGTTGGTCGCTCGAACGGCAAGTCCGGCTGGGTGCGGGGTTGCTGGCGCTGACCGGCTGTATTTTGGCACTGACTGTGAATCCACGCTGGGTTTTTCTCTGTGGCTTCGTTGGGTTGGGTCTGACATTTGCCGGACTCACGGATATCTGCGCGATGGGAATCGTGCTGGGAAAAATGCCCTGGAACAGCCGGAGTCATTGCGCGATTGGCGGTCCTCGCCCGGAACGATCCGAGGCTCGTCGGTGACCGTCTGTGATGCGTTTGAGTCCCAGCAATGCCAGAATGGATGTGTGGACTTCGACGCATTGGCGCGGCAGCACAAGGACGCCGTCTATCGGCAAATGATCCGCGTGTGCGGCAACCGCGAAGATGCCGAAGACGTGCTGATCGAAGCGCTGCTCAAGGCCTACCGTCATCTCGATCAATTGCGCGAATCGGCGGCGTTTCGCGCCTGGCTGGCGCAGATCGCGAAACGCGTTTGTTGGCAATTGAAGGAGCGCGAATCGTTGCTCCCTCTGTTGCAACTGTCGGTCTTGGAGGACGAGGGCCGTGAAGTTGCCGGAACGGAGCCGCTTCCGGACGTGCAAGTGGCCAGGCAGCAGATGAAGGGACTCTTGAACGAATCCATCGCAGCGTTGCCCGAACCGTACCGTTCGGTGTACGAGTTGTGCGATGTGGAAGATCTGCGAGGCGATGAGGTTGCGCGAAGACTGGGAATTTCGCGGGCCGCCATGAAATCGCGGCTGCACCGGGCGCGAGAGTTGGTGCGGACTCATCTCGACGCCGCGCTCGCGGGGCAAGTTTTGAAATAGCGGATCGCTAAAGTGGCTTTATTCGATGCGTTTGAAGATATTTGGAGGCCTCATGGAAGTCACCGTGGAACATCTTGGAGCGTTACAGTTCGAAATCAAGGCGCGGCAGCACGCCATTGTGAGCGACCAACCGCCGGAGAATGGCGGCCACGACGAAGGCATGACGCCGCCGGAACTCCTGCTGGCCTCGCTGGGATCGTGCGCCGGTTTTTACGCGGCGCAATACTTGCGGAAGCACAAGCTGGCCAGCGAAGGCACGCGCGTCCGGGTCACCGCCGACAAACGGAAGGATCCCGCGCGCCTCGACAACTTTCATATTGAAATCGAAGCGCCCGCGGCGCTCACCGAGCAACACCGGGCTGGAGTCGAGAACTCAGTCCATCATTGCCTGATTCACAACACGTTGTTGCAGCCGCCGAGCATTGTGGTCGAAATCGCGGGTTCCACCCCGGCAGCGAATGAATCGGCGATACCATCCATCCCTGGCTCTTGACGCCCCCTAGCTCTTGACAGGCATGGTCGGCAAGGCGAGACTCGGATCAGTTCTTTCGCCATGCCCGGTTCCGCCCAACCCGAAGATCGATTGCCATCAGCGGACAAGGAGAACGCGATCGCTGTGCCCGGTCGAACATCTGCCATCGACGCGCTGGGTCAGGCGGGCGGTTCGTCCAGCGGGAGCCGCGCGATTGAAGAAACGGAACTGGACTCCGCGCTGCAGTTGCTGGTGGAACGCGCGCAGTACATTACCGGCGCCACCGGAGCGGCGCTTGCGCTGCCCGAACGCGATGAGATGGTGTGCCGGGCCAGTGCCGGGGCCTCAGCGCCGGGGCTTGGTGCGCGATTGCAGGTGCGTTCCGGATTGACCGCCGAAAGCATCGCCCGCAGGCAGTTGCTGCGCTGCGACAACGCGGAATCGGATCCGCGCGTGAATCTGGAAGCTTGCCGGGCGCTGGGCATTGCGTCCATCGTCGTGCTGCCTTTGCTGCGCCGGGACGGAGAAGTTCGCGGCCTGTTCGAACTTTTCTCCGATCATCCGTACGCCTTCGAAGAGCGCGATCTGATCGCTCTGGAGCGCATGGCCGACCTTACCTTAACGGCCCTCGACCTGTCGGAACAGCGCCTGCACCCCGTGGCGAGGCGAGAATCGGGAAAGCCCTCCGACGTTTTGCCTGACCTTGCTAAAGTAAGCAGCGCACCAAACGAGCAGACGATTCCCGCGATTTGCCGTCCACCGGAGTTCGCCGAGGGACCTCCCGCGGCATCGTCCATACCTTCGCTGGCAACTGCTGCGGCGTCGGCGCCTGCCGCTGTTCCTGACGCGATGCACCGCGTGCAGAAATGCAATTCCTGCGGATTCCCGGTTTCCGAGGGCAGAACTCTCTGCCTCGATTGCGAAAAGAAAAACGGAGAGCAGAGCCTTCCGAAAAGACGGGACGAGACCGCGCCGCGCGACCAGGAACGAAGCGCGGACGCCGAGTCCGCCGCGCAAACGCCGGGGGAATTTGCACCGGATTTCCTGACAGAAGCAGGGGGCTTAGAAGAATCCTGGTTCGCGAAGCACGGTCGTTTGCTCGTACTCGCGATTCTGGTTGTGGTTGTCCTGGTTGCGGTCGTGATACTGCGATCGCCGGTTCGATAACCATGTATGCACTGGCGCGTGCCGTTTTCCTTGACAAATTGCCGTTGGAACCCATACTCTGCGCTTAATCGTTGTTGCAAACAAACAGGTGCCCAAGCATGAAGAATGTTTATGAAGTCTTACGCCAGAAGGAACTTGAACTGACCAGGCTGGAAAAGGAAGTTGAGGCCTTGCGCGTCGCCGCCCCGTTGCTTTCGGAAGAAAAAGAGCAATTGGCGGAAGCGCCCAAGCCGACCTTGACCGCGGCTCCGCCGCAGCAGGCGGTTCGGATTCCACCGGTGGTCGCCGCCGCCCAAGGCGCAGCCGCTCCGGCACGCGCTGTTGGCTGGGAAGATGCAACCAAGCGCTGGCCATAGGCCAATCAGGGCTGCAGGGCGGAGAACGCCCGGTCTTCCGTCATCGCAATTGCTATTTGTTTTTGTGGGAACCCAGGATCGGAGGCCGATCCTGGGTTCTTTCTTTGCGCCCGACGTTTTTAATCGCGCGATGTGAACGCCAGCGCCAACAAAGTCTTCTGCTCAACTTCGTGGGCCTTGGCCGAGCCGGTCGCCGGACTCGCGCTCCCGGAACGTTTTACCGAAACCACCGGCCGGTCATCCGCGATGTGCCTTAAGCGCGGCAGCATGTAGGAAAGCGCGCCCATGTTGGCCGGTTCTTCCTGCACCCAGACAATGTCTCGCGCCGTGCGATGACGCTCGAGTTCCGCGGTCAGTTCCGCCTCGGGGAACGGATACATCTGTTCGAGGAAGACAATCGCGGTGCTCAAGTCTTTGCGTTTCTGACGTTCGGTGCGAAGTTCGTGCCCGATTTTTCCGGTGCAGAGCAGGAGGCGCTTGGCATCCTGCGCTTCCGTGTCCGGAATTACGGGCAGGAATTTCTGATGCGTCAGGTCTTCCAGCGGAGACAGCGCGTCCGGATGGCGCAGCATGCTCTTTGGGGTGAAGACGATGAGCGGCTTCCGCCATTTGCGCAGCGCCTGCCGCCGCAGCAGGTGGAAATACTGCGCGGCATTCGAGGGCTGACAAATCTGGATGTTGTCGCGCGCCGCCAGCTGCAAGAAACGCTCGATGCGTGCGCTCGAATGCTCCGGCCCCTGGCCTTCATAGCCGTGAGGCAACAGCAGCACCAAGCCAGACAGAAGATTCCACTTGTCTTCGCCGGCGCACACAAATTGATCGATCACCGCCTGCGCCACGTTCGCAAAATCGCCGAACTGCGCTTCCCACAGAACCAGAGCTTCGGGATAATCGCGGCTGTAGCCGTATTCGAATCCCATGACGCCCGCTTCGGAAAGCGTCGAGTTGATGATGTCGCACGCTGCCTGGTCGGGCGCAATGTGGCGCAGGGGAACGAATTCGGTTTCGTCCTCAATATCGAGCAGCACCGAGTGCCGCTGATTGAAGGTCGCGCGCCGCGAGTCCTGTCCGCTGAGTCGCACAGGGATTCCATGTTTCACCAGGCTGGCAAAAGCCAGCGCCTCGGCCATGCCGTAGTCGAGCGGCTTTTTGCCCGTCCCCATCTCCTGGCGCTGCTCGAGCAACTTCTTCACCTTGGGATGGATGTGGAAACCCTCTGGATATGTGGTCAAATGCGCGGTGAGTTCCGCCAACTCCTCGCGCGCGATGCCGGTGGGTTGTTCGTAGGACGACTTGTAGCGGCCGCCAAAATAGTCGTCCCAGTAGTTGGGAAGATCGCGCATCAGCGGTTTCTTGGTGACTTGCGTTGCGCTTTTTTGGGCGGCCTCGTATTCGCTCTTGACTGCCCCCGCTTGCGCGGCGATGGCTGCATCATCCATGCCGATCCGCTTGGCATAAATCTGATACAGCGGCGGATGCGCTTTGATCGCCTTATACATCAGCGGCTGGGTCACGGTAGGGTCGTCGACTTCACTGTGGCCGTGGCGGCGGTATCCGATCAGGTCTACGACGACATCCGTGCCGAACTGGTAGCGATACTCAGTGGCGATGCGAGCGATGCGCATCACCGCGTCTACATCTTCGCCATTCACGTGAAAAATCGGAATCGCTTGCCGCCGCGCCAATTGCGCCGAGAAGCGCGAGGAATGTTCTTCGCGCGCATTGGTCGTGAATCCGATCAGGTTGTTGACGATGATGTGGATCGTTCCGCCGACCGTGTAGCCAGCCAAGTCGGCGTAGTTCATCGTCTCTGCCGTGATGCCCTGCCCGGCGAACGCGGCGTCGCCGTGCACCAGCACGGGCAGATACTTCGCTTTGCCGCCTTCGCCGGCGCGATCCTGCTTGGCGCGAGTGCGTCCTATTGTCACCGGATCGACGGCCTCGAGGTGGCTGGGATTCGACGCCAGGTGGATATGAATCTTCTTGCCGCTTCGGGTGATGTACTCGCCGGTCGCTCCCATGTGGTATTTCACGTCGCCCGAACCTAATACGCTGCGCGGGTCCACATCTTCAAATTCGGCGAACACCTGCTCGGGTGGACGCTTCGCCAGGTGAATTACGACGTTGAGCCGTCCACGGTGACTCATGCCCATGACCAGCTCCACCGCACCGTGCTCGCCGGCGACGTCAAGAACCTGATCGACTGCGGGCAGCAAAGAAGTATTGCCTTCGAGGGAAAACCGTTTGTTGCCCAGATAGCGCTGCTGCAAGGTCTGCTCAAAGAGGTCGGCGCGCAGCAAAAGGTCGAGCGCGCGGGCTTGATTGTTGTCGATGTCTACCGCGGACGGTTCGGCCGCAATCTCAATTCGCTCCTGAATCCAGCGGCGGCGCTCGGGATCGGCGATGTACAGGAACTCGACGCCTACGCTGCCGCAATAGATGCGCCGCGCTTCGCGCGCCCATTCGTTGTCGTTCGTGCCGTCAAACCGCAGGTCGGGATGCGGTTGCGGAGGCAACAGGCCGAGCGGGTTCAGTTCGGCCTCCAGATATCCAAACTGCCGGAACAGTCCGAACACGCGTTCCCGTTCGCGGTCTTGATTGGTTGCGGGGTTTGCGCCGCTTCCGGTGGTCCGAGTCGAAGTAGCCATAGGATGTCTTCTATAGGATAACGGATGACTTGCCTTGCGTGGCCGATTCAGCGGGAGGAATGGGTTACGGTTGTCTCTGCCAGATCAATGCGCGAGAGGCGATGTGCTGTCGGTCACAGCTAGATGCACTGGGCGCGAATATCCTGAAATCAGGGGGATACTCCACATGACACTTCGTCCCGATGCGGCCAAGCCTGGAACTCCGGTGATTCTCGGCGTTCCCTTCGATGCCAACTCTTCGTGGTTGCGAGGAGCGGCGGGAGCGCCGCCGATCATCCGCGTAGCCTTGGATTCCATTTCATCGAATCTGTGGACGGAAACCGGCGTTGACCTGGGCGCCGAAGGCGCATACTGCGATGCCGGCGATTTGAAGTTCACTTTTGAGGAGCCGTTTGCAGCCATCGAAACGAAGGTCGGAGAACTGCTCGACCGAGGTCTGCGTCCGGTTTGTCTGGGGGGGGACCACTCGATTACCTTGCCGATTGTTCGCGCCTTCGGCAAGCACGTTCGCGGACTGACCATCCTCCACTTCGACGCGCATCCCGATCTTTACGACGAACTGGAAGGGAATCGGCTGTCGCATGCTTGCCCGTTTGCCCGCATCATGGAGGAAGGCGCGGCCAAACGTCTGATCCAGATCGGCATTCGGACCATGACTGGGCATCAACGCGAGCAGGCCCAGAAGTTCGGCGTCGAGGTCATCGAGATGCGCCAACTGCCTGTGCTCGACCGCATGAAGGTTGATGGCCCAATTTATATATCGTTCGACCTGGATGCGCTCGATCCGGCGTTTGCGCCGGGCATTTCCCATCGCGAGCCGGGAGGAATGTCGACCAGGGAAGCGATCGCGCATATTCACGCGATCACCGGGAAAATCGCGGGCGCAGACATCGTGGAGTTCAATCCCGCGCAAGATACCACGCAGATCACTGCGACAGTTGCGGCGAAGCTGATGAAGGAGATTTTAGGTAAGATGATCGGCTAGGAGCGAAGACCCCTCTGGTGCGGTCTTTTAAAGTCAAAGACTTAGCGTGCTCGTTTTGCCAGGTCTTTGAAGAATAAGGACTTAGAGGTAAAGTATTTATAAATCAATAGCTTAGCTTTGTTGTCGAACTTAGCTTGTGGTCTGGAGAGTTATGGCGGATCTGTCGAAAAGTCAGCAGGATA
>Ga0302197_10000066_pt1 | contig 99785 bp, 92 predicted proteins | sample II_Bog_N2_1_FD_193526 | JGI IMG/M metagenome (GOLD analysis project Ga0302197, IMG submission 193526) | Peat permafrost microbial communities from Stordalen Mire near Abisko, Sweden - II_Bog_N2_1 | ecosystem: Environmental > Terrestrial > Soil > Wetlands > Peat | place: Sweden: Abisko... | reverse complement strand
TGACCGACTGCGGACGCGCGCGCCCTGTGGGTGCCGGTTCCGCGGCAGCCCTGGGCGAAGGATATGTCGCGCAGATCGATGCCGTCCTGTCGGGCCCGGGGCCTGGCGCGTCGATCACGGTGGTCAACATGGGGACGAGCGGGGACACCGTGAGGGACCTCTCGCGCCGCTGGACGGAGGATGTCCTCGGGCAGCACCCGGACTGGCTCTCCGTCATGATCGGGATCAACGATGTCTGGAGGCAGTTCGACCTAGTCGACCGCTCCGCGGCGGTCTTGCCCGAGGAATTTGCCGAGACCTACGAACGCTTGGTCTCAGGGACGCTCCCTCGACTGAAGGGCCTTTTCCTGCTGACTCCCTTTTACGTCCAACCCGACCGAACGGATCCCATGCGCAAGCTCGCCGACGCCTATGGTGCGATCGTGAAAAACCTGGCCTTGAGGCACTCCGTTCGTCTGGTGGATATCCAGGCGGAGATGGACCGCGCCCTGAAAACCCTGGACTACAGGGCTCTTGCGGAGGACCGCGTGCACCCGACGCCCCTGGGCCATGGCATCATCGCCCAGGCTTTTCTTTCCGCGATCGGGGGCAAAGGCCGCGGCAACGCCACGCCCCTTTCACCCTAGAGCGTCCCTCAGGCGGCGGGTTCGCCCGTCACGACCGTACCGCCGGTTACGCTGGCCTTCTCGAGGATTGCCTTGGTGATCTTCTCGGCGAGCTCGGGCTTTTCGCGGATCGTCTGCTTCGCCGCATCGCGGCCCTGGCCGACAAGTTCACCCTGGTAGGTGATCCATGCGCCCTTCTTCTCAAGAATCTTGTGCTCAAGGCCGAGGTCCAGGAGCGAGCCCGAGGAGGAGATGCCCTCGTCGTACATGATGTCGAATTCCACCTCGGTGAACGGGGGCGCGACCTTGTTCTTCACCACCTTTATCTTCGTGCGGTTGCCGATGACCTTGCCTTCGGGGGTCTTGATCTGGTCCTTGCGGCGGATGTCGATGCGGATCGAGGAGAAGAACTTGAGCGCCCGGCCGCCCGAGGTGGTCTCGGGATTGCCGAACATGACGCCGATCTTCTCGCGGATCTGGTTGGTGAAGATGCAGACGCACTGGGTCTTGCTGACCACGCTCGTCAGGCGGCGCATGGCCTGCGACATGAGCCGCGCCTGGCTTCCCATGGTCATGTCCCCCATCTGACCGTCCAACTCGGCCTTCGTGATGAGCGCGGCAACCGAGTCGAGGACGATGATATCGATCGAGTTGGACCGGATGAGGGTCTCCATGATGTTGAGCGCGTCCTCGCCGCTGTCGGGTTGTGAGACGAGGAGGTCGTCCAATTTCACGCCGACAACCCTGGCGTACTTGGGGTCGAGGGCATGCTCGACGTCAATGAAGGCCGCCAGGCCGCCCTTCTTCTGCGCCTCCGCGATCACGCTCAGGCAGAACGTGGTCTTTCCCGAGGACTCCGGGCCGTAGATTTCGACGATTCGGCCCTTGGGGAGGCCACCCACGCCGAGCGCAAGGTCGATGGCGAGGGACCCGGTGGAGAGCGTCTCCACCTTCATCTTCTGGTTGCTGCCCAGGCGCATGATCGACCCCTCCCCGAACTCCTTGGTTATGGAGGAAAGGGCGAGCTCGATGTTCTTCTCGCGGACGTGGGCGACGGCGGGGACAGGGGTGGCGGCTTTGGCGGGAGTGGCTTTTGACATGGCTTGAAAGGGGGCCCTTGTTGACGCATTCATTTTGAGCAGGAGCGACTCAAAAATCCCTGTTTTTTGGAGATTTCTTCGCCCGCTTGAGACGGGACACGAGCAGCAGGGCCACGCAGCCGCCCTGGGTCAGCTCACCCAAGACCCTGATCCGCTGGCTGCGCCCCCTCTTTAGGCCTCTCCCGGCGCCCTCGAACAGGATGACAGGCCCGCCCCGGGCCCCCCGGGGCTCCACCGTGCGGCGGGAGCCGTTCGCGATGGCGTCGCAGACCAGGCGATCGGCGTCGCGGCGGCCCGACCGGGAGCACTGCCGGGAAACCAGGTCCGTAAAGTGGATGACCCGGATTGGGTCCTTTGGGGCGGGGGCTTGGCGCACGGCTCTATTGGGGTCTCTCCGCCGGAAAGCCAGCAGCCGGGAAGGAATCTTGTCAAGACGGTAGTTAGACAAGTCCAATTTTATCGGTGCCGGCGAAATCCGCCCGTCGGGAGGTTGCGGTTTGCGGGAATCTAGGCGAGATTTCAGGGGATGACTTTTGCTGAATGGCAGCAGCTCGGACCCGAGGCCGCCGCCCGGGAGGTCCTGCGGCGGGTGGAGGCTTTGTTGGGTCCCGTGCAGCGCCGCTCATCTATTGCGGCACTCAGAAACCGGGCAGACCTTGAAGCCGCGTTTGCCGCGGCGCCCAAGTCCGCTCCGCTCCGGGGGATCCCCTACCTGCTCAAGGACTTGTTTGACGCCGCGGGAATGCCCACCCTTGGCGGTTCCTCCTTTCTCCCCGAGGTCCGTCCGTCGCCCGCGATGGACTCGAGGATCGTAACCGACCTCTCTGCCGCCGGCGCCGTCCTTGCAGGCAAGGCGCACCTTTTCGAGTTCGCCTGGGGCCTGACCGGGGAGAACGCACACTTTGGCGACAGCGAGCATCCGCGTTTCCCGGGCCGAACGTCGGGGGGCTCGAGCAGCGGGTCGGCGGTGGCGGTGGCGGCCGGCGTGGTCCCCTTTGCGATCGGAACCGACACGGGAGGCTCGATCCGCGTGCCTGCGGCATTCTGCGGGATCTATGGCTACCGGGGCGTCCCGGGTGACGCCTGGATATCGGATGCGATGGCCCTCGCCCCGAGCTTTGACACCGCCGGTTGGTTTACCGGGACGGCACCCGACATGAAGGCGGCGATGGCCGCCCTGGTCGGGCTCGCGCCGGCGGAGAAGACACCCCGCGGCTGCTACCTTGAGATGCCCGGGGTCGACCCTGACGTGGCCTTGGCGTGCCGCGACGCGGCCCGCGGGTTCGCCGAGCCCGCGGATGAGGCCTCCCGGCGCGAACTGCTGGAGGTGTTCAGTCCCGCAGCCGAGGTCTACGGCGTCCTGGCGGGGCTTGAGAGCTGGAGGCTGCACCGCAAGTGGGCCGACAAATACCGGGCTCGGTACGGCCCCCTCCTCCTCGACCGCCTGGAGAGGGCCCGGGCGATTTCGCCAGCCCAGGTGGCGGCCGTCGAACCGAGCAATTCGGCGATCAGGCGCGCCTGGGGAAAATTCTTCCAGGAGCGCGATTTCCTCATCATGCCGGCCGCCCCGTGCGCGGCGCTTGAGCGGCACGACCTCACGCCTGCGAACCGGCTGCGTATGCTGGGACTGACGGCTCCGGCCAGCCTGGGGGGCTTTCCGGCCCTTACGCTGCCCGTGACGCTTCCCTCAGGCTTGTCCGCCGGCCTCCAGGTGGTGTTCAGCCAGCCCCGGAGCCCCGTGGTCGGATGGATACTCGGCGTTGCGGCTCAGTCGTCGGCCTGATTCAGGAAGATAAGGGTAATCCCCATGAAGGTGAACATCCGGAAAGCCGCATCCTGGCCGTTCCAGATCCTAGATTGCCACATGAGGAACCATTCGCCGCCCACCGTCATGAATGCGAAGTACCACTGGATGAGGCCGGCGGTCAGGCCGAGGGACGCGAGCCCCTTGGCCTTCTTCCATTCGGCCAGCGGTGCTCCCCTTGCCTTCCAGAGCCTGAGGACCCCGGCGCCGATCACCAGGCAGCAGAGCGCCTCCCATCCGATGATCGAGGCATAGAACGCCTTGTGCAGGAGCGGCGTCTGGATTGCCCGGTACATCCCCGCATTTCCGGGGAACGTCGTGTCCATGCTCAGGACGTGCCGTACGAACTGGTAGTTTGAGTTGGGGTCCGTCGTGTTGTTGAAGACGACGACGAGCAGGAACACCGCGGAGAGGGCGGTGACGATTATCTTGCTGAGTCTGAGTTGCATGGAGTGCGGGACATCCTGGGCTGGTCGGGTCCTATCGAAGCTCTTCGTATCCGGGCGGGCGCGCGTCGCGCATGTTTTCGCCGTCGACGAGCTTCCTCCTGGATCCGGGGCGGCTTAGGAATTCACTGAACGAGCGGGCGGGAAAAACGACGAGCTGGGCGGGCAGGCCCTCGGCCACTCGTCCGCCCTCCGGGACGCCGACGATGTCGGAGGCCGCCGTCGTCACGACCGAGACCGACTGGCCCAGCATCGAGTCGAGGTGGGCCAGCCGCAGGCTCTGGATAAAGACTTCCGTCATGTCGTAGTCGCCAAAGGCATGAAACGCGTCCCGCACATTGTCGCTGGCACACGCGACCGGCACACCGGCGTCGATCAGGTCCTCGATCAGGGTGATGCCCCTCCACTGGGGGGTCCTCGGGAACTCCGCCCCGCGCCTATCCTGCAGGTAGAGATTGCACAGGGGAAGCGAGATCACCCGGATGCGGGCCTCCCTGACCAGGCCGATCGTCGAGCGCTGGCGGTCGGGTTCCTGGACCGCCAGGCTGCAGCAATGCCCGCATACCACCGGGTTCTCAAAGCGATTGCGCAGCACTGCCTCGGCGAGCGTGCGCAGCACCTCCTCCTTGGGGTTCCCGTTCTCGTCCACATGGAGGTCGAGCCCGACGCCCCGGTCACGCGCGATCGCGATGAGCCGGTCAAACTGGCCGGGAAGGTCCGCAGTCATGGGCGTCCAGCCCCCCAGGGCGCACGCCCCGTACTTCAGGGCAAGGTCGGCGACTCGGTCCCCCTCGCTCCCCGCGTAGTTGGAGACCCCGGTCAGGGGCACCGTCTGGAGCGTGATTCTGCCCTTCCACGCCTCGCGGAGCTCCTGCATCGCCGCATGGTTCACCTCGCCCCAGGGCATCCACGTGTCCACATGGGTGCGGATGATCCGGGTCCCGTGCTCCCAGGCGCAGTGGAGCGCAAACCCCGCCCGCCGCAGGATGTCCGCCCTCGTCCAGTTCTCCTTGTCCCGGCCCAGGGTCTCAAGCGCCTCCATGAACCTGCCACTGCGATTTGGGGCCCGGTCCCAGGTGTGGGTCTTGTCGAGGTGCACATGAGCGTCCACCAGCCCCGGGAAGACGAGCGCGCCGTCCAGGTCCCGCTCCTCCGCGGCGCCCGAAGTCTGCCCGGCCGATTCCGAGGAGCGACGCACGGAGACGATCCTTGTGCCCGCAATGCCGATGTCGCAGAGCACGGACGGCTCCATGGAATCCGGCGCCGGCAGGGCGATCGAAGCGGGGAGAACAGCGGCGGGCACGCGGGCCCTCTTTAGAAGAAGCATGCCTTGTTGGGGAAGCTGCGGAGAGCACGCTATGTGCCACACTCAAGCGACAGCAAGACTTCCGTCCCCGCCCGCATCCCAAATTTAAAACACGGCTTGCGACGGTGCTCGAGATGGCAACATTCATGCTTCAACAGCGAGATGGAAGCCCTGATTGACGAACTAAAGTCGGAATTGAGCGCCCTCGTCGGGGCGGCGGACGTTGTCGGTTCGGGCGAGACCCTGGAGACCCTCTCGAAGGACTATTACTGGTATTCGCCGGTGCTTAAGCGCCAGCTTGAGTCCAAGCGCGCCGATATCGCGGTCCGCCCGGGCAACATGGAGGAGCTCAGGGGTGTCGTGGCGGCCTGCAGCCGCGCCCGGGTTCCCGTGGTCGCCCGGGGCGCCGGCACGGGCAACTACGGCCAATGCGTGCCCCTCTACGGCGGGGTCGTGATCGATTTTTCGCGGCTGGACAGGATCCTTTCCCTTGAGGGAGGGGTTGTCCGCGCCCAGGCGGGGGCTAGGCTCGGAACCATCGAGTTGGAGGCACGCCGGGTCGGCTGGGAGCTGCGCTGCATGCCTTCGACGTGGATGAAGTCCACGATCGGCGGGTTTTTCTGCGGCGGCTCGGGCGGGATCGGTTCGATAACCTGGGGCGGCATCAACGCACCGGGCAACGTGAAATCCGTCACGATGATGACGTGCGAGGAGAACCCGCGCCTGGTCCGCCTGGAGGAGGCGGACTGCCTGAAGGCCCTCCACACCTACGGGACGACGGGCCTCATGGTCGAGGTCGAGATGCGCCTTGCGCCGAAGATCGACTACGACCAGCTGATCCTGAGCTCCCCCGAATGGGACCGGCTCCTTGACTGGACCCATGGCGCAGCCAAGCGCCTGGAGTGGCGCAAGCGCCTCGTCACGCAGTTTGAATGGCCCATTCCTTCGTACTTCAAGCCGCTTGCGAAGCACCTGCGCTCCGGCGACTCGGTCTCCTTCCTGCTCATCGACCGGGCGCAGACGGCCGAGGTGGTGGCCCACGCCGCCGCGGCCGGCATCGCGTGCATCTTCAACAGGCCGCTCTCGGATCCGCCGAGACCCCCCTTCATCACCGACTACACCTGGAACCACACGACGCTTTGGGCGATCAACTCCGACCCCTCGATCACCTACCTCCAGGCTGGGTTCGGGCCCAATTTTCGTCAGCAGTTTGCCGAGCTCAGGCTGCTTTTCCCGGGCGAGATTCTGTTCCACCTCGAATGGACCGCGGGAAATGCGAAGATGATGCGGGGCAACGCGGTCCTCAACAACGCCGAGGCCATCGTGGTCGGGGGGATCCCCATTGTCTTCTTCAAGTCCGAGGAGCGCCTCGACGAGATCCTCCGGGCGTGCGAGCGGATCGGCGTGTACATCGCGAATCCCCATACCGTGCTGCTTGAGGAGGGGGGCCGCCACCCGAACATCGCAGACAAGCGCGCCTTCAAGGCCGACGTGGACCCCGGCGCTCTCCTCAACCCCGGGAAAATGAAGACCTACCCCGTCAACCCCTTTGCACGGGAGTCTGCCGTCTCGTGATAGAAGAGAACCCACTGCCGATCGTCGAGCTGAGGGATGTCGACAAGCGCTACGGCGACGGGCCGCTGATCCTCGACAAGATCACCTTCTCGGCAAAGCGCGGTGACTTCATCACGCTCATAGGCCCGAGCGGATGCGGAAAGTCGACGATCCTGAAGCTCATCTCCGGGCTCAACCCGATATCTTCCGGCCGGATCGTCGTGGACGGGCTCGAGCCCAGGAATGCGGTCGAGAAGCTCGCCTTTGTCTTCCAAGAACCGACGCTCCTTCCCTGGCGAACCGTCGCCCAGAACGTCGAGGTGCCGCTCAGGCTTCACGGCTCCGACCCGAAACTCCGGGACGAGGTCGTCGGCAAGTCCCTTGCCCTGGTCGGGCTTGCCGACCGGAAGGACTACTACCCCCGCCAGCTTTCCGGCGGGCAGAAGATGCGTGTATCCATCGCCCGCGCCCTCAGCGTTTCGCCCAGGATACTCCTCCTTGACGAGCCCTTCGGGGCGCTGGACGAAATGACGCGGGACCACTTGAACGAGGAGCTTCTGGCCATACGCCAGCAACTGGCCTGGACGGCGTTCTTTGTGACGCACTCGGTCTCGGAGGCGGTCTTCCTGTCCAACCGCATTATTGTGCTTTCCGCCAATCCCGGCAGGGTGCACAGCGAGGTGCGGGTGGAATTCCCGTACCCGAGGACCGAGGAGACCCGCGAGTCCGCGGGCTTCCAGAAGATGGTCGCAGAGGTTTCCAAGATCCTGCGCTCAGTCGAGCGACTCCACTAACGATGGCCACGGCGAAGACAGATTCCGGCTTCCAAGCCCTCGCGCGCAGGCTCATGCCGTTTGTAACCGGCATTGGGATGATCCTCGTTTGGTACGGCATCTGCATGAGCCTGAGCGCCGACCAGCGCTTCCTTTTGCCCACGCCGCACGAGGTGGCCCGGGCCTTCGTCGAGAAGGGCCCCGCGCTTTGGAGCGCAGCCCTGAACACCGGCGGCGGCGCTCTGATTGGTTTCGGGCTCGCGGTGGGCCTGAGCTTCCTGTTCGCGCTCTTCCTCTCTCTGTCTCCTCTGGTCCGCGCCAGCTTCTACCCGTACCTGATGATCCTCCAGATGACCCCGATCATCGTCATCGCGCCGATCCTGATCCTCTGGGTAGGTCCCGGGTTGAAGAGCGTGGTCATCATCACCTTCCTGATTTGCTTCTTCCCGATGGTCGTCAACACGACCCAGGGGCTCATTTCAACCGACAGAAACCTGGTTGCCTTCTTCACGATGTGCAAAGCGACCCGGTGGCAAGAGATCCTTTTACTGAGGGTCCCGGCCGCGCTGCCCTATTTCTTCACGGGCCTGAGGATCGCCGCCACGCTGGCCCCCATCGGGGCCATCGTGGGCGATTACATCGCCGGCAACAGTGCGGGAGGGCAGGGGGGCCTGGGGTTCCTGACCATCATCTACAGCTCGCAGTTCCAGATGGGTGCGCTCTTTGCCACGGCGGCCGTGGGATGCCTCCTGGGGTTTGTCTTCGTGGCGGGGGTGATTGCGCTCAGTTGGCTGGCCCTCCACAAGTGGCACGATTCCTTCAGCCAATCCGACACGTGATGCGGTCTTACACAATGTTCCGTCAGCCGCTCCTTCTTCTGTCGGCGATGGCTGCGATCCTGTCGGGATGTTCCAAGTCCACCCCGGTCAACCTTCCCGAGGAGGGCGGCGTGAAGGCGAATGCCAGGATTCGATTCAAGACGGACTGGTATCCCCAGGCCGAGCACGGCGGCTTCTACCAAGCCCAGGCCAAGGGCTACTATAAAGAAGCCGGGATCGACGTGGACATTGTCCCCGGGGGTCCCGGGGTGCTCGTGCCACAGCTCATGTTGGCGGGCGAGGTGGACGTCGCCGTCGGCCGGAGCGACGACGTCGCCGTGTTTGTCTCCAAGGGCCTCCCCTTCGTCATTGTCGGCGCCTACATGGAGCGCGACCCCCAGGCTATTCTTGTCCATGATGAAAGCCCGGTCCGGAGCTTTGCGGACCTAAACGACCGCAGCATCATGGGTGTCCCGGGATCCAATTGGATCGATTACATAAAGACACATTACCACATAGACTTCCGCCTCATTCCATCGAATTTCGGAATCGCGCAGTTCATGGCCGACAAGGACTTTATCCAGCAGTGCTTCGTCACCAACGAGCCGTATTATGTCATGAAGAACGGAGGCCACCCGAGGACCCTGCTCATGTCCGACTCGGGATTCAGGCCCTACCGGATCCTTTTCACCACCCAGGGCTATCTCAAGAACCACGAGGCCCAGGTGCGGGCGTTTGTCGCGGCCTCCATCCACGGCTGGGATGATTTTATGAATGGGGACCCGTCGCCGGGCAAAGCTTTGATTGCCAAGAGCAACCCGAACATGTCGGACGAGTTCATGGAGTATTCTATGAAGGCCATGCGCGATTCGCACATCGTTGCAGGCAAACCCGAGGACGGCGAAAAGATAGGCCTGCTGACCCGCAAAAGGATGGAGGAACAGGTCAAGGACCTCGTCCAATTAAAGCTCATTCAGCAATTGATCCCGATCGATAAATTTGTTCGATTCGACCTGCTGCCGGCCGATCTTCAGTCGGCAGCCAAGTAGATAACCATATTCACCTAAATATCAATGGGTTATCTATCCTTGATAGCAGGTCGGCACATAGCCCTATTAGATTAGGCCGGCGTATAGTTCGCTCACTACAAACAAGAAAAATTCATGCACCTAAAACCCAAGAAGTTCCTTCTGAAAGGCTTTGTTCTCGTGGCCGTCGCCTTCGCGCTCTGCGCGGGCGGGCGCGCCCAGTCCTCGACGCCCCCTCCGGCCACGAGTTCCGACACGGGAGCGACGACAGCGGCGAGCGTTTCCGGCGAGAAGGTCACCCAGCTTGAGAAGTATACCGTCAGCGACGTGCCGATCACCGAGCAGATCCTGCCCACGGTGAGGCCCATCGGCAGCGTCTACGGAGACGACCGCAGCATCGTCGACATCCCGCGCTCGGTCTCGAGCGTGAACTCCGCATGGATGGAGGACCGCGACGTCAAGAACGCGATGGACTTCGGCCAATTCTCGCCGGGCGTCTACTCGTCCGCGAATTACGGCATCCCGGGCGTCCCGCAGATCCGCGGTGACGAGGCCCAGATCTACGTGAACGGCCAGTTGATGCCGTTCTCGCGCAACAGCACCTCCCTTTCCTTCAACGGCGTCGAGGCCATGGACATCGTCAAGGGTCCCGGCACGGCGGTCTACGGCCCCCAGGGCAACGGACCGGGCGGCTACGTGAATTTCGTCCCGAAGGAGCCCTATTTTGATCACGACCACCTCGACTTCTCGGCGACTTTGGGGACCTGGACCAGCGGCCACTCCTACGGGAACCCGCAGTATACCCTGGATTTTGGCGGCCCGATCACGGACAAGCTCGCCTACCGCGTCAGCTACAACGCCCGCTACGGCGACGAGTATTATGTGAACGCCAAGGACGAGACGCAGGACGTCTACGCGGCATTGACCTACCGTGCGACGCACTCGCTCAAGTTCGAGTGGTGGGGCCAGGGGTTCGCGACGCGCACGAACGAGATCAACGGCATGAACCGTGTCACGCAGGACGGCATCTGGAACGGCACCTACATCGCAGGTCCGACCGTGGTACCCACCACGGGCTCGCTGGCCTACTACGGCTACGACACCTACCTGCCGGGTGACGGCAACCCCGCCACGAATTACCCCTCGGGCACGGACGGCGCCTACCAGATCGTCGACCCGACCCAGGCACACAAGACGAAGCTCCCGGCCTATGATGCGCTGGTCGGGCCCAACGACACGGCCCGTTCCAAGCTCTTCCAGTCCCAGTTGAAGACAACGATCGATCTGACCGCCAATTCCAGCATCGTCAACCTGGCCTACTTCGCCCTCGAGCACTCGAACAAGTACGAGGACTACGGTTACGACGAGTGGGTGCCGAGGAACCTGAATCTCCAGGACCGCACGGAGTACCATGGCCAGTTCGACCTGGGGTCGGTGCAGAACAACATCATCACGGGCATCGACTATCGCTTCCAGTACGTGCGCTCCGGCGACGATTACACGATGGAGCCCTTCGCCTACTACGACCTGAGCAAGTCCGTCACCAACATCTTCTACCCGGGCTACTATATCCAGAACGAGACCTGGGGCTCGGGCCTCCAGGTCCCGGGTCATCCCGGGTACGCCTATGGCGAGATGCAGGACACGACCGTCAAGGACTTCGCAGGTTTCATCCAGGATGACGTGAAGTTCACGAAGAAGTTCTCCGCCATCCTCGGTTTCCGCGAGGATGCCATCAACGCCAACACGGCCAATCCGCCCGTGACGATCGCCGGTGTGAACCCGAACAATCCGCAGCAGCTGTACCCGCCCTTCCTGACCTACGCGGGCTATTACTCGCTGCCCTCGCCCATCTATGACGACCGCGGCGCCCTATACCATTACGCTGCATCAAAGGATGACCCCTCCTATTTCATCAGCTTTATTTACAAGCTGACCGAAACCCAGTCGGTCTACGCGACGTATGACCGGGTAGATGCGGTGCGTGGCCAGACGAACTTCGGCGGTGTCGACAACGGCTACGAGGGCGCAGACAAGCTCAGGACCGACCTGTCGACAGCGAGCACCCTCTATGAGGTGGGCTACAAGGGCAGCTTCCTGAATAACACGCTCTATGGCGGCGTGGCGCTCTACCAGCAGCTGAAGTCCGTGCCGCAGCTCCACGGGGCCCCCCCGGACCAGGTGAAGACCAACGGCGTCGAACTCGAGCTGGTCTACCAGCCGACCAAGGCGCTCTCGGTCAACGCCAACCTGACCTACCAGGACGCGACGGCCTACGGCTCATTCTTCGAGGAAACCGGAAACTACCTGGACGCCTACGCCACCACCACGCCCGTGGACGGAACGTATGGTACGGGGATCGGCGCCGTGAACTACGGGGCTTACCAAGGCTACGCGTACTCGCCCCCGAGCGGAAAGATCCGCGCACCCGGCGTACCGGCGCTGATCGGCAACCTCTTCGTTGATTACAAGCTCGGCCACGGGCTCGGATTCGGCGTCGGCCCGAACTTCATCGGCCACCAGAACGCCGATGACGAAGGGTTGCTCCATATTCCCAGCGAATACGAGATCGACGGCTACATCACCTATACGCCGAGCAAGCGGTGGGACCTCCGCCTCAACATCACGAACCTGCTTAGCAACCGTGTCTTGGACCCGATCGATGTGAGCTTCGCCGGCAACGACGTGATCTATGTGCGAGCGCCGATCTCGGCCTCGATGACGCTCAGGCTCCACTACTGATCCTCGAGCTTCCTTTCAGCGCAAAGTGGGCCCCATTTCAGGGGCCCACTTTTTTGTGTAGAGTAATGAAAGGCAACAGCTTGTCGTTTGTTGCAAAAATCTAATACGTGGCATAAGGGGTGCTAGCTACTGGGCAAACCTAACTCTGCAAACCAAAGACTACATGCACCTACGTACTAAGAAAAGACTGCGAGCGGGCACGATCCTCCTAGGCATGGCCTGCCTGCTGAATGCGGGTCTCCATGCGCAGTCCTCGTCCCCTCCGCCCACGACGGATGCCTCGACGGCCGAGAGCCAAAAGGCGACAAAGCTCGAGAAATACACGGTCAGCGACGTCCCGATCACCGAGCAGGTGCTCCCCACCGTGCGTCCGATCGGCGACGTGCTGGGTGACGACACCAACATCATCGACATCCCACGCTCGGTCTCGAGCATCAACGAGGCTTGGATGAAGGACCGCATGGTCAAAAACGCCATGGACTTCGGCCAGTTCTCGCCTGGCGTCTACTCGGCGGCCCAGTACGGAATACCGGCCGTCCCCTTCATCCGCGGCGACCTGAGCCAGGTCTACGTCGACGGCCAGATCTCGATGTTTTCCCGCAACAGCACGCCCCCGAGCTTCAACGGCGTCGAGGCAATGGACATCGTGAAGGGCCCGGGTTCGGCAGTCTACGGACCGCAGGGTGAGGGCGCCGGCGGCTACGTCGACTTTGTCATGAAGCAGCCGTATTTTGACAGGGACCACGCGGACATCGACGCGACGCTCGGTTACTGGTCCAGCGGGCACGCATATTCCAACCCCGAGGTCACCCTGGATTTCGGGGGCCCCCTGAGCGACAAGTTCGCCTACCGGGTGAGCTACCTGGAGCGGTGGGGTGACGGCTATTACGAGAACCTCCACAACTCCACGCAGGACCTCTATGCCTCCATGGCCTATAAGGCCACGAAGAGCCTGAAGTTCGAGGGCTGGTTCCAGATGTATTCCGACAAGACCAACGAGAACACGGGCGTGAACCGCGTGACCCAGCAGTTCATCGACCACGGCACCTACGTGGCCGGCCCGGCCGCGGTGCCGACCTCCGGCCCCAACGCCTATTACGGCTACGATATCGCGCTGCCGACCGATCCGGTGGGAGCCTACGGCACCAACGCTGACGGCGGCCTTGAGACCGTGACGACGGCGACCGCCCACACGGTCAAGCTGCCGGAAACGGCGGCTTTGATCGGACCCAACGATACCGCTCGCTCGAAACTCTTCCAGGCCCAGCTCAAGTCCACCCTTGATCTCACCGCGGACTCGTTCCTCGAGAACCGGTCGCTGTTTTCGCTCGGCCGGTCGAACAAGTTTGAGACCTACGGCTACGATGAGTTTGTCCCGCGCGAGGAGTCCATCCAGGACCGCCTCGAGTACCATGCGATCTTCGACACCGGCTCAGTCGAGAACCACATCATCGCGGGCGGCGATTTCCGGTTCTCCCAGCTGATCTCCTACCAGGACTTCACGACGGAGCCGTTCTCATACTACGACCTCTCCCAACCCTCGAGCCAGATCTTCTACCCGGGCTACTACTATGAGGGCAAGACCTGGGGCGGCGGCGCCTCGGTCCCCGGCGCCCCGGGCTACAGCGCCAACGGCGAGTCGCCGGACACCGGCGGCTCCTCCGGAAACCAATGGTCGTACATCTATGATTCCGCCGCCTTCATCCAGGACGTGATCAAGGTGACCGACAAGTTCTCGATTACACCGGGCTTCCGCGTGGATTACATCAACGCCACAGACTCCTCGCCTCCCGTCATTGAGCAGGGCTACAACGCCTTCTTCACCTACTACCCGCTTGCGACGCCGATCTACATCCCGAGGGGCCAGTCGAGCCCGCTTATGGTCGATGAGTCCTCGATGGGCGATGGGGTGCACTCAACCTATGAGGGATTCAACACTTCGGGCAACAAGACCGATGAGTCCTACTTCCTGAGCCTGGGCTACAAGCTGACCGACACGACGTCGGTGTATGCGACCTATGATCGTGCCACGGCCATCCTTGGAACCTCCAACTTCGGTGGCCTGAATGTGAACCCCGTTGGCGGCAATGCCGCCGCTTCCCTGGCAAAGTCCCTGTCCGCGCTCAGCACCCTTTATGAGGTGGGCATCAAGTCGAGCTTCCTGAACAACACGCTCTACGGCAGCATCGCCGCTTTCCAGCAGACGAAGCTCGGTGTTCAGATCGGTGGCGCCACCGACAAGATCAAGGACCAGGGCATAGAGGTCGACGCGGTCTACCAGCCCTCAAAGTCCTGGACCGTGAACGGCAACTTCACGTACCAGGACGCCACGGTGTTTGGCGGCTACTTCTTCCAGGAGACCGGGAACTACCTGGACACGTATAACGCCGACTACATCGTGGACGGCCACCCGGGCACGGGCCTGGGCGCCCCGAATTTCACGGGCTACCAGCCCCCAACCGGCCGCATGCGCGCCCCGGGCATCCCGCAGCTCCAGGCCAACCTTTTCCTCGTGTACACCTCGCCCATGGGCTGGGGAGCCGGCATCGGGCCCCAGATCCAGGGCAAGCAGTATGCGAATGACCAGGAGACGCTGCACATCCCGACTGAGGCGGAATGGGACGGATACCTTTTCTACGGCAAGAAGGAGTGGGACGTGCGCCTGAACATCAAGAACCTCTTGAACCAGCGCCTTCTTGACCCGATCGACGTCAGCTTTGCCGGCAACGACACGATCTATGTCCGGCCGCCGATCACGGCATCGATCACCTTCCGGTACCACTACTGATCGCCGCAAATCCTTGATTCACGACAGCGAAAGGGGGCCTCTTAAAAAGGCCCCCTTTTTTATGAAACGCCTGATTTGCCTGCTTGTGCTGGCCGTTTCGCCCGCCGGGGCGAGCGAGCCGCTCACCTACTACCAGGACTGGTTCCCGGGACCCCAATTCGCGGGACTCTATGTCGCCCTCGACCGGGGCTTCTACCGGGAGGAGGGGGTCGAGCTGGCTGTCCACCCCTTTGCCTTTGGCCAGAATGTCCCCGCGCTGATGGACGCGGATGTGTCCAGGGCGGCCATCGGGACCCTGGAGGGCTACATCCTGCTCCAGAAGCGCGCAAGGGGCGCGGACCTCGTGGTCCTGAACGCGGTCCTCCGGGAGAGCCCGGCCGGGTACATGATGCTTCCGGGGAAAAGCGCGGCCTCGGCGCTCGACTTCAGAGGGAAACGGATCGGCGTGCACAAGTACGGGGACCCCCTTTACCGGCTTTTCCTCCGGCGCGCGGGGATGGAACCCTCCGCCGCAACCATGGTGTTCGTGGACGACGACCTCGGACGGCTGGAGAGGGGCGAGGTCGATTTCATGCAGGGTTACGCCATTGAAGAACTCGTGAAGCTCAGGCGCGCCCGGCCGGGCGCGGGCTTCCTCTCATTCCGGGAGCTGGGCTTTGACGCCTATTCCCAGGTCATCTTCTCGACCCGGGGCCAGCTGGGGAGCCATCCCGGCGCGCTTCGCGCCTTCATTGAGGGGACCCGGCGCGGCTGGGCCTACGCGCTCGCGCACCCGGACGCCGCGGTCGATGCGGTCATGCCCCGGATGGCGGTGGGGACCGAGAGGGCCCTGGTGAGGGAGATGTTCCTGGCAACTGGACCCTTCGTCGCGAGCGCCGGAGCGCCCCCGTTGGGGCCCGTGGAGGCCTCGAAATGGAGCTCCATGTCGGCCGCCTGCGTGGAGATGGGGCTCCTGCCGCGAGCCGAGGACCCGGCTGCGTTTGTCGTCCCGGACAAGGGGCCGTGACGGGCGCTGCGGCCTCCGGGCGTCAACTCTGGCCGGCGGAAATGAACTCGATCAGCTCAGCCATCTGCGCGTCCGTGTAATGCGGGTGCGCCTCCATTTTGGCCGAGGGGACGAGCGATTTCGGGTTCCGGACGTACTGGACGAAGTAGGCCCGGTCGTAGGCGGCGTACGCCGCGACCACCGGGAACGGGCGACCGGATTTGGTGCCTCCGAAGGTCGTCCCGGGCCCCGGGTGGCAACTCGCGCAGGAATTGATCCAGATCGTGCGGCCCGCCTGGGCCGCCGGCCCCAGGGAGGCCCACTTTCCCGAGTAGGACCCCCGGAACCGGTCCGAGAAGCGGGCGATCTCGATCTTGGTCACCGCCCAAGGCTTCTTGTGCTCGATGTCCAGGAACGTGGCTGCGGAGGGGGCCACCTCCGCGGAAACCGTGATCACGTAGGGGCCTGGGTTGAAGGCGAGGCCCGGAGGCGGCCAGTCTTCCGGGCCCTTGCCATTGATCTCAAGTACCAGGAAGGGCCGATAGGACCCGATGAAGTCGAGCGTGTAGATGCCCGCATATCCGTCATTGCAGGTCGCCAGGATCGAATCCGTTCCCGGGTCCACGGGCAGGGCCTTCCAGAGGTCGGAGAGGAAGACGACGGTCAGGACCTGGGGCCCCTTAACGAATTCCCCGTCAACCTTGATGGTCCGGGTCGGAAGCGCCCGCAGGCGGCTCCACGGGACATAGCGCGTGGCGCCGTCGCGGAGACCCGCCACATGGCCCGAGACCTCGAGATCATACGGCGAAACCCGCGTGCCGCTCAGGTCCAGCGTCCCTGCGGATCCCGCGGTTGCCGACAGGGCCAGCGCGGCGGCCGCATGGAGCAATTTCATTGGGAACGCGTAGCACGAAGGATGCCCGGTTTGCGAGCATTGCACTGTTGCGGGCGCAGGCCGGCTCGGCTAGGAATTCCCCGAATGAGGCATCCTCGACTCGCACTCCTGTCGCTTGCCGCCGGCCTGTCGCTCGTCTGCGGGGCATGCTCCCGGCATCCGTCCGATGCGTCGGGCGCGGCCCCACAGGGCCTCTTCAGGATAAACGTCCAGCTGGACTGGGTCGCCGAGCCCGAGCACGGGGGTTTCTACCAGGCCCAGGCCAAGGGATACTTCAGGGAGGCGGGGCTCGATGTGAACATCATCCAGGGAGGCGCGAACGGGTTCGTCCTGCAGAAGGTGGCGACAGACCAGGCGGACATAGGGCAGTCCGACAGCACGAACACGATTCTTGCCATCGGCCAGGGGCTCCCCGTGGTCCAGATTGGCGCCGTCTTCCAGAACGACCCGTCGGTCCTGATGCTCCATGCCGACAACCCGGTGAAGCGGTTCGAGGACCTGGACGGGAAGACGATCATGGCGCGCCCGGAGTGGGCGTTCCTGCCGTACCTCAAGAACAAGTACCACATCGACTTCAAGATCATCCCCCAGAACTTCGCGGTCGGAAATTTCGTCGCCGACCGCAACTTCATCCAGCAGGGGTTCTACACGGCCGAGCCCTACTTCATCGTGAAGGGCGGGGCAAAGTATCCGAAATTCTTATACGCCTGGGACGCCGGCTTTGACGCATACACCTGCGTGTTCGCCAACAGGCCGTGGGCCGAGCGGAACGCGGCCCACGTGCGCGCGTTCATGGCCGCCTACATCCGGGGCTGGAAGGACTACATCGAGGGCGACCCGACCCCGGCGCACACGCTGATGAAGCAGGTCAACCCCAACGTGACCGACGGGTTCCTCGACTTCTCGCACAAGATGATCGTCGACGAGAAGCTGGTCATAGGGCGCCGCGCCACGGACGACTCGCAGGTCGGGCGGATTTCCCGGGAGCGGTTCGCGACCCAGATCAGCCAGCTCGAGGAGCTGGGCATCATCCCGAAGGGGAAGCTCACGGTCGACCAGGTGATGACAACCGAATTCCTCCCATGAGACGCCTCTGCTGCTTCCTAGCCGTGATTGCCACGTTTGCCTTTTCCGGGTGCGGCCACCTGGACTTATCGGGGGAGGGGAACCCGCTGCGGGTGCTGACCGGGCAGGTCGAGATCGGCGACGCCGTGCCCCTGCCGAGGGACGCCTCCGTGACGGTTCGGGTGGTCGACATGACGGCGACGGGCATGCCCCCGGAGGTGCTGGGCTCGCAGTCGATCGCCAATCCCGGAACCGCTCCGGTGGCATTTCGCGTGGAATACAGGGCCGAGGACGAGACCCTGCGCAGGGGCCTCAATATCGAGGCCCGCGTCTCCTTCGGGGGGAAAGTGCAGTACTACAACCTGAACCGCTATGCCGTGACCCTCTCGAATGCGACGGATCCTCACCGGGTGTACGTGACCGCGACAAGTCGGTGAAGATCTGGTGCAACGGGGATTTTGGGGACGAGGCCATGGCGCTCCTTGCGGCGTCCACGGCAACGCACACCCTCGTGCTTTCCTCTGACCGGAACAGCTCGGTCCTGGCCGGTGGGCGGCGCGATCCAACGATCACGGGCGCGGAAGTGGCCTTTGGGCAACCTGACCCCGAGGACTGCCTGGCGAACGCGGGCCTTAAATGGGTGGAGGTTTCGAGCGCGGGGTACACCCGCTACGACACCGTCCCCTTCCGGGAGGGGATGCGGTCCCGGGGGACCGCCTTCACGAACGCCTCCCGGGTGTATGCCGACGCCTGCGCGGAGCATGTGCTCGCGATGATGCTGGCGCTCGGGCGCCAGCTGCTTCCCTCCTACCAGACTCAGCTCACCGACCGCGGGTGGCCCTACCAGGAGCGGCGCGACGCCTCGCGGCTCGTCACGGGCCAGACGGTGGTCCTTCTGGGCTTTGGCGCCATCGGGCTCAGGCTGGCCGAGCTCCTCGCCCCCTTCAGGATGCGGGTTTACGCGGTCCGACGCAGGATTCGCAGCGAGCCGGGTGTTCACGTCGTGTCCGAGGAGAGCCTGACCCGGGTCCTGGCCGAGGCCGACCACGTCGTGAACGTGCTGCCCGAGAACGACGAGACGAGGAACTACGTGAATGCGCGCCGGATCTCCTGCTTCAAGCCGGGGGCCCGGTTCTACAACGTCGGGCGCGGGCCCACGGTGGACCAAGACGCCCTCATCCGGGGTCTCGAGTCGGGGCGGGTCGGGGCCGCCTACCTTGACGTCATGGTGCCGGAGCCCCTGCCCCCGGGAAACCCCCTTTGGTCGGCGCCCAATTGCTTCATAACCCCGCACACGGCAGGGGGTCGCAACAACGTGAACCTCGAGTTGGTCCGCCATTTCCTTGCCAACCTACAGGCCTTCGAGACGGGAGGGCAGATGACCGACCGGGTGCTGTGACAATCGAATGGCGCGGGGCACCCTGCCCCGGATCGCGGTTGAATTCCTGCCAATACCGGGAATAATACCCCTTGTTAGGTGCTCTTATGCACGACACCGCGAGGGGCGGCACGTTGCCGCCCTCCGACGGTCCATCAGAAACCCAATAATCGAAGTCTGTTATGAACAAATCGACACGTTTCATCGTCACCGCCGCGGCCATGGCCGGGCTTTACGCAGGTTCCGTGGCCACGCGCGCCTATGCCGATGGCGCTGCCGGGAGCGGGGATTCATCCAAGGATGCCTCGAAAGACGCGGGCAAGCACGATTGCAAGGGCCAGAACTCCTGCAAGGGCCAGGGCGGCTGCAAGGCCGGGGACAACGGCTGCAAGGGTCAGAACTCCTGCAAGGGCAAGGGCGGTTGCAAGACCACCAATGTCAGCAGTCAGTCGAGCGCGGTCACGCTCGCCTAAGCGGCATTCCAAGCAACGCGGCCGGCCGAGTGCCGGCCGCGTTTTTTTCATATGCCAGCCAACCGATTCAACGGACAGTGTGACTACGGCATCGGCATCGGCCTGAGGGTGCCCCACTACTCGCACATCCTCTCGAGGAAGCCGGACGTGGACTGGTTCGAGATCATCTCCGAGAATTTCATGGTCGACGGGGGCCGCCCCCTCGAGCTGCTGGACAGGATCCTTGAGCAGTACCGGGTCGTGCAGCACGGGGTCTCGATGTACTTTGGCTCGGCCGACAAGCCGGATCGCGCCCATTTGCGGAAGCTGAAGAACCTTGTGAAGCGCACCAAGACGCCCTGGCTTTCGGACCACCTGTGCTGGGGGAGTGTCGATGGCACCTACACGCACGACCTGCTCCCAATGCCGTATACGTTCGCAGCCGCACGGCGGACGGCGGAGAAGATCCGCCAGGTGCGCGACTTCCTCGAGGTTCCCATCTGCGTCGAGAACGTGAGCAGCTACGTTGAGTTCCACCAGTCCGAGATGACCGAGTGGGAATTCCTGACCGAGGTCGTGGAGCTCGCGGACTGCGGGATACTCCTGGACGTGAACAACATCTACGTCTCCTCGAAGAACCATGACTTCAACCCCTACGATTACGTGAACAACGTCCCCCACGAGAGGGTGGGGCAGATGCACATCGCGGGGCACACCAAGTTCGAGAAGTACATCCTGGACACGCACGACCACCCGGTCCTTGACCCGGTCTGGAAGCTTTATGCGCACGCCACGGACCTTTGCGGCGTCTCCGCCACGCTTTTGGAATGGGACGACAAGATCCCCTCGTTCGACGAGGTCCACAACGAGGCCCTGAAGGCGAACGAGTTCATCGACACGGCAAAGAAGGCGGTGGTGTGAAACGCCCGCCGAAGCACGCCCCCAAGCGGATCCGGTCGACGGCCGACCTCCGCTCCTTCCAGAGGATGATGGCGACTGCGGTGACCCGCCCGCTGACTGCGGGGGACGGGCTGCAGCCCAAGTGGGTGGATGGCCGCCCCATGGGCACGGTCGCCGCGGAATTCGTGAAGCCGAACGACAGGCTGAGCTCGTTCGACCGCCTCGAGCTCTACAACCGGATGTACTGGTTCCGCCTGTTTGACGCGATCCAGGACGACTGTCCCGGGCTTCGGGCGGCCGTCGGCGAGCGCGCCTTCTGGCGCCTTGCGCAGGTCTATCTCGAGCGCCGCCCCTCCCGATCCTTCACGCTGCGCAACCTCTGCTCGCGCCTGGTCGACTTCATCCGCGAAAACCCGCGACTGACGGCCCCGCGCACGGCGCTTGCCGTCGAGGTCGCCCGTTTCGAGTGGGCGCAGACCGTGGCCTTTGACGGGGAGTCGCGTCCCCTCCTCACCGCGGAGGACCTGGCGGGAAAGCCGCCCACCCGGCTCCGCATGGGCCTTCAGCCCTACATCACGCTCCTCGAGCTTCGGCATCCGATCGACACCTTCGTGATCTCCGTAAAGCGCCGCGAGGTGATGCGCTCCGAGGCGAGCAATGCTCCCGACTCAAGCGCCGCTCCACCGCGGACCGCCAGGCGCCCCCCCCTCCCGCGGCTCTCCCGCACGTGGGTTGCCGTCCACCGGCACAACAACCGCCTATTCTACAAGAGGCTGGATCCGGCGGCGTTCAAGATACTCGAGGCCCTGTCCAAGGGGCGCACCCTCACGCGCGCGATTGCGGCGGGAGGGCCCAAGGCTAGGCCGGCGCAGGTCCGCAAGTGGTTCACTACCTGGATGGCGCTCGGCTGGTTCTGCGCTCCCGGGAATAAAAAGCGCCCGGGCGCATCTTGATACTGAGCGGTGGAGGCCGACACGGCCGGCCCCCCGCCATTCCCCCATGACAATCCTGAACAAGATCCACGCCCTCCTTGCCAGGGTCGGTTCCCTCCTGCAGAGCCCCGTCCTTCTCGTCATCCGGCTCTACTGGGGCTGGCACTTCATGGGCACCGGCTGGGGCAAGCTGCACAACCTGGGCAAGGTGACGGAGTATTTCGCGAGCCTGAACATCCCGGCCCCTCACGTGAACGCGATCATGGCCGCCTCGACCGAATGCCTCGGCGGGACCCTTCTTCTCCTGGGCCTCTTTTCCCGCTTCGCCTCGCTCGCCCTTATCGGCGTCATGTGCGTTGCCTACGCCACGGCAGAACACGAGGCCCTGGGCGCCATCTTCAGCAACCCGGACAAGTTCCTTGGGGCCGATCCCTTCCTTTTCCTCTATGCCTCCGTGCTCGTCTTTGCCTTCGGCCCGGGGAAGCTCTCGGTCGATGCCGCGGTCGGCAGGGACAAGAAGGGCTGATCGCCCGTCCCTTTCGTTGCTAGCGCTTCGGGTTGCAGAGATCCTCGTAGGCGTAGGCGAACGCCCCAGTCACAAGCGGCAGGGCGATGAAGATCCCTATGCCAAGTGCAGCAAACCCGAGCAGGATGAAAGGAATGCCCAGGAGGAGAAGACCGAACACCCTCCACCACTGGGCTGTGATCACTTTCCGACTGGTCTCCATGGACTCCCAGAAACCCAGGCCCTTGTCGACGGCCAGGATGTAGGCGAAGGGGTAGGCGACGGCCAGGTAGATGCCGGGCAGGACCAGGCAGAACAGGCCCACGAAGATGAACAGTGAGATGACAAGGCTCGCCACCAGGAGCGTGAGGAACGCCTTCGTGAACCCCGCAAACAGGTCGCCGAGTGTCGTGGGCTGGCCCCGGATCTTGAGAAGGAAATAATAGTAAAACCCGCCACTCAGGAGGCCGCCGAACAGGGGCGAGGCGAAGAAGAGTCCCTTGAACTGGGAATACCCGAGCACCCCGTAGATGAGGCCCATCAGGACGCTCACTCCCACCAGCGGCCAGAAATTGCCCTTCAAGAGGGCCCAGCTCCTCTCGTAACAGCTGATGATGTCCAACTTTCCGGCCATGCCCGCGACGGGCCCGACGGGAATTCCCGCGCCGGCCGCCGCGCCCGTGATCTCCGGGAACTCGGCCACGGTCTTCCACTGCTCCGTGCCCGCAACCTTGATCCTCGTGTCCATGTTGGCTCGGCCGGCGGCGATCCACGAGCGGACCTGGTCGGCTGTCACCGGGCCGTACTCTTTCCCGTCACCGCCTATGATCGTGTACATGGGCGCGATCCCAGCAGCGCCCCTGGCGCGCGTCAACCGCTTGGGGTGCCAGGGCCGCCTATTGCTGCGGGGAGACGCCCGCCGCACGGGCCACGGCCTGGCGGGCCAGGACGCAGTCGTAGCGCGCCTGGAGCCGGCTCAGCTCCGCGGACCTGAGGGAGCTCTGGGCGTCCAGGAGTTCGAAGTTGGTGATGACCCCGTTGGCGTAGCGGGTTTGCGCGAGCGAGAGCGCCTCCTTTGCCTGGTCAACCAGGGTGTCGGCATTCGCGAGCCTGGCATGCGCGGCGTTAAGGTCGGCGTAGGCGTCAGCGACCTCCGTGGTGATCGTGTCGACGATCTCATGCTCGCGCGCCTGTGCGGTCCTTACCCCGGCGCCCGCCTCGAGGCGCTCGCCGAGTACGCGCTTGCCCGTGAAGATCGGCACATCCAGGGCCACGCCCGCGGAGAGATATCCCTTGTTGTCGTAGAGGGCGGGGACGACCCCGTTCTCTACGCCTCCGGAAACCTGGGCCGCAAGGGTGGGGCGGTTGCCCCGGTCCGCCGAGTCGAGCCTCAGGCGCGCCGTCTGCTCGTCGTCGCGCGCCACCTTCATCTCGGGACGGTTCTGGAGGCCATCGGCGATCGCCGCGGACTCGGCAATCGCGGGCGTGCCCGCATCAAAATCCCCGACCAGCTCGACGCGCGTGCCGGGTTCCCAGCCCAGGAGTTGCCGGAGTCCGTTTTCCTGCTTGTCCAAGGCGCCGAGGGTGTCGGTCAGGTGGTTCCGCGCGTTCGCGAGGCGCACCTGGGTGGTGAGGACGTCGAACTTGGTCGCGCTGCCGGCGTCAAATTTCCTCTGGGCGATGCGCAGGGCCTCCTCGAGCGCGGTGATTTCCTCTCGGGCGACGTCCGCCGAGTTGCGCAGGAGCAGGACGCCGTAGAACGACTGGATCGCCTGGTATCCGAGCTGGTGCCTGACCTGCTCAAGCGCGTCCTGGGCCGCGATCTGACCCGAGCGGGCCATGTCCACGAGCTTGTCGGTTCGCCCAAAGTCCGTGAGGAGCTGCCGCGCGGTGATGGAGGCGCCGTAGGCGTTCTGCACGTTCTCATAGATGGCCCCCCTGGGGCCCCCGGGGATCGCGATGGCGACGTAGGGTCTGAGCGACGTATAGTTGTAGGCGGCCTGGCCGCTCACCTGAGGCAGCGTCGCGGCATTGGCCTGGGTCGTTCGCGCGCGCGCAGCGTCGACGGCCGACCGGGCCTCGTCGATCGAGGGATACCGGGCAATCACGGCCTCAATCGTCTGCGCGAGGGTCAGGGGGCCTGGCTGGGATCCTTCAGCGAGGGCCGACAACGTGAGGGCGGCTAGGGCAAGGAGGAGGATGCCGGAGGTTTTCATGGGCGGTGGGAAAGAGGACTCGGGTCTAGTGGGCGTCGGCCGCCGCTGCGGCGGCGGCCTTGGGCAGCGAGCCGGGCCGGCCCGCAAAGAGGATTATGGGCACGCATGCCAGGGATAGGAATCCCACAAAGCGGAACGCGTCGATATAACTCAGGAGGAAGGCCTGCTGCTGGGTGAGGGTGTCGAGCAGGCCCAAGGCGCGGCGGGGTGCTTCCCAGGCCGTGGCTCCCTTGGAGAGCATGTAATGGGTGATCTGCGCAAGTCGGCTGTCGGTGGCCGGATCCCCGATTGCCAGCTTGGAGACCAGGTTGAGGCGGTGGGCGGCGGCTCGGTGGTCCAGGAAGGTGTTGATGAAGGCGATGCCGAAGGAGCCGCCCATCTGGCGCATCATGTTGTTAAGCGCGACGCCCTGGGGCATGTCGCGCGGACGCAGGCCCGACACCGCCAGTTGCGTGAGCGGTATCGTGATCAGGCTCAGACCAATCGCCCGCAGGATGATGGGCCAGAAGAAGTCGCTCGACTGCGCTTCCAAGTTGAGCCCTGAGAGCTTGAGCGCGAAGAGGGCCACGATCCCGAAGCCGATCATCACCATGAACTGGGGCGGGAAACCCTTCGTGAGAAGGCGGCCCATTAGGGGGAGGAATATCACGGACACGGCGGCGCCCGGCAGAAAGAGCATTCCGGTCTTGAGTGCCGTGTACCCGAGGAGCCTCTGGGTGAACACGGGGACAATGAAGACGGTGGCGAACAGGGCGAAGCCCAGGACGAACGTCAGGCTCGCCGCGATGGCCAGCTTCCCGCTCTTAAGGACGTGAAGGTCCACGACCGGGTGCTCGGTCGTGAGCTCCCGGACGATGAACGAGACCAGCGATACGGCCGCCAGGACCGTCAGGACCACGATGTAGCGCTTGGAGAACCAGTCCTCGGTCTCTCCTCGCTCAAGCACGGTCTGGAGGGAACCCAGCCCCACGACGAGGAAGCCGATGCCCGGCCAGTCGATCGTCTCCGCATTGCGTGCGTGCTCAGGTTCCTTGACGAAGAGCCATGAGAGGAAGGCGGCCGCCAGCCCGATCGGAAGGTTGATGTAGAAGATCCACGGCCACGTGTACTGGTCTATGATCCATCCGCCGACGGTCGGCCCTATCGTTGGCCCCACGAAGATGCCGACCCCGAACAGGGCGGCTGCGAACCCGCGCTCGCCCACCGAGAACGTCTCAAAGAGGATCGCCTGAGAGGTCGAAAGGAGCGCTCCGCCGCCGATGCCCTGCACGAAACGGAAGGCGACGAGCTCCCAGATGTTGTGGGCGTTGCCGCAGGCCACCGATGCGCCCGTGAAAAGCAGGATCGAGCTGATGTAGTAGTTGCGCCTCCCGAACCTTGCCGCGAGGAAGCTGGTCATCGGGATGATGATCACGTTGGCGATCGCATAGGAGGTCACCACCCAGGCGACATCCTCGAGGGTCGCGCCCAGATTGCCGCTCATGTCGTTGAGCGCCACGTTCACGATGGACGTGTCGATCAGCTCGATGATCGCCGCGGCGATCACCGTGATCGTGATGATCACCTTGCGCAGTCCGTGCTCGGCCATCGCAATCCTGGGTCTATTCCTGGACCCGCACCGTTGCGTCCACGCTCATGCCGGGCCGCAGCGGATGGCCCGCGTCCGGGGCCTGCGACAGGACGATCTTCACGGGCACACGCTGGGTCACCTTCACGAAATTGCCCGTGGAGTTGTCGGGGGGCAGGAGGGCGAAGCGGGCGCCGGTGGCGCCCGATATGGACTCGATCTTCCCGTGGAAGATGATTCCCGGGTAGGTATCGGCCTCGAACTCCACGTCCTGGCCTGGTTTCATCTTCGTGAGCTGGGTCTCCTTGAAATTGGCCACGACCCAGACATCGGTCTCGGTTGCCACCGATAGGAGCGTCTGGCCGGACTGGATGTACTGGCCCGGCTCCACATTCTTCCTGGAAACAAGCCCGTCGATGGGGGCGGTGACCGTGCAGTAGGAGCGCTGGAGCTTGGAATACTCCAGGTCCGACGCCTTCGCGGCCGCCGTGGTCTCTGCTGCGGCTACCCGCGCGCTCGCGACCGAAATCTGGGCCCCAGCCGTCCGGGCCTCGCTGCGCACGGCCTCGAGCTGGGCGGACGCCGTGTCGGAGGCGGCCTGCGAATCGGTCAGGGCGCTGTCAGTGATCGCCCCTGTCTTGAAAAGCCGGGTATCCCGGGAAAGGTCGCTTGCCGCCTTGTGCTGGCGGACAAGGGAGGTCTCGGTGTTTGCCGCTGCGGTCGCGGCTGCGGCGCGCGCGCTGGCGAGCGCGGCTTCCGACGTCGCCTTGTCGGCAAGGGCGTTCTGGAAGGCGGCCTGCGCCGCCGCCACTTTCAGGTCGAGCTCCTTCGGGTCGATTTCAATCAGGGCCTGCCCGGTGGACACCCTCTGGTTGTCGACGACCCGCACCTGGGAAACGTAGCCGGAGACCCGGGGAAGCACCGGGCTGATGTGTCCCTCGACCTGGGCGTCGTCGGTCTCCTCATGGGCCATGGCGAAGTTCCATCGGGCGACGCCGTAGATGATCCCGGCGATCACCACGACGGCGGCAACGATGCCCATGACGACCTGGCGTGAGGCGAAGGCAAATTTGGTTTTCTTCACCGGTGCTGCTGCGGCTTTTTCAACGTCGTGGTTCATGGCGTAAGCAGATGATTAGGCACCTAATCATCTGCTTTTGCAAGTCCTCGGAGAAAAATTTGTGGATTTTGGCCGGCCCGAGAGGTTCGGTGGATGAATGCCCGGGTCAAATCTTGTCCAAGCAATTGATAGACAACTCTATCCAGGATCCCCGGGCCAAGGTCCCAAGCTCAAGGCTGCCAAAGCGAACCCGATCCAGTTCAAGCACCGTGCAACCCTGGGTGGCGAACATCCTCTTCACCTGGTGGTAACGCCCCTCCGTCAGCACGATTTCGACCTGGTTGTCGCCCGTCAGACGCAGGTCCGCCGGGGCGCAGGGGGTATCCTCCCCGGCAAGGACCAGGGTTCCGCTCGAAAACAGCTCGACCGTCCCCGGGGGCGGCTCCCGGTCGAGGACGGCGCGGTAGACCTTTGCCACCTTGTGTTTTGGGGAGGTGAGGCGGTGGACCACCCCGCTTATGTCGGTCAACAGGAGGAGCCCTGTCGTCTCCTTGTCGAGCCGGCCCACGCTGGTCACCGGGGGGTTTCTTTTTGTCCAGCGCTCGGGCAGGAGCCCGTAAATGGAGGGCCCCTCGGCCGGGTCGTGCGAGCACACGCGCCCCACCGGCTTGTTGAGCATGATCAGGATCTCCCCGGGGTGGTCCGGCGGCGCTCCGTCAATGCGCACGTCGGCGGCATCCACACGGGTTCCGGGGTCCTCTGCTGGGGCCCCGCGGACCGTCACCCGGCCCGCCTCGATCCACTCCCGGACTTCACGCCGGGAGCCATATCCCAGGCTTGCAAGTAATTGGTCTAGGCGGCGCATCAATCAGCCCATTGGGGCACTTTAGGGCATTTAGATCAACACGGGCCTTGGGGCTAATAAGCCGATTCTCCAAGAATTGACTCGGCAACCTGACCCGCATTTGGGATGTCTTACCTTTACGACCACTTATGGCAGTCTGGGAATATAAGGTAATCTCGAGCGGCAAGGGGGGATTTGCGACGCCCGCGCTCCTCGAATCATTTCTGAACCAACTCGGAACGGACGAGTGGGAGATCGTCGAATTTCGCGGGCAGCCCGACAATCCTCTCGCGTTCTCGGGGCTTGCCCGGCGACCCACCCAGCGCGACTGGACCCTCGGAGACGCGGCGGCAGCTGCCGCCCGGGTTGAGGCTGACAAGCTTCGCATCGAGTTTGAGGCCAAGTTCAAGAGCGCGACGGCGACCCCCGGTGCGGCTCCCGCCGAGACCGAGGCGGCCCAATCGGACGAGGCCCTCCGCGAGACCGACGGCCTCAGGCGCCTGCGCGACACGGAACGTGACTCCGATCCCGACGCCCCCAACGAGGAGGCGCAGGAGGACGATTGGGACAAGCTTGGGGTTGAGGACGAGGTGCCGACCTTCTTTGAGGCCATCCGCCCGCATCTTCGCAGGAACCAGCGCGGCCCCGGGTTCTCCGTGGGCGTCGACTACCTCGCGAAGAAATGGGACATCTCCGAGCAGGAGGTACTGGGTGCGCTCAAGGAGTGCGGCCTTGAGATACCCGATGACGAGGACGCCAAGGTCACGTACGTCGACTATGACGGCGACCTCTACTGGGTTAACATCAACCGGCGCGGGGAGCTTTGGATCAACACCAAGGAGAAGACCCGGCCCGTGTTCAGGACCGTCCAGGCCACCAAGATCGAGCCGACCGAGGAGGAGGCCCCGAAGCAGCAGCCTGAGCAGGAGAAGCGCCCCGAAAAGCAGCACGAGGAGCGCAAGCACGGCCAGAGGAGGCACGAGCCGGAGCCCGATTCTGGGGCTCCCGCGGCGGCCCTTCCCGAGGGTGCCGCGCTGCTGGACCGCATTCGGCCGCTGATGCGCAAGAACCGCCGCGAGCCGGGTGGCTCGGGCAGCATGAGTTTTCTTTCGCGGGCCCTTAAGTGCAACGAGGCCGCCTTGGTGGGAGCCTTCACCTCGATGGGGTTGAGCGCGCAGGCCGCGGCCGGCGATCCGCCTGTGTTTGCGGAGATCGGCGACGAGACGTGGTGGCTCAACACCGACAGCCGTGGCGGAATCTGGATCAACGCCCGCGAGAAGCGCGGCGAAGCCCCGGCCGCGCCGCCGGCTGCCGACGCCCCTGCATCGGAGGCCCAGGCCTCCGTGCCCTCGCCGGCGCCCGGCAACGTCTTTGCGGCGGTCAGGCTCCTCCTTAAGGAGACAAAGACGGGCTCCGTCGCGGCGCCGGTCGAGCGTCTCGCCGGTGAACTCGGGAAGTCCGTGGAAGAGCTGCTTTCGGCGCTCACCTCCTCAGGGCTTCGCGTTCCTGAAAAGCCCCGCGAGAAGCCGGTGTTCGGCGAGCACGCCGGGGAGATCTTCTGGTTGAACCTGAACGGCAAGGGCGAGCTCTGGCTCAACGCCAAGGCATCGAAGTACCCGGGTGGCGGCGACGAAGCCGATCACAGGGGCAAGCGCCCGCGTCCGAAGAAGAAGTCGGCGGCCGGCGATGAGCCTTTGGCCGAGGGTAAACCGGCAGTGGAGCCGCCGGCGGCCTAGGCCTTGCGGCGGGACTCGACCGAGTCCGCGAGCAGTTCCAACAGGGGCAGGGTCTTCTCCCAAGAGAGGCACGGATCCGTGACGCTCTGCCCGCGCACCAGGGGAACGGTGGCGTAGTCCTGGGAACCGCCGACCAGGTTGCTCTCAACCATAACCGCGGAAATCACGGGGTCTCCCGTGGCGATCCTCCCTGCGAGCTCCTCGGCCACCACCCGCTGGCGCTCCGGTTCGCCCTTGTGGCTGTTGGCATGGCTCAGGTCGACCATGATTCGGGGCGCGAGCCCATGCTTCGAAAGGAGCGCTGCGGCCGCGGCTACGTCCTTCGAGGAATAGTTCGGGCCGTGCGAGCCCCCGCGCAGGACGAGGTGCGCGTCCTCATTGCCCGTGGTCTGCATGCAAGCGGGTGTCCCGTCGTGGGCCAGCGTCGGAAACCAGTGCTGGTGGCGCGCCGAGCGGATGGCGTCCACGGCGACCTGGACATTCCCGTCGGTCCGGTTCTTGAACCCCACCGGCATCGATAGGCCCGAGGCCAGCTCCCGGTGGATCTGGCTTTCCACGGTCCGCGCCCCAATGGCGCCCCAGCTCACGAAGTCCGCGTAGTACTGGCCGAAGGTGGTTTCGAGGAACTCGGTGCCGATGGGCAGCCCCAGGGCGGTGATGTCCGCCATGAGTCTCCTCGCGGTGCGCAGCCCCTTTGCGATGTGGAAGGTCTTGTCCAGGTCGGGATCGTTGATCAGGCCCTTCCACCCGAGGACGGTCCTCGGTTTTTCAAAATAAACCCGCATTGCCACGAGAAGCCGGCCCTCGAGGCGTTCCGCGGCCGCCTTCAGGAGCGCGGCGTATTCCAGGGCTGCGGCCGGGTCGTGGATTGAGCAGGGCCCGACGACGACAAGCAGGCGGTCGTCCCTGCCCGACAGGATGGAGGCGATCTCTGTCCGCGCCTTGGAGATGCGAAGGGCCCCCGTGTCGTCGAGCGGGATCTCCGCCTCGAGCACCGAGGGCGCGGGAAGGGGCCTCGACGCGCGGATGCGAAGATCGTAAGTGGGCCTGGGCATGCCGACGTCCTTCTCAGGCGTCCGGATCAGGCGCCGATCAACGAGCGTGCCTGGACAACGGCCGGATGGCGGCTCAGGAGCACCTCTGAGAGATTCGGGGCGAGCCCGAGCGCCGAGGCCTTGAGCCGGAGCGTGACCCAGGCAAGGGATGAGGCCGGTGGGCTGAACGCGTGCGGTGCAAAAGCGTCAAAGATGGGCGAGAGCGGCGCAAGCTGCGCCTTGGGCTCCAGGTTCTTCTCAACCAGGAAGAGCCCCAGAAGCGCACTGAGCGCATCGAGCCACGCGGTCGGCGAACTTGGGACGGCGTAGGGGATGCCGGAGCCCTCGGGGTAGGGGGCCCACTCCATGAACGCCCGGATGTACTCATGGAGCTTTTTCAGCTCCGCGTCGGCCGTCGCCGCTGTCCAGCGGACGGTGATCTGCTTGCGCTCGCGCATCTTCTTCACCTCCCAGACCCGCATGATCAGCACCAGCTCGGAGCCGTCGCGCTTGAGCGAACCGGTGAAGATGTAGTCGAGGCCGTCCGCGACCGAATCCGCCAGCTTCTTCAGGTTGTCGACGTTCCAGTCCGTGGGGAAGATGGCGGGCCGGGTGGGCGCGCCGGGCTCGTGGAGGCACGCGAGAGCCGCCACCGACCCGTAGAGGGGTGAAAAATAGAACGTCTCTGCGAACCACAGGGGAATGGCGCGCGAGAGGCGCCCCAGCTCATCCTCGGGAAGGCGCGACGCCGCTTCGTGATCGGGATAGGCCCCGGGCAGCGAGAGCTGGGCAAACGCCACCCGCCGCAGCTTGCCCTCCTTCTTGGGGAGGGCCTCCGTGACCGACTCCAGGCCATACGACCAGATCGGCCTGCTGATGGTGACAAGCGCAACGCCCACCGGGGCCGTGGGGTCCACGACGGCGGGCTCGCCCGGCTGGGGCTTGAACGCCGGGATGCCCTGGACATCCCCGTGGTTGATGAGCTCGGCGACCGCATTCGAGAACCCGTGCAGGCGATCCTCCAGCTCTGGGCGGTTGAGCGAGAAAAGGATGTCGAGAATGTGCTGAGCCGCATCGGCGTCGCGGACCGCGAGGAAGGCCTGGATCAGGTTGATGCCGGTGGCAGGGCCGTGGCGGAGGGCATCATAGCGCGGGGCAACCAGGTCTATTATCTGGGGTATGTGCCCGGTTGATCCCAGGTCGCCCGAGATCGTGACAAGGACGTCCGCGCGGTCGCCCGCAGTGGCAAGCACCTCCTCGTAGATGGCGACGGCCCCCTTCAGGTCCTGCGCATCCAGCTTCTCGCGCGCGGCCAGGAGCCGGGGAGCCACGCCGGAGACCGACGGGTCAAGGGCGACCGCAGGCGTCGCCGGTTGCCCGTTTGCCGGGGCTGAGGAAGCCGGCTTGCCGGCCAATCGGTCGAAGAATCCCATGAAACGGAGCTAAGCAACCGGAGCGTCCGTGGCGAACAGAATTGGAGGGGGGTGGGGGCCCTTGGGGGGCCCCCGAGCCGCAGGGAGGCACCCGCGGCCGGCTTCCGGTGGAATTCCTCGTTTGACCGCGATTTTTGTGGGCCTATTAGGTAACCCCTCACCCAAATGAACCGGGTCCACATAAAGACCTACGGATGCCAGATGAACGAGCGCGACAGCGAGGCTGTCGCGGCGATGCTGCGCGCCCGCGGATACCGGATCGTGGAGAGCGAGGACGATTGCGACGTGCTGCTGCTCAACACCTGCAGCGTGCGCGATGCGGCCGAGCAGAAGGCGATCGGCAAGGCGGGCTACTCCCTGCACAAGAAGAGGAACAACCCGGACTTTGTCTTGGGCATCCTGGGCTGCATGGCGCAGAACCGCGGGGCCGAGCTCCTGGATCGGCTCCCCGACGTGGACCTGATTGTCGGAACCCAGAAGTTCCACCGTGTCCCCGACTACCTTGACAACCTGCGGGCTGCCCGTGAATCCGGCGTGCCCCTGGGGAAGGCCATCATCGACACCGCCGAGGAGGAGGGTTCCCAGAACACGATCCGCGACCACATGGAGGCCCCCGACAGGAAGGTGTGCGCATTTGTCTCCATCCAGCAGGGGTGCAACATGGACTGCTCGTTCTGCATCGTGCCCACGACCCGGGGCGACGAGCGGTCGCGGCCGATGGAGGACATTGTCCGTGAGTGCGAGGAGGTCGTGGCCCGCGGAGCCCGGGAGATCACCCTCCTGGGGCAGATCGTGACGAGCTACGGCCGGCGCGACTACCCGCACACGGGCAACGTGACCCCTTTCGTCCAGCTCCTGGAGCGGATCAACGCGATTCCCGAGCTTGAGCGGATCCGCTTCACCTCGCCCCATCCCCGCGGTTTCAGGCAGGACCTTGCGGACGCGTTTGCAAGGCTCCCCAAGCTGGGCGAGTACGTGCACCTGCCCGTCCAATCCGGCAGCGACCGCATCCTTAAGGCGATGAGAAGGCCCTACACGCGGGACCGCTACCTGGAGATCGTCCAGTCGCTGCGCGCCGCGCAGCCGGCAATGGCCTTCTCGACCGACATCATCGTTGGTTTCCCCGGGGAAACCGACGAGGACTTTGAGGACACGCGCCGCCTCTGTGAGGAGGTCGACTACGACATGGCCTATATTTTCAAATACTCGGTGCGGACGGGGACTCCCGCTGCGACCATGGCGGGGCAGGTTCCCGAGGAAGTCCGGGAGGAGCGCAACCGGATCCTCCTCGAGGCGCTCGGGAAGGGTTCCCTGAAGCGGAGCCAATTCCTTGTCGGGAGCGTGCAGGAGGTCCTGGTCGAGGGAGCCGACAAGACAGGCGAAAGGTTCATGGGAAGGACCCGGGGAAACCGGGTCACCGTGTTCGAGGCCGCTCCACGCCTGGTGGGTTCCCTGGTGCCGGTCGAGATCACGCGCTCCAGCGTAAGCACCCTCTATGGGAACCTGGTGGTTGCGGGCGCTGGCTTGCAATCCCAGGAGCGCGCGGCGTCACTCTGAGACCGTATAGCCCCATGTCGCTTTTCACCGCCTCGTTCGTACCCGGCTTGATCCTGATCCTCCTCGGGCTGCCGCTCCTCATGGACCTTTCCGGGTTCAAGTCCGCCATCAAGGCCTTTCCCCGGTCGGCACCGGCGGGCTATGTCGTATTCGGGGCGGCCTCGGCCTGGTTCCTCTACAACATCCTGCATCTTTCGAATGCGGACTTCGGCGAATACAAGAACCTGCTCTTCGTGGGCTTCGCGGTGGTCGCCATTCTCGCCTTCAGGTGCGTGCCCGACTTCCTCGGCGTCCGCGGGGCGTGCGCCCTTGTCCTGATTGCCGCCGGCCCCTTCCTGCAGGCTGCCTACATGGAATACGGGCACCCCACCCGCCTCTTCATGGTGTCATTTGTGTATGTCTCGATCGCCCTTGCGATCTGGCTCGGGGCGCAGCCCTGGAGACTGCGCGACTTCTTCGGCTGGCTCTTCGCGCGTCCCGCGAGGTCGAGGAGCCTGGGCGGGCTCTTCTTTGCCTACGGCCTTTTACTCTGCGGGATCGCCTTCACTCTTCGATGACCTCGATTCCGCCCGAGGGCACCGGCACCAGGGAACCGGTCCTCCTCGTCCTTGCGGGGCCTGCGGGCTCGGGCAAGAGCACGCTCTGCGACAGGCTGGTTGAAGAGGACCCGGGCTTTACGCGCGTCGTGACGAGCACGACCCGCGCCCCGCGCGCCGGTGAGGAGAACGGCGTTCACTACCATTTCTTCACCCCCGAGGAGTTTGACGGCAAGGTGAAGGCCGGTGAATTCCTCGAGTGGGCATGGGTCCACGGGGACCGGCGCTACGGTACGCTCGCCGCGAGCGTCCTTGGGCCGCTCCTGCTCGGGAGGAACCTCGTCATGAGCGTCGACGTGCAGGGGGTCGAGAGCTTCCGGCGTCTCGCCGCAAACAACCCCTTCCTAAGGCGGGTGATGGCGACGGTCTTCATCGTGGTGGACCATGATCGCCTGCTCTCTCGCATGCGAGAGAGGGGAAAGGACGACGAGGCCGAGATTGCCCGCCGGATGGAGACGGCCGAGGCCGAGCTGCGAGAGGCCCCGAAGTTCGACTTCATCATCGAGAGCAAGACCAGGGACGAGGACTTTGCGGCCCTTCGCGCGATTCTCGAGAAGGTCCGGGGACGCGGCCCGGCCTAGCCGCCGATGTAGCTCATCTCAACCTTCTCGCGCGCCATTCCGGCTGCGAGGATCTCGGCTCGCTCGTCGCTGTAACGGTCCGTGCGGGCGCCCCATATCCCCTCCAGGAAGGAATCGATCTGGCCGTCGCCCGCTCCCGACCTCAGGAGCGAGAGCACATCCCAGCCCTTGGAGGCAAATAGGCACGTGTAGAACTTGCCGTCGGCGGAGATCCTTGCCCTGTGGCAGTCCTTGCAGAACGGCTCGGTGACCGAGGTCACGAGGCCCACCTCCCCCTTGCCGTCCTTGTAGCGGTACCGTGCGGCGACCTCGCCTCGGTAGGCGGGGGCCGCCGGCTCCAGGGGCCATTTGGCCGAGATCATATCGACGATTTCATGGGCTGGGACCACCTGGGTTTTGGACCAGTGGTTCGTGTTCCCCACGTCCATGAACTCGATGAACCGGAGCGTGTGGCCCCGGGCCCTAAAGTAGTCGCAGAGGGCGAGCACCTCTCCGTCATTCACACCGCGCTGGAGCACGCAGTTCACCTTGACCGGGAGACCCTGGGCCGCCGCGGCGTCGATTCCCCTGAGAACGCGCGACACGCTGAATCCAAGTCCGTTCATCCTGCCCGCCGTCGCCTCGTCGAGCGAGTCCACGGAGACGTTGAGCCGGTCGAGGCCCGAGGCGCGAAGCGCCTCGGCCTGCTTCTCGAGAAACCAGCCGTTGGTCGTGAGCGAGACATCGCCGACGCCTAGGTGCTTGATGGCCTTGATGATAGCCGGGAGATCGCTTCGGAGCAGCGGCTCACCGCCCGTCAGGCGGACTTTCTTGACGCCCCTCCGCACAAAGGCCCCGACGATACGCGCAAGCTCGTCGCGGCTCATGAGCCGTCCCTCGGCGATGAAGGGGTGATCGGGCCCGAAAGCCTCCTTGGGCATGCAGTACGGGCACCGGAAATTGCACCGATCCGTCACCGAAACGCGCAGATCCCTGATGGGTCGTCCAAATGTGTCACGCGTTCCGGGCATGTAATAATCTCAAAAAAGCACCAAATCGTTATTTTCGCGAGGAGGGATTTGTGTGCTATCGTCGGGTTGTGCTCACACCCGAAGGCGCCGAGAGGCTGATACTGGAGGCGATCCCGCTCTTCCACCGGGAAGACTGCGCGATAGCGGAGGCCCATGGCCGCGTGCTTAGGAGCGACCTTAGTGCGGACCGCGACCTTCCCCCCTTCGATCGCGTGACGATGGACGGGTTTGCGATCCGCGCGGCGGCTCGGGCGAAGGGCGTCGTCAGGTTCCGGGTCGAGGCGACCCAGGCCGCGGGAATGAGACCCTTCACGCTCGGCAACGGGGATGACGCGTGCATCGAGGTGATGACGGGATCCGTGCTCCCCGAGGGCGCAGACTGCGTGGTGCCCTACGAGGAGACGATCCGCGAAGGGGAATGGATGACGCTCTCGGCCGAGCTCGAGCCCTCGGCCCCTGGCCGCCATGTGCATCGCCGCGGGTCGGACCACGTGAAGGGCGACGTGATCGTTCGCGCGGGCCTCCGGCTCACCGGCCGCGAGATCGCCGTCGCGGCCTCCTGCGGGCACCCTGCGCTCACCGTCACCCACTCCCCGAAGGTTGCGGTCATTTCCACGGGCGACGAGCTGGTGGAGGTCGACTCTCTTGTCGCACCGCACCAGGTGAGGCGAAGCAACGACCATGCGATCCGGGCGGCCCTGATCCGGGCCGGCTACCCCAGGGCCGACCGCTTCCACCTCAGGGACATCCGGCACGAGATTGAGCACATGCTCTGGCACATCCTTGCGGAATATGAGGTGATCCTGATCACCGGGGGCGTGGCGAAGGGTAAGTTTGACTTCCTCCCCTCGGAGCTTGGCCGCCAGGGGGTCCGCAAGATCTTCCAAGGCGTCGCCCAACGCCCGGGCAAGCCGTTCTGGTTTGGACTGAGCGGGAGGATGAGCCCTGTGTTCGCGCTGCCGGGAAATCCCGTGTCGGCCTACACCTGCCTGCACCGCTACGTCCTGCCGGCGCTCGACCATGCCAGCGGGCTCACCCTTCGGCAGCCCTTCACCGCTGCGCTCTCCGAGCGCGTCGTCTTCAATCCCAAGCTGGCCTGCCTGCTTCCCGTGCGCCTCTCAAGTGGACCTCATGCCGAGCTTGTCGCGGAACCCTGCGCCACGAACTCGTCCGGGGATTTTGCGGGCCTAGTCGGCACGGACGGGTTTGTGGAGCTGCCCGCCGGGCAGGATGTCTTCCCCGCGGGATACGTGGCGGCCTACCGCCCCTGGGTCTGAACTTCGCCTCACCGAAGGGTTGCGGTCAGTCCCGCGCGCGGCACATTCTGTCGGCCCTGAATGGCAACCCAGCGCAGACTTTCGCACGTGGACGCGCGCAATCGACCGCAGATGGTCGATGTCGGCGGCAAGCGCGTTACGCGCCGGACCGCGGTGGCAGCCGCCGTGGTGGTGCTTCCCAAGGCTCTGGCTGCCCTGCTGGAGGGCGGGGAGATCCGTTCGCCCAAGGGCCCTGTCTTTCAGTCAGCCATCCTTGCCGGGATCATGGGCGCAAAAAAGACATCCGAGCTGATCCCGCTGTGCCACCCCCTCCCGCTTGACGACTGCAAAGTGGAGATTGAGGCCGGTCGGCCCGCAAGGGACGGCACGGTAGAGGTGGAGGTGCGCTGCACGGCCAAGACCGAGGCCCGGACCGGGGTGGAAATGGAGGCCCTGACGGGAGCCGCCGTCGCGGCTCTTGCGCTCTATGACATGGGCAAGGCCGTAACCCACGGAATCGTGATCAGGGAGGTCCGACTGCTGGCAAAGACGGGCGGCAAGAGGGACTACCGGGCAAAGTGAAAAAGAGCATACACGTCAGCTATTTTGCCATCCTGCGCGAGCAGCGGGGGCTGGGAAACGAGCAGGTCTCGACCTACGCGGCGACGGCCGGGGAGCTTTACGAGGAGCTGCGAAAACGGCACGGCTTCACGCTTCCCCCCAACCGGCTGCGTGTGGCCATTAACGACGACTTTGAGGCCTGGGCCTCCGAGGTGCGCGACGGTGACACCCTTTCGTTCCTCCCGCCGGTAGCTGGAGGCTAAGGCCATGGAGTTCCGGCTCTCAGACAGGCAGATTGAACCGACCATGCTCCTCGCGAGCCTGGAAGACACCCGCGCCGGGGCCTGCGTGACCTTCGAGGGTCGGGTGCGCGGCCAGAGTGGGGGGCGGGCCGTCAGCTCCCTGGTCTACGAGGCCTTTGTGCCACTTGCGGAAAAGGAGGGCAGGAAAATCCTGGCGGAAGTGCGGGAAAAATTCCCCATCGTGGACGCCGTGTGCGTCCACAGAACGGGAAGCCTGGAACTCGGCGGCCTGGCGGTGTGGATTGGAGTCACCGCCGAGCACCGGTCCGCGGCGTTTGAGGCCTGCCGCTACATCATCGACGAGTCAAAGGCCCGGGTGCCGATCTGGAAGAAGGAGCATTACGCCGACGGCACGACCGAGTGGATCAATTGCGCAACCCGGGGCCCTGGGGCCGGGGGTCAGCCGCCACAAGGAGGCTAGGGTCGCCCCGGCTTCGGCTCGACACACTCCCGGGCTATTGTTAGGAACGGAGCCACCAAAATGGGCTCGAATCTACTCTTCTTCGCGGCGACCACGACGCTTGAAAGGCTCCAGAAGATTCCAAAGGAATTCTGGCTGAAGGCGTTCCTCGCCGTGGCAGGGGTGATAATCATCTTCATTATCATCCAGAAGGTATTGAAGATAAATAAGTTCGTGCTTGGGGGCATCATCTTCGTGGGCGGGGGCATCATGTGGTTCAACTGGGTCTACCATCGCACGGAGCCCAAGTTCCTGACGCCCTTGGTGGATAGGATAGCGCCGTTCTTCCCCACGGCCGGCTCCTACGATGCGAAGCAGAGCACCTTGCCCGGCGACGCGAAGAAGAAGTAGCCGGATACCTAGAAACAGCTTGGTTTAAGGGCCCGGGTAGCGAAGATTCGGGGTGCTATGGCTAAACCACTTTCTGATATCGGTCTCGTTGGCCTTGCAGTCATGGGCCAGAACCTCGCGCTGAACATCGCCGACCACGGCTTCCAGATTTCAGTCTACAACAGGACGACGGAGAAGATGGACAAGTTCGTCGCGGAAAACCCATCAACACCGGGTGGGGTTGTTGGAAAGAAGACCCTCGAGGAGTTCGTCGCCTCGATCTCGGTTCCCAGGAAGATCGTCATCCTCGTTCAGGCCGGGAAAGGAACCGACGCTGTTATCGACGGCCTCACGCCGCTTCTCGCCAAGGGCGATATTGTGATCGACGGCGGGAACTCCCTCTGGACGGACACGATCCGCCGCGAGAAGGCCTTCAGCGCGAAGGGCCTGAGGTTCATTGGAAGTGGCGTGTCGGGCGGCGAGGAGGGTGCGCGCTTCGGCCCGTCCCTCATGCCCGGCGGCGAATTTGGTGCATGGCTTGAGCTGAAGCCCATCTGGGAAGCCATCGCGGCAAAGGTGGACGCAAAGACGGGCAAGCCCATCGCGGGAGCCGCCCCTGGCAAGCCTGTTACCGGCGGGGTACCCTGCACGGCCTACATTGGCGCCGACGGCGCGGGTCACTACGTGAAGATGGTCCACAACGGGATCGAGTACGGCGACATGCAGATGATCTGCGAGGCCTACGCCCTCATGCGGGGCCTCCTGGGCCTCAAGCCCTCGGAAATGGGGGCTATCTTCTCGGAATGGAACACGGGCATCCTCGACAGCTTCCTGATCGAGATCACGGCCGACATACTGAAGCAAAAGGATCCCGTCACGAAGAAGCCCTTCGTGGATATCGTCCTGGACACCGCGGGCCAGAAGGGCACGGGGAAATGGACCTCGACCAGCGCGCTCGACATGGGGGTCCCCGCGCCGACGATTGCCGAGGCCGTCTTCGCGAGATGCATCTCCGCGATAAAGGAGGAGCGCGTGGCGGCCTCCAAGATCCTGAAGGGCCCGTCCAAGAAATACCGCGGTTCAAAGAAGGCGTTGATCGCCGCGATCCATGACGCCCTCTATTGCTCCAAGATCTGCAGCTACGCCCAGGGCTTCCAGCTCATGCGCACCGGCGCGCAGGAATACGGCTGGAAACTGAACTTCGGCGAGATCGCCCAGATCTGGAGGGGCGGCTGCATCATCCGCGCCGCGTTCCTGCAGAAGATCACCGAGGCCTACGCCCGGAATCCGGACCTGGCGAACCTGCTCCTCGACCCGTATTTCAACAAGATGTTCAAGGCTGCACAGGCCAACTGGCGCAAGGTGATCGCGCTTGCTGCCGAGTGCGGCGTGCCCGTTCCGACCTTCAGCGCCTCGCTCGCTTATTACGATGGCTACCGGTCGGCGAGACTGCCTGCCAACCTGCTGCAGGCCCAGCGCGACTTCTTCGGTGCGCACACCTACGAAAGGGTCGACCAGCCGCGTGGGAAGTTTTTCCATCTGGACTGGCCCGATCCGAAGAGGCCGCAACTCGCGGTCTAGGTGCCCTGGATCTCTTGTCCCTGAGCAAGCCAGAATGTAAGTGCGCGAAGCAGTATGTAAGTGCGAATAAACCCAGTGTGAGTCGCGGATAACCTAATGGCGTTCCCGGGCTTCCCTTCGTTTACCCGCGCGTATATTGGATAATCAACTCAAGCTGTTTCCGGATGGAATTACGGAAATGTTCGTTATCGTGATTTGAAACTTCGTATCCGACTTTGGTCAAAAGGGTGGCGCACCGAGGATAACCATGACTTCAAGCTATAACCCTGGGAGAATAGCTGGATGCCTTTACCTTCTTCTCGGCTTTTCTGTTTTCCGGCCGATCTATATTGCCGGTAGACTGATTGTACCTGAAGACCCCACGGCGACGGCCGGAAACATCGCCAACCACGAGTTGCTCTTCCGATTCGGCATCATCACCGACCTCCTGGCCGGGCTCAGCTGTGTCGTTGTCGCGTTGGCGCTTTATAGGGTGCTCAACGGCGTGGACCATAAGCTCAGTGTGCTCATGGTAATCCTTGGGGGGCTGATGCCATGCGTCATCGGCTTCTTCAACGTGCTCAATGATGTTGCGGCACTTCTGCTTGCTCGAGGTGAACCGTTTCTTTCCCCATTTGGAAAACCGCAGCAGGCTGCGCTGGCCACTCTGTTTCTCCGTATCCATGATCACGGATCGCTGATAAATGAAATTTTTGCAGGCCTCTGGCTCTTTCCCTTCGGCATCCTCGTTTTTCGCTCGATGTTCCTTCCCCGGCTTCTGGGCATCGGATTGATCATTAACGGCCTCGCGTATCTGATCATCAGCCTTACGGGCATACTGGCCCCGATCTACGTTGATAGAGTCACCAGGATTGTCTCCCCAGCATTCGTTGGAGAAGGAGCCATCATGCTGTGGCTCATGATCAAGGGAGCCAGACCTCAACCGCCGAACGCCACGGTACCGCCGCAGTAGGATGGGCAGGTTGGACGCGTGCCCCTCGAACCCCGCGAGTGGACCAAGGATGGCATGGCGCCGAGCGGATGCTTCAATATCGGCCCCTGCTGAGGTTGCCGGAAGGGAACGCCCGTGTTGCGTGGTCAAGCTGCCAGGAATCCTGAAAAGGGAACCCACGCCCCTAATGATCCCCGGGAAAAACGCCGGGGATTCGCTTTAGTGCCCAGGCATACTGGGGACTCAGCCCCTAGGCGGACCGAGGTTCTCAATGGAGGTGCCCGTGCGGACCTCGACCAGGGCACAAACCTTTGGGACATACATACGCGTCTCTACGGGCAGCGCCGAAGCCACGCCCGCAAAGTCGCGCACCCCCCGCGAAGCCAGCAGGCGGCTCAGCCTTCCCTCTCCGGCATTGTAGGCGGCCAGGGCAAGCGGCCAATTTCCGAATCTCGCCTGGAGCGTTGCCAGGAGGTGCGCCGCGGCGCGAGCGGACTTCTCCGGGTTTGCGCGGTCGTCGGGCAGGAAGGTGCTTAGACCCAGCGCATGGGCCGTGTCGGGCATGAGCTGGAACAGGCCGCTCGCTCCAGACGGGCTGCGGGCACCGGTGTTGAGCGTCGACTCAGCCTCGGCGAGCCAGGCCAGCTCCGGCGGCACGCCTTCGGCCGTGAACGCGGCGCGGAGCACCGGCATCAGCTCGGCTGCGCTCGCGGGGACGGGTCGGTTGCGCTCGCGGGAAAGCCAGAGGGCATAGAGGGGGATCGCGGAGGGGGGCCTACCGGTTACGGACGGCTCCGGATGTGAAACGGCCTGCTTGGCGGCATCCATTTCATCCATGCGGATCTGAAGCCAGCCGGCGTAGTCCTCATATCCCGGAAGGGCGCGTGTTGCGGCGAGGGCGGACCGGGCCTCGGGCTCAAGGGCGGCAAGATCCTCGAGGGAGTCGTTCTCGAGTGAGCGTTGCACGCGTATGGCAAACTGGTCCCACTGCTCCTTCGTCGGAAAAGCATAATCGGCCTTGACCTCGGGTGGGGCATATTGGTCGAACAGCTGCTGCCCGAGTTCGTAGAGGTCATCGGATTCCGAGGCAGGCTTGGGCTGCGGCGTCTCCGCGCCCGCGGCCAGGGCGCCCACGGCGAACCAAGTTATCCAACGTATGCGCATCAAAAAGAAGACTTGTTCATGCGGCAGCCGCGGCGCGAGCTTTGTCCGGACCGCTGGCCCCCGACCCTAGCGCTGGGTCTCCTCGGCGCGCGCCGGGTTTTCGAGGACGTCAATCAGGCCGAGGAGCGCGCCCCAGTGGTAGAACCGGTCGCTGGATGTCACATCGTCACCTTCGCCGGTAAGGGCGTTGTAGTTCTCGTGGACGTGTCCCTTGGCGGACCACTCCTTGTTGAAAAGAGCAAGGGACTTTCGCGCGAGTTCCCTTCGGGCTAGGGGTTGGTCGTAGTTGAGCAGCCCCAAGTACACCAGGTAGTTCATCGGCCCCCATATGCGGCCGCGCCAGTAGTCCTGGTCCTTGAACGCAGGATCGGACCGCGCGATCGAGGGGATGACCCATTCGCCCCAGAATTCTGCAGGGTTAAGCAGGTGCTCATTCACCATTCGGGCGGCCTGCTCGGGCGTGGCGGCCCTCGCCAGGAGCGGGTAGAGGTTCGTGGGCGAAAGACGGGAGAGGGGGGCGCCCGTGTCGAGGTTCCGGTTGAGGAAGATACCCATCTTCTCATCCCAGAGGGTTTGGAGGCTCGCTCGGTAATGCTCCCCGCGGTCGCGCAGCTCCTGCGCTTCCGATGGCCTCCCCAGCATGGACGCGATTTCCGAAAGAGCTTGGCAGTCACACACGTAGAGGCTCATGAGGCCCACGTCGGCCACGTTCATCCGGCCGGTCTTCGGGTCAAACGGAGCCCCGTCGTACATGGGGCTGTTGTCGAGGCCGGACTCGTACTTGGCGCCCTGCAGGGTGCCGGCAGAGGGATCGTCCGGGTCGCCGGGCTTGTTGCCCGCGTCCGTTCCAAGGACAAGGTAACCCTTCATCTGGCGGTGCTCGTCCCACCACCGGTTCCAGCGGAGAAGCGGATCAAAGGTGTCCCTGAGGAACCAGCGGTCATGGAACTTCCGGTAGAGATTCAGGACGGTGAGCGCGCCCACCGGCGGCTCGGAGCGGTCGAAGCTCTTCCATCCGCCGGTTCGGGCGTAGTTCGGAACAAATCCTTCGGGCGCGGCCTCCCGGAGCGCCTCGATCGTGTCGGCATAGGCGAGGTTGCGATCGCCTATGGAGGCCAGGGATGCAGCGAAGAACGTGTCCCAATCGAAGAGGACGTAGCCCCCCCAGCCCGTGGACCACAGACGGCTTACGGGGGAGATGACGCGCGACTGCGAAGGATCATAGAAGGTGTCCCAGCCCATGACGCTTTCTATGGCCCGCGATACGCCGGCGGCCGAGGGGTGCATCCGGTCGAGGATCGAGCGGATCTGGCTAATGGATCGGGGGCGACCGGTGCTCACCCCGATCGGGCCCTCGAGCGGAGCCATGAAGAAGGGCGAGTAAAGGGGAATCGCCGTGGGTGGCTGCTCCTTGCCAGTCCAATAGACGCCCAACGTGTGCGATCCCTTTCTAAACTCCAGGTGGTCGCCCGACCGGGTGGCGCCGCCTGGGCGGTTCCATAGCACACCGGTCGAGACCACGAGCGAGGTGGGAACGGCCGTGGGTTTCAGGTGGACCGGAGTCGCCAGCATGACCAGGTCATCCCCCTCGTGGGCTGACTGTAGCAGGAGCTCGTCACCCTGCCATAATACCCGCAGCTCGGTGTAGCTGCCGTTCCAGGTATGCGGGCCGGGGACCACATCCTCGTCGCCCTTGCCCCGCCTCCCAATCTGGGCATCCGGCAGGAACGCGTCGTTGTTCAGGGCGGAGTTGTGCTTGAGCCCGACGCGGATCGTGAATCCCTCCGGGAGAAGGACCTGCGCCGTGACGCTGTTCACGTCCCACGTGTTCCAGCCCTGCGCCAGGCTTCTCTGAACCGCGTCATATTCCCGGGAGCGCGGCCCCTGGGCGGAGAGACGGATCGGGAACAGAAGCGCCGCCATCCCAACCATGCAAAGCCCGAGTCCGGTGACGGCCACGGTAGGAATGCCAGGGATAAGCGTTCGGCGGAGTGGGGAGCCGTTGGGCATGGGGGAGTCTCAGGGCAAGACGCGGTCTCGTCATTAAGATCGCGGTCGCGGATTGGCCAGTGATTTTGATAGGGGTTTTGCTGGGCGCCGTTTGAAGAACGGCCGGGCGCGGACTTGAGTGTCGCAGGGACGAGAGTTTCCGGCCTGCAAAGATCCGATCCGTTGAGGAGCCACGTCCCGGTCTTTCAGGGGACCGCAGGCCAAAGGATGACATTCGGGACAGGGCGAAGACGCACATCCGTCAGTCTTGAAGAGAGCTTGGGGCGTCGTGGTCCCAAAGGGGATGCATGCGCGGCTGGGGGATTTCCGTCTCCTGGTGCGCATATCTTGTTTTCTCAATAACGAGATCCGCAGAGTAAAAGGTCCGAGAATAGAATAATCTCGGTGGGACGCTTCTCCGGATGCACGCATCCGGAAGGCTTCTGAAGCATGGGTCACTTTCCCCAACCCCCCCAAGAATTTCCCGCAGCCGGAAGGCGGTGGCCATGAGCGCCCCCGAACCCACAATACCGCAAGGTCCGGGCTTTTCGCGACGGACGGCCTTGAAACTGGGCCTCGTCGGTGTGATCGGCGCCGCATGCGGGGTGGGTTCCACCCGCTTTGTCGCCCGTTTGGGAAAGGCTGCGCGCCCGCGATACCGCTTTTTCACGGAGGCCGAAGCCAAGCTCCTGATAGACATCTGCGAGCAGATCATCCCGGGCGACGACGCCCCGGGAGCCACGGAGACCGGTGCGATTCATTACATCGACCGGCAGATCTGCGGACCCCTCGCCAAGCACAAACGAGCCTACCGGGTGGGTCTCGAATCCTTCCGGCAGACCTGTCTGCGGAAGTACAACGCCCCCTTTGAGACCCTCGATCCGTCGGCGAAGATCGAGATGCTCCGCATGATCGAGTCGGATGCGGCGCCCAAGGCCCTTTGGGACGAACCCTCTGCTGGGGCGTTCTTCAACCTCGTTCTCGCCCACACGATGCAGAGCTTTTACGGCAGCCCGCGCCACGGGGGCAACCGCGACTACGCGAGCTATAGGATGCTCGGCCTCGATTACCCGCAGATCGCCGGCCAAAACCGCTACCCCAAGGCGTGACCATGAACCTAAAGCATGTGAACGCGATCGTGGTGGGCGCAGGAGCAGGCGGGGGCGTTGTGGCAAAAGAGCTGAGCGAGGCCGGCCTTTCGGTCGTCCTCCTTGAGCGCGGCGAGTGGGTGAGCTTCGAGACGTATGGCCAGGATGAGCTCATCAACCAGCGCACCACGGTTCTCGGAAACGCCTATGGGCCCGACGACCGCAGCCCACGGGTCATAGAGACAAGCCCCGGCACGTGGGGCGTCGTGATGCCGAACGAGGGCGGCTATAGCAACAATGCCGCCTGCGTCGGTTCGGGCACGGTCAGCTACGGGGCCATGGGATGGCGCTACATGGAGAAGGACTTCAAGATGCGCTCAACTTACGGGGCGCCGGAGGGCTCAACCCTGGAGGACTGGCCCATATCCTATGCCGACCTGGAGCCCTGCTACCACAAGGCCGAGCAGGAGGTCGGGGTGTCGGGCGACATGAGCACGAACCCGTTCGCCGCGCCGCGCAAGGATCCCTATCCGATGCCGGCATTTCCGTACAACCACGAGGGCCGGATCCTTGAGGCTGCCGCAAAGCGCCTGGGTTTCCATCCCTTTCCGATCCCGATGCTGAGGAACTCAGTGCCCTACGGCGGCCGGAACGCCTGCATCCACAACCGCTACTGCTGCGGCTTCGCCTGCCCCAACAACGCGAAGAACGGCACGCACAACACGGTCATCCCGAGGGCGCTGGCGAGCGGCAACTGCGAGCTGCGCACCCGCTCGGTCGCCAGCGAGGTCGTGATCGACGACCACGGTGTCGCCCGTGGAGTCAGGTACTTCGATGAAAACGATGCGCCCCAGTACCAGACCGCCGACCTCGTGGTCGTGTCGGGCGGTGCCATCGAGACGGCGCGGCTGTTGCTCAATTCGAAGTCGAAGCTGTTCCCGAACGGGGCGGGCAACCGTTACGACTGGGTCGGACGCAATCTCCAGGGGCACGCCTATTGCGGGGCGGACGGACTGTTCGATGAGGACACCTTTGACGACGTGGGATCGGGCGCGACCATCGCGATCAGCGACTTCAACCACGGCAATCCCGGGGTCACAGGCGGGGCGGTGCTGTGCAACGAGTTCATCCGCCCGCCCTACGGTTTCACGGGGATGCGTCCGCCCGGATCCCCCCTGTGGGGGAAGGCCCACAAGGATTTCCAGCGCCGCTTCTATAAGCGCAACATTTCAGTGCGGGGGCCTGTCCAGGAGATGCCCGTGTTCGATGTCCGTGCCCAGATCGACCCGAGCGTCAGGGACCACTGGGGGATCCCCGTGGTGCGCCTCTCGGGAAACCGCCATCCGGGGGACATCGATACGGCACGCGTCATTGCCGATCGGGCCGAGGCCTGGCTGAAGGAGGCCGGGGCGGTTGAGATATGGAGGAACATCCCGGGGACTGCGGCAGGGGCGGGCCAGCACCAGGCGGGCACGTGCCGCATGGGTGACGATCCCAAGATTTCGGTCACGAACCGCTTTGGCCAGCTCCACGACGTCGGCAACATGTTCGTTTCCGATGCCAGTCTCCACGTGACGAACGGCGGCTTCAACCCGGCACTGACGATCCTGGCGCTCGGGTACTGGGTCAGCGACCACATCAAGGCGCGTTGGAAGGCGGGCGTCCTCACATGAATTCGTCCCGCTGGAAACGCATCCTGCTCGGGCTTGGGCTGTACGGCTGTGCCTTTGTCGTCACCTGTGCCCTGGGCGGCATCGCTTACTTCCATTTTGGGAACCCGCGCGACACCTGCGCCTCCTGCCATGAGATGACCAGCGTTCAGTCCGACTGGGCCGCCTCCACGCACCGTACGGTCCAGTGCCGCGAATGCCACGGAGGAGCCCTCACGCTCGACATCCATGCCCTCCAGTCCCATGTCCACAGGATCGTCCGGCACTTCACGGGAGGGGCGGACCAACCCGTCCACCTGCTCGACAAACATGTGCCGGGCCTGGTTGACGCCTGCCGCACCTGCCACCCGCGGTCCTACGCCGACTGGCAGGCAAGCAGGCACTCGACGACCTACGCGCGGATTTTTCTCGACCCGGCGCACAACATCACGGCTCCGCCGACTGATGACTGCCTGCGCTGCCACGGCATGTTCTTCCAGAATGACATCAAGGACCTCGTGGCAGCACCTGCCGGAAGCGGCAGCTGGTCGATGAGGGACACGGCCCGGGCGACGCAGCCCGCCATCCCCTGCCTTGCCTGCCACCAGATCCACGCGAACTCGGATGCAACGCAGACGGCGAGCTTCTTCGTGCACCGGGAACAGACGCACTATTCGGCGAGCCGTCTCCCCGTACCCACCATCTTCCAGGGGGAACGCGCCGTGAAGGTCTCGCTCGATCCCCGCCAGCGGGTCTGCATGCAGTGCCACGCGCCCAATGCGACCCACCAGCTCGGTACCTCGGACGACCGCACGCCGGCAGGCGTCCATGAGGGACTAAGCTGCCGGGACTGCCACTGGTCCCATTCGAATTCCGCCGCCGCCTCATGCGACGCATGCCATCCGGCCGACTCGCACTGCGGCATCGATGTGAGGAAGATGGACACGACATTCCTTTCCACCAAGAGCGGACACAACATCCACTCCGTGGCCTGCGAGGACTGCCACGGCGGAGTCCGGCCGAAGAAGAAGTAGGGGGCTGGCTGGATTCAGCCCGGCCCCTCCTCGGGATCTCAGTTGGACGGGGTTAAGGTGGCCTTGAGGAGTCCGCGGTCGGTCATCCAATCCGCCATCCGGTCAGGCCAGTGCCTGACGGCCACAAACTGGGATCGGTCTCCCATGTTGAAGGCATGCTTCCCCTTCGCGATGAAATGGGCCTCCACCGACACCTTAGCGTCGCGGAGCCGCTCAAGGAGGGCCAGCGCCACCTTGTCACAGCCATACTCATCGTCGTTCGCGCAAACGAGGAACGCGGGTGGCGTGTCGCTGGGCGCGACCTTGGGGACCAGCTGCGGGTCGCCCGGGTAGACCAGCATCTGGAAATTCGGCCGACCGTTCTGCCGGTCTATCGGATCGTCCGCCTTCGGGTCGCCGTCGCCCTTGTCGAAGGCCACCATCATCACGACGGCGCCCCCGGCCGAGAATCCCAGGATGCCGACGCGGTTTGGGTCGATGTTGAATTCGCCCGCACGGCTCCTCACCAGGCGGATTGCTCGGTAGGCATCCTGGCGCACGTTGTCCATCGAGTACGGGGATCCGGCCTCGTTCGGCAGCCGGTACTTCAGGGCGAAGACCGTAACCCCGAGGCCGTTCAGGTACTCGGCGGCCTGCTTTCCCTCGGCGTTGAAGACCAGCTCGCGGAAGCCGCCGCCGGGTGCAACCACGACCGCGCAGCCGTTGGCCTTGTCCTTGGGCGGCAGGAACACCGTGACCGACGGGTTGTTGATGTTGCGCACCCAGTAGTCCTTGGCCTCCTCGGGAATGTCCTTTCGGGACTCAAAGCCGGGTGCGCCTTTGGGCCATAGGGCAATCACCTGGGGCGCGGACTGCGCGAAGGCGGCCAGGGGCAGGATCAGGGCAATCAATAGGCAGGAGCTTCTCTTTTTCATGGGGAGGGTGGGGTGGGGACAATCGGGGGCGCTCATATCCGGGGACGAGCGAGAATCCGGTCTTGGGAAGGGTCCTTACTGTATGCCCGGCTTTCGGTCTGGGTCAAACCGGACTAAGAGGCACCTTGGAATTCGCAGGTCAAAGTCCGAGTTCAAACCCAAAAGGCTAGCGGCCTGCGTCGCCGCTCTCGAGCATTCCGCGCGCGGAATCTTCGTCGGGCGCTACCACACGTTGAACCCCGTTGTTGGTCTCCGCCTCGTAAAGGTTCGTGCGGCCAACGGCCCTTAGGAGGCGGATCTTGGTGACATGGGTTTGTTCCGCCTTTTCGGGCATCTCGCCCTTCGGGGACAGGCTTTGTTCGACGTCCATCGCCCCCTTTGCCATCTCCGTTTTCAAGTCGAACTCCATGAGCCCCGACCATGAGTTGACGATGTGGAACGTCCCGGAGTGGGTTTCGCTGTTCCACGTGAAGCCATTGATCACGATCTGATGCCCCACGTTGCCTCCCGACCACGGGTGCTTGCCCACAAAGCCCGGAGGGAGCGCTTGCCAGATCTCCCTGGGGAACGAGCCCAAAACAGGGCGCCCCTTGCGCAGTTCCTGACGCGTCCATTCGAAGGGATCCATCTTGGGGGTCCAGTTGTGGATCAGGGGTCGGGGCTTGAAATCCGAGACGAGATGCATGAGCGCGGGATAATATCCGGGACTCTTCCACGGCTCGGACGTGTCGGCATTGTTGATGATCTTGTAGATATCGGCGTTGTCCACGTAGTAGCCGGCTATATCGAGCCAATGCACACGGGCATAGACCATGCAGGTGGCTCCGATCTGGTCCCGGCCGACATTGGGGGGGACGAGCTGGACGGTCTCGAGCGGGCCCACCGTGGACGAAACGGCGATCGTCTTCTTCAACGGGACGGACTCCCTCACCACGGTGACGACGGAACTGCCGTGCTGGAGGGGGCTTCGGAGGCTAAGCGCCTTCAGCCATGCCAGGTCGTCCGCATTGAGCGAGCTGAGCGGCACAAGGGCTTTCGACCCGTTTCCCAAAAGCACGGTGGCGTATCCATTCTCGATGCGGGCCTTCTGGGCGTCCTCGTACTTTGGGGATACAGCCAGCACCGCGGCCGGGATTCCGCCGAGAAGCATCGCTGCAAGAATCCTAGCGATGAACCTTCCTTGTCGGACGACGGATGTCACGGGGCACAGGGGAAGATCGTTCATGGGGTGTCCGTATAGCTTAAAGCGCGGCCTACGTTAGGGAGAGGGATAGTGATACGCAATACGTGGGTCAGAACTATAGCATCGTAGCCCTCCCTCCCGAAATTCCTTTGCGAGCGTGTGGGGTCTCGGGCAACTGCGACTGCGCCGTTTGAGTCGGCGACCGGCCGCCCGAGCTTGCCTTTTTCGGTCCCGGGCGTGGCATCGCTTTCGGCAGCCTCCACTCCTTTGATTCTCACAAGACTACAAGCCGCAGCAGTCCTCGCGGTCCTGGCATCAGGGATGGCCGGACTTGTCTATCAGTACCGGGCCAATGTCAGGCTATCGGCCGAGGTCGCGGAGCTTAGCGGCCGCTCGGCAAGTCCGCAATCGACGAGGGAGGGCCTCATGGCTGGGCCGGGGTTGCAAGGCACAGCCGGTGGGGCGAGCGAGGCTCAGGTTGCCGGGAACGTGGGGCCTCGCGTATCCCCCGCGGTTGGGTTGGCAAAGGGGCTCATGCCCGCCGACACCCTCGGTGACCACGGGCGAGCCACGGCCCACGACGCCTTTGCAACCCAGATCTGGGCGGCCCGCACCGGCAATGTGAACCTCGAGGCCTCGACGCTCGCGTTTAGTGCGCGCTCCCGAGCGAAGCTGGAGGCTCTCGAGACTAGCCTCCCGGCGGAATACCAAGCCGAGTACCCGACCCCCGAGAAACTCATGGCGTTCGCACTCACGGGCAGCCCCCATCCGGTCGGTGGAGTCGAGATTCTCGGAGAGACGTCCGAGGGGCCGGACGACGTCACGCTCCAGACGGAGTGGCAGCATGTTGACGACACCGAGGTGCACCAGAGCGATGTGAACCTGCACCGCGGGGATGATGGCTGGAAGCTCGTCGTTCCTGACGTGCTCGTTAACCGGGCGGTGACCTACCTTAGCCGCCACGCGCAGGCCCCGGCCCCGCATCCGGGAAATTGAACCGGGCCGGCGTTGGGGTTCGCCTTGACGCGAAGTGTTGGCATCCCGGCCCGAAGTGTCCTTACTTGCGCCAACACCTCGGGCTAAGGTCGTGGCCCCTCCAGAAGCCCGGCCCGATCCCGAAGCAGAACCCCCTGCAAGGACCCCCACCATGAGAATCTTGATCGCCCTCTTGCTGTGCTTTGCCGCCGGGAGCGCCCGGTCGCAGGGCGACACGCCGCCGGTGCGGCTCGCCATCGTCGGATTGGTGCACGACCACGCCCGCGGATTCATCCCGAGCCTGGCCGGGCACAAGGAAATCGTGCTCGTGGGAATCGTGGAACCCGACCGCGATCTCGCAGCGAAATACGCGGAGCAGTTCCACCTGGCAGCAAACCTCTTCTATCCGAGCATCGCGGCGCTGGTCGCCGGGACAAAGGTGGAGGCGGTGGCGGCGTTCACGTCTACCTATGACCATCGCCGCGTCGTGGAGGCCTGTGCGCCGCTCGGAATCGATGTCATGATGGAGAAGCCTATGGCGACAAGCCTGGCCGATGCCCGGGCGATATCCGCCGCGGCCTCCAAGGGCGGGATCCGGGTCGTCGTGAACTATGAGACCACCTGGTACCGCAGCAACCGGGCCGCCTACGACTACACGCATGGGCAGCCCGGGATCGGGGAGCTTCGAAAGATCGTGGTTCATGACGGGCACCAGGGACCGCAGGCGATCGGCTGCTCGCCTGACTTCATGAAATGGTTGACCGATCCCGTCCTGAACGGGGGTGGCGCATCGATGGACTTTGGGTGCTACGGTGCCGACCTTGCGACCTGGCTCCTGGACGGCAGCCGCCCGACCTCGGTGACCGCGGTCTTTCAGCATTTCCAGCCCGATGTTTACCCGAAGGTGGAGGACGAGGCCACAATCGTGCTCACCTATTCCCACACGCAGGCAATCCTTGAGGCCTCGTGGAACTGGCCCTACAATCGCAAGGATATGCAGGTCTATGGGCAGAGCGGCGCCCTCTTCCTGCCCGACCGCAGCACGCTCCTGCTTCGGAAGGGGGATGTCCAAGTGACCACGCTCCCCGTACCCGACCTGCCTGAGGCGGAGTCAAACCCGCTCTCATACTTGGCCGCCGTCGTCCGGGGAAGAATAAAGCCGTCCGGCCTCTCCTCAGTTGAGACAAACCTCGTGGTCTGCGAGATCCTCGACGCGGCGAGGGAATCGGCGCGGACCGGCCGGCGGATAGACCTTGGCGGCTCGGGGGGAGACCGCGCGCCCTAACCTAATTTATGAAGCTAATCCCCTTGGCCATTGTCGTGGCTGCCGGCCTTGCCGCAGCCGTCGGCTCGAACGCCGCGGTTCCGCCCGACTACAAGGGCCGGCCCTTCGAGGACTCCGCCTACAAGGCCGGGGCCCAGTCCGTTCCCGGTATCCTGCAGTGTGCGTACTATGACCTGGGCGGGGAGGGGATTGCCTACCACGACACGGATGCGATCAACCACGGAAGCGGGGAATTGAACCAGCAACCCCTCCACCAGCGCCCGCATGCCGGTTCCTACATCTGGGGCTTCCGCAAGGACGAGGGCGTGGACATCTCGTTTGTGAAGGATTTTGCCGACCTGAACCACCCGAACCTGGTGAGCCCCCTGGTCAACCAGCTCTACATCGGGTGGACCGACGACGGCGAGTGGTGCAACTACACCGTCGATGTCAAGAAGGCGGGGACCTACCGGGTAAGCGCCCTCTACTCGAACGAGGCCAACACGATCCATTTCCTGCTCAACAACAAGGCCGCCTCAGAGTGCAAGCTGCCCGTGGCGACCGGCCACTGGCATCGCTGGAACTACGCCGAGATCGGAACGATCACTTTCCCCGGGGAAGGGCTGCAGCTGCTCACCTTCCAGTACAACAAGGGCAACAATTTCGCCTTCTTTGTCTTTGAGCCGGTCGCAGGACCCCAGAAATGACCCGGGCTGCCCATGCCCAAAAAAAATCCATGAACACCCAACCGCGCCACAACATGATAAGGATGCTGCTCTGCCTCTCGTGGGCCGTGGTGGCCCCCCTCTACCTTCTTGCGCAGGAGCCCTCGAGTGAGTTCGTGGGCCTTGCGAAGATCCACACGGACATCCGGTCGAAGCGGGCCGGCAGCTACGACCGGACCGGGGGCAACGCCGACAATATTCCGAACGTCGCCGACGGGGCCCGTGTGACCATGATGGAGGTGAAGGGCGCGGGGATCATCACCCACATCTGGATCACCCTGGCGCCCGGGCCCGACACGCTCAACCGCAACGACGTGATCATCCGCATGTACTGGGACGGCAAGCCGTACCCGTCCGTCGAGGCGCCGATTGGCGCGTTCTTTGGGAACGGCTGGGGCGAGTCCTATAATTTTGTGAGCGCCCCTCTTGCGGTGACCCCGGGTTGGGGAAAATCGTACGTAAGTTACTTTGCGATGCCCTACTCCCAGGGCGCGAGGATCGAAATAGAGAACCAGAGCGGCCGGAAGATAGACGCCCTGTATTTCAACATAGATTATGAGGAGATGCCGAAACTGCCGGCTGACCTCGGGCGTTTTCACGCCTGGTACAACCATGTGCTCACGCATGCTCCCGCCGAGGGGGAGAACGAGTGGGAGCTCCTCGGGCCGCAGGGCAAGAACCTCGACGGGCGGGACAACTACGTCTTTGCCGACATCAAGGGCCGCGGGCACCTGGTCGGTGTCAACTACTACGTGAACTCGCCCGGCCCCATGTGGTACGGGGAGGGTGACGAGATGGTGTTCATTGACGGCGAGGCGCTGCCCTCGATCAACGGCACGGGCACGGAGGACTATTTCAACACGTCGTGGTCGCCGAAGGAGCTCTTCCAGCACCCCTATTTCGGCTACGCCCGGGTGAACAACGAGACGGGCTGGCTTGGACGGACCCATCTCTACCGTTTCCACGTTGCCGATCCGATCTACTTTGACAAGTCGTGCCGCTACACGATCGAGCATGGCCACAACAACTGCCTGACGCTCGACCTCGCCTCCGTGGCCTACTGGTACCAGGACGAGGCCAGCCCGCTTCCGAGGTCCTTCTCAAAGCAGGAGCGCCAGCCGATGCCGCCCATCTCGGCTTCGGACATCCACCTCTGGCGCGATGCGTGGCGCAAACAGCAGGGCAGCGGACCGACGCTCTGGGGGAACGAGAAGAAGCCTTAGCGGGAAGTGTTATTCGGAAAAGGAGCCTAGCGCGCAACTCGCATGAGGCCGGGCGGCGCATAGGAGCACGCCGGGTCATCGAGCACGAGCACCCAATCCGGGCCATATGAAGGCGACCGGAAAGAGCGGGGCTCCCCCCCGGGAACATCGCCGCTTAGGGTCGCGATCCCGGTTCGCGGGTCGTACCACCACGCCTTGACCGACGGGGAGCGAAGGCCGTGGAGGTTGATCATCGCCTCCTGGTCGTTCATGGGAAAATAAACCAACGCATAGGTGCCTTCGCGGTCCCGCGTGGCCTCTAGATGGAGACCGCCGGATCCGGGACCGCCGACGACCAGCGAAGGGTCTGGAATGCGTGAGAAGAAGGGACGCGACTCGATGAGCTCCCTCAGGTAGCGCATCTGCCGGGCGCCGGGGCGAAGCATCGCGTCGATCCAATCCCTGTCTGCGAAATTGATGACACCGTTGCGCGCGTTTGCGAATTGCCAGACGGCATGGTGGCCGTAGGTCACCCCGCATGCGCCGGCAAAGACGGAACGGTAGGTCTGCTTGCGCACGTCATAGTCCCGGAAATAGCCCGTGGCGGGATCCCACTTGGGCCAGGGATTGTAGGGATGGTCCTCGTAGTTCGGCTCGAGATCCAAGGTGGGCTTGGCGGGCGACAGGGCATAGTCCCGCGCGATCCAGTCCCAGACGGGTTGGTCGTGGCCCCCTCCGTGTCCGCTCTGCATCCCGTTGATCGAGAGCCAGGGCTCGTCAGGCATCATGACCGAGGTGGTGTAGTCCCCTCCCGACGGGTGATAGGCGCACACCACCGCCCTGCCGGTCCCCTCTGCCAGGCCGCCTGCAATCTCTCGCCAGATGGGCCTCCAATCGTAGCCGCTTGCGAAACCATGGGCCATCGCCTGCGCATTGCTCCAGGAGTCCGGCTTCGAGCTGTCCGCTTTCGCCGGGCGGTCGCCGCCGAGCATCCACACCACGTTGGTCCTGTCGCGGAGCTTGCCGCCGAGGTAGCGCGCGTAGGCACGCGCGACGGGAAGATTGTCGTTTCGGAAGACACGGGGCCCCGCCCCCCAGGGAGCGGTGAGCTTGTCGCCCCAGGTTGGGAGAAGGGCGACGTAGAGCCCCAGCGATGCCGCCTCGTCGACGATGCCCACAACCCGGTTGAAATACCTCTCGTTCGGACGCAAGGGATCGTTGTCGAAGAAGGGTCTCTCTCCAAGGGCACTTGGCCTGTTTAGCCCGTCAAATTCGGAAAGCACCGTGGTTTGTATGACGGTGAATCCCTGTTCCGCCCGCGTCTTTAGGTAGTAGCTGCACTCTTCGCGGGCCGTGGCGTCGATAAGCTGCCACGCGGTGTCGCCCAGCCAGAAGAAGGGCCTAGCGTCCGCGGTCTGCAGGTAGTGACCGCCAGCATTCACGGTGATCGCGGGCAGGGATCTCACGGCGACGGGCATGCCGGGGCCGGCCAGCAGCGTGGCCGACACGGCGAGCATGCTGCCGGTCAGAAGGGCTGTGAACCCTTTCTTTTTCAGTCGGTTAGGCATGGGGTAAGCCCGAAGGGCAGGGCGACTCGGGTTTCACCTGCGGAACCGGGGTGTTGCGCGGCGCTAGGCACGAGACGGGGATTCACCAAGGAAACCTTCCAGGGCCTGCTGTCGACATAGAATTGTGCGTAGTAGCCCACGCACGAGGCGCTCCTTGGGCTATTTAAGCCATTGCATCAATATGGGTTACGCATTGCATCCCCAGCTGCGCTTCTTGTCGCTTTTGGGTGGCGCTTTTGTTGGCAGTTGACGCGCTCCCCCTAATGCAAAAGCGTTATCCGGTTGGTCCACTTGCCTCATGCTTACCGGGGCAAATCCGCGCCCTTGGCAGATCCTGGTTGTTCAATGCGCGGCGGCCCATGCTATGCAGCGCGCCCGTGAAATGTCCCTAATCTTCCATCCGAATTTAAGAAAAACACCCGAAAAAATAGCAGTCCCGAGCGATGAGATCGTCCTGAAGGGCAGTCTCCGTCGCACCGTCATTCTCGTCCACGGGCTGACGGGTACCCCTAACGAGATGCGCTACCTGGCATTCACGCTGAACAAGCGTGGCTACAGCGTGTGCTGCCCGCAGCTGGCCAACCATGGCCAGTCCCTGCACGTCCTCAAGCACACCACCTGGGAGGAGCTCTACGCCTCGCTTCGCCAGGTCTTCCTCAAGGCGCTTGAGACAGGGGACCAGGTCTTCGTGGCCGGGCTCTCGATGAGCGCCCTTTTCGTGCTTCTTTTGGCCGAGGAATTCGGCAGCCGCCTTGCGGGCGGCGTGTGCTATTCCCCGACGCTGTTCTTCGACGGGTGGAATGTGCCCTGGTACAACCGGCTCCTGCCGATCGCCTCCTACACGCCGCTCAAGTACAGCGTCTACTTCAAGGAAGGGCCGCCCTATGGAATCAAGAACGAGCGAATGCGCGGGATGGTCCACCGATTCTACAGCAAGGCGCGGATCGGGGACATAGATGGGGTCGCGAAGTTCGGGTATGCCTTCTTCCCGGTCTCGCTCTTCAGGCAGCTCCAGAGGCTGGCGGACAAGGTCACGCCGCTCCTCGGCCGCGTGACGACCCCGATGCTGCTGATCCATCCCGAGGAGGATGACACGGCGAGCGTCAGGAATTCGGAGGTCATCTACGAGGGCATCTCCTCCGAGGTGAAGAAACTCGTCATCCTGAAGGACTCCTACCACGTCATCACGGCGGATCAGGAAAGGGAGGCGGTGGGGCGCGAAACGCTGGATTTTCTGGAGGCGATATGAAGCCCAACCCCCTCCTTGAGGTCTACTTCGACTTCGACAACACCATCACGGGCTTCGATGTCCTGGACGATATCATCCTCCGCTTCTCGGTCGACGACCGCTGGAAGCTTGCCGAGGCTGCGTGGGAGTCGGGGGAGATTGGGTCCCGCGAATGCCTCGAGCGGCAGTTCACGGGTGTCAGAATCTCGGAGGAGGCCCTGGGCGACTACATCGGGGCCGTCCGCATAGACCCGGCATTCGCGCAAATTGTGGAACTATTGGCCGGCGTCGGCATCAGACCGGTGATTCTGAGCGACAGCTTCAAATCTGTTATTTCCGCCATCCTCAAGAACAACGGGGTGTCCGGCATCGAAGTCTTTGCGAACGAAATGCACCTTGAGGGCTCCGTGCCCGTGCTGGAGTTCCCTTATTTCGGCTCGATCTGCAGCACCGCGGGCAACTGCAAGACCTCCCACCTTCTTAGGCGCGGCCGGCCGGCCGGGACCCGGAAGGTCTACGTGGGCGACGGCCGTTCCGACATCTGCCCCGCGCAATTCTGCGAGATCCTTTTCGCGAAGGGGTCTTTGTACCAGCACTACTCGGCAATTCGCGGCAACTGCTTCCATTTCGAGGAACTCGGCACCGTGCATGCTCATCTAAAAACTCTCATCCCATGACCTCCACTCCTGCGGCGCCCCAGACACCCGAAGAACACGGCGAAGACCTCCTCGAGCTCGAGGCCCAGTACTGCTCCTGGGGCGACACCGTCCACTACGCCAAGGAGCTCACAATGTTCAACCGCTCGGAGGGCAGCTATCTCTTCGACGAGAAGGGCACCCAGTACCTCGACCTCCAGATGTGGTACTCGGCGGCGAGTTTCGGCTACGGCAATCCACGGCTTAATGCGGCGCTCAAGAACCAGGTCGACATCCTCCCGCAACTCGCCTGCCAGTACCTCCACAAGGAGAAGATCCTGCTCGCGGCAAAGCTGGCCCGGAAAGTCGAGTCGGTCTTCGGCGAGAAGGGCCGGATCCACTTCAATGTGGGCGGGGCAAGCGCGGTCGAGGACGCATGGAAGGTGGTCCGCAACCACACAAAGAAGAACTTGGCCTTTGCCTTCATGGGCGGCTACCACGGGCGCACGCTGGGGGCATCGGCGATCACCTCAAGCTACAGGTACCGCGAGAAATTTGGGCATTTCGCCGACCGGGCGAACTTCATCCCCTATCCCTACTGCTTCCGATGCCCCTACGGGATGAAGCGCGAGTCCTGCGACCTTTACTGCCTCAAGCAGTTCGAGCGGCTCTTTGAGACCGAGTACTACGGCGTCGTGAACAAGACGGGCAAGGCCGAGTTCGGGGCCTTTTTCGTCGAGGCCGTCCAGGGCACGGGCGGCTACGTCGTCCCCCCCGAGGGGTACTTCCCGGGCCTGAAGAAGGTCCTCGAGCAGCACGGGATACTTTTGGTCGACGACGAGATCCAGATGGGTTTCTACCGGACCGGGAAATTCTTCTCGCTGGAGCATTTCGGCGTGAAGCCCGACGTGATCGTGTTCGGCAAGGCCCTGACAAACGGGATGAACCCCATCTCGGCGATCTGGGCCAGGGAGGAGCTCATCTCGCCCACGGTATTTCCACCGGGCTCCACACATTCGACGTTCTCCTCGAACACGCAGGGAACGGCGGTCGCGCTCGAGGCGATGAAGATGATGGAGGAGGAGGACTTCGAGGCCAGGGTGATGCAGAGCGGGGCCTACTTCCTGGCCCGGCTTAAGGACCTCGCGAAGAGGTATCCCCAGATGGGGGATGTCGACGGGCTCGGCCTCGCGCTGCGGGTCGAGATGTGCCAGACGGACGGGTTCACGCCGAACCGCGAGCTCGTGGACGCCATGATGAACATCGGCCTGAGCGGCACGCTCACGGCCGGGGGCAAGAGCAAGGGCCTGATCCTAGATGTCGGAGGCTACTACAAGAACGTCTTCACCATTGCGCCGTCGCTCTACATCACCCGGGAGGAGATCGACACGGCAATCGCCCTCTTTGAGGAGGCCCTGCAACGGGGCATAGCCGAGACGGGCTAAGGGCGCCCTCCGTTACGGGGCGGGCGGCACGGCTCCTGCCGCCTTGTTGAGCCAGCCGTCCAGGTAAACGACGATGTCCTTCACGGACCGCACGTGCTCGATGTCGCTGTCGGGGATCTTGAGCGCGAACGCCTCCTCAATCTCGAACATGAGTTCAACGGCCCCGAAGGAGTCGACGCCGAGGTCCTCGGCGAGCCGAGAGTCCCCGCTGATCGTCTCGATCCCGACGCCCAGCTTCTTGGCCAGAATGTCCCGCACCTTGAGGTCAATTTCCTGATTCGTCATGGCGATTTAATGAGCCCTTGAGAAGATGAGCGCGACGTTGCAATTACCAAATCCGAACGAATTGGACATGACATGTTCCATCTTTGTCTCGCGGCAACGGTGGGGAACATAGTCCAGGTCGCATGCGGGGTCGGGGTGGTCCAGGTTGATCGTCGGAGGGATGACCTGGTCCTGGAGGGCCTTGACGCAGACAACGGCCTCAATGGCACCGGCGGCGCCAATCGCATGTCCGATCATGGACTTGGTCGAGGAGATGGGGATCTTGGGTGCCTCGGCCCCGAAGACGGTCCTAATGGCGTTGGTCTCGGCAACGTCGTTTGCCCGCGTGGACGTGGCATGGGCGTTGATGTAATCCACCCTGCCGAGGCCGGCGTCCTTGAGCGCGGCCGCCATCACCCGCGCCGCATCGGCACCCTCCGGATCCGGCATCACCATATGGTGAGCCCCCGAGTTCGCCGCGTAGCCGGAGATCTCCCCCAGGATGACCGCGCCGCGCCGCAGGGCCCGTTCGCGTTCCTCCAGGACGAGGACAGCGCCCCCTTCGCTCATGACAAAGCCATCCCTCTCCAGGTCGAAGGGCCGCGAGGCCCCGGTGGGATGGGCGTTGTTCTTGGAAAGGACCCTGAGGGCGCAATAGGCCCCGAAATTGAACTGCGTCAGGGGGGCCTCGACCCCCCCGGTCAAGCAGACGTCAGCCTCGCCGTGCTGGATTTTCCTGAAGGCCTCGCCGATCGCGTGTGCGCCCGAGGCGCACGCCGTCGAGATCACCATGTTGGGACCCTTCAGGCCGTACCGGATGCCAATCTGGCTTGCGACGGCGTTAGGGCTGATCTTGGCGACCGCCGCCGGGTTTATCCGGTGGGCGCCGCGGTCAAACGCCGCGACCATCTGCTCCTCGTGGAACATGAGCCCGCCGAGCCCAGAGCCCATAATGACGCCGATGCGCTCGGGGTCCTCCTTCCCTTCCTCGATGCCGCTTTGGCGCAGGGCCATGTCCGCGCAGGCCAAGCCAAAATGGACGAAGCGGTCCACCCTCCTGGCGATGTCCTCCGGCATGAAGTCGGCGGGTGCGAATCCCCGAACCTGGCCGCCGATCTTTGACGCAAGATGGGTCGCGTCGAATGCGTCCAATAGGGTGATGCCCGAGCGACCGGCCACGTTGGCGCTCCAGAATTCCTGGACGCCCACGCCGTTGCATGCGGTTACCCCAAGCCCGGTCACAACCACCCTGCGTCGATTCATTTGGAAGATAAAAGACTTAGAGACGGTACATGGGCAGACAATAATTAGGGAAATAACCGTCAGCCGGCGCCGGGGTTGATATCCTTCCGGTGCCCAATCTTGCGGGCTGCAGCACGCAGGGGATATAGGCAGGCGAAGTAGGCCAGGGGAACCCAGAAGGGAGCCACGACCACCCAGCCAAGCGCCGCATGCAAGGCGGTCACACCGAACCGGCTGAAGAACTCCCCGGGGTGGTGGCGGATGAGCGACATCATCAAGGGCAGGTCCAGGCTCGACGGGACCGACCCGGCCAACCGGTCCCCGAAGCGCACGAACGCCACGATCAGCGGGAAGTAGGCAAAGGTGCACAGCGCGTTCACCGCCTGGATGATGGGCTGGTTCAGCCCGAGGACCACTCCGGCTATGACGCAGAGGGTGGTCGTGGTCCCGAGGATCGGGAAAAGGGCCAGGGTGCTTCCCACGGACACGCTGAGCGCAATCTTCTCGGGGGAGACGCCCTGGGTGAGCTGCTTGATTATGGGGTCGACCAGCCAGCGCTGACAGAAGCTGCGCCGAGTCACCGGTCGAGGAATCTCTGGGTCCATGCAGGGTCGGGTAGGGGTTTGGGCCGATAGATTCCGAAGAGCGAGTGGCGTGTCCTGGCTATGAACCTGTAGATGGGGTCCCGAAGCAATGCGGGAACGAAACGAAGCCACGAGATCATGCTCCAGGGGCCCCGGAGTTCCCTGAAGCAGGCGAGGGCGCCCGAGGTGCGGAGAAGGAAATCTCCGGGCCTAGGGTTCATCCAGTCCGGGATGAACACGAGGCTGTCAAAGTCATGGGTCGGCAGGCCCTGAGTCACAAGATAGCGCTGGGCGGACGGGCTTTGCAGGGGTGCGAAGCGCAGCCGACCCTCCGGGTCATGACGGATCAGGAACAGGACGACCGCATTGCACAGGCTGCACTCTCCGTCGTAGAGCAGCGCGGGAATGCGGGGGTCCGTCATTGCCGCGAAAGGTAGCCCCACTCGGCCGGACCATCAATGCCAACATGCCGATTGCATGCAGACCGGGGCGCGCTGTTTCAAAAAATGGCTCTAGCAAAATCTTTGGTTGACAGTGTCACGTGTACTAGTATGCATAGTACACCATGCTGCCGTTTACCGTAGTGTTCCGACCGGGCGAGCCGGTCTACGAGCAGGTGACCTATGCGGTGAAGAAGGCGATCGCCACGGGCCAGCTTGCGCCGGGCTCGCGGTTCCCTGCGGTTCGGACGCTGAGCCAGGAGCTGCGCATCAATCCCAACACGGCCCACAAGGTGGTGGCCTCGCTCACGGCCGAGGGGGTGCTTCTTGTCCACCCGGGGATAGGCACGGTCGTTGCGCCTCCCGCCAGCGGCTCCGCTGCGGACCGCGCGGCCCTTCTCAACGACGAACTGGAGCGCTTGGTCGTCGAGGCCCGCAGGCTCGGCCTCGACGAGGAAAAGATTCTGAACGCGGTCCGCGCGCATTGGCGGAAATTCCCAAAGGAAACATGAATGCCATTGAATGTGAAAACCTGAGCCGCTCGTTCGGCCGCGTGCCGGCTGTCCAGGAACTCAATCTGGAGATACCTGCCGGAACCTTCTTCGCCCTCTTGGGGCCCAATGGCGCGGGAAAGTCCACCCTCCTTAAGCTGCTCCTTAACCTCCTTAGGCCGACCTCCGGGAAATCGAGGGTGCTGGGTCGCGAGAGCACGTCGCTTAAGGCCGCCGACTTCCGGGGCATTGGCTACGTCGCCGACGGGCAGGACCTCCCCGAATGGATGACGGTGACCCAGCTCCTGGGATTCTGCCGGCCCCTTTACCCCACGTGGGACCAGGGCCTGGCTGTGCGCCTCCAGGGGCTGTTCGACCTGCCGGGAGACCGGCCGATCGGTAAGCTCTCCCGGGGCATGCGGATGAAGGCGGCGCTCCTGAGCAATCTTTCCTACCGGCCCGAGCTCATGGTTCTCGACGAACCCTTCGGGGGCCTGGATCCGCTGGTCCGGGACGACTTCATCCAGGGGCTCCTCGAGCTTCCCGGCGACGACCGGCCCCGGACGTTCGTCGTCTCGTCCCACGACATCGACGAGGTCGAAAGGCTGGCCGACGATGTCGGATTCTTGGCGGGCGGCAGACTCCTGGTCCATGAGCCCGCGGACGCCCTGCGAGGCCGGTTCAGGACCGTGGAAATCGTCGGGAATCAGGCGCTCACGGTTCCGTCCCCCATTCCCCCGGGATGGGCCGAGATCAAGCAACCGGCGCCCAACGTGCTCCAGCTCGTGTGCACGTCCTTTGACGCCTCTCTTGGGGCCTCCGAGATCCAGGCACGGTTCCCGGGCTCGGGGGTCGCGGTCCAAGCGATGACCCTGGGGGAGATATTCCTGGTGCTCGCCAGGGCGCACCGCGGATCCGACGGAAAGGGGGCCCTATGAGCACCGTGCTCCTTATCCTTCGCAAGGACCTGCGGCACCTATGGGTGCTGGCATCGCTTGGGGTCCTGTTCAGCCTCTTCGCGACGCTCGGGTGGTACTGGGACCTGTCGCGGATCTCGACGAGCGGCTTCATCTTCTTCGCCGGGCAAGTCGCGCCCATCGTGGTCCTGTTCGTCCTGTCGGTGGCCATCGTCCAATCCGACCCGACAGTGGGCGACAAGGCGTTCTGGCGAACGCGACCGATTTCGCCCGGGGCACTCCTCGTTGCAAAGCTCCTCGTCCTTTGCCTGGTGTTCGCCCTTCCCTCGCTGCTGGTGAACCTTTTTCTGGCGGTCTCGATGGACACGCCCTTCCCGGTCCTTCTCGGCATGGTGATCGAGTCGACCGGCATGATCCTGATCGAGTGCCTGGTTTCGGCCCTGGTCGGTGCCGTCACGCGCAGCCTCATGCAGGCAGCCGCGGCGGTTCTGGCCTCAGCGCTTCTCCTGATGGCGGTCGCCGTGCTCAATCCCCTGCCCCAGCTGTTCGTCCCCTGGCGGATGGACATCCCCGGCCACGCCCCGAGGATGGCGGCCATGGGGGTCTACAGCGGGATAGCCGCCCTGATCCTGCTCGCCCACCAATTCCTCACGCGCCGGTGGGTGCGCACCCTGGTACTCCTGGTGGCCTTCGTCCCCGCCGTGCTATTCGCGTCCGTTCACTGGCCCGTATCCATCCGGTCAACTTCGCCGACCGAAGCGGAGACTTCGGCTAAGCTGGAAACCTCTGTGGGTGTGCAGATGATGCTCATGCCTCCGGCCGTGACGTGGAGCACCAGCTACGTCAATAATCCGGCGACCGGAAAGACGGTCAAGGCGCACACGGTCGCGATGAATGCCGCGATGCGGAGCATCCCGGAGGGCCGGATCATTCAGATCGATTCGATCACTTCTGCCCTGCGGTTTCCGGGGGGCGAGGAATTGCAGTTCCAACCGATTGGGAGAGCGTTTTGGCCCTACTGGTCCAGCCTGACCCAGGCAACGGCCATCAGCCGCGAGCTCGGGCTCGCGCCACCGGCCCCCAGCAAGGAGCAAGCCAAGCAGCCCAGGCTCAGGCTCTTCACGGTCCCCAACGAGAAGGCAGTCGCCTTGGCTGGGAAGCGCGGGACGCTGACGGTGACCCTCAAGCTTTACGAACTGGCGTTCCACCAGGTGGCCAGCCTGCCGGCGCGCCCCGGCGCCCACTGGACCCGCGACGGTGAGATGTGGAGGGTTGCGAAAATTTTCTTCGAAAAGGGCGCACCGTCCGCCGTGCTCGAGCACCTGCGTGCCACAAGCATTCTCATCAACGAGGGGCCGGCACGCCCCGACTACAGGCCAGACGGCTACCGCTTCGGATTGGCCCTCCATAACAAAAAACGGGGGGAGTTTGCCCTTTCGACATTCCGGTGGTTCTCGATGGATCTGCCCCAATGGACCATCGACCGCAACGACCGGATCGTGACCTTCAGCGAGGCTTGGAAGGTGGGGGGATCCCCGGTCGACGATCCCATCGACGAATCCTGGCTGGCCGATGCCGAGCTCGTGATCCTGTCCGCTGTGCCCGTGGGGTCGTTCGAGAAGCAGCTCGTTCTCGAGAATTTCGAGATTCCCCAATCCGAGGAAATGCCCGAGTCCGAGGCCGCTCCCTACTGGCAGTAGCCCGTTGTTTTAGGAAGGGCCGCGCCCCGCTTTTTGTTTCGACTGCCCTTTTGCGGAGGCGTTGGCTTGGGCCATGACCCCATCCCCGTTTCGCTACGCCTGCGCCCTTGTCCTAGGAGCCCTCAGCCTCGAGGCCCAGTCACCGGCCATGAAGCTATGGCCCGGGGCCGCTCCGGGCGATGCGGGCGGCCTTGGCAAGGAGTACGACACGACGACAGCGAAGGACAACCTGATCGCCGGCAGGACCGTGATCAGGCTGGGTGACGTCTCGGAGCCAACCTTGACCGTCTATCGTCCCAGCGCCGACAAGGACACGGGCGCCGCCGTCGTCGTTTGCCCTGGCGGGGGATACCACATACTGGCGATGGACCTCGAGGGGACGGAGGTGTGCGAATGGCTCAATTCCATCGGCGTGACCGGGGTGCTCCTCAAGTACCGGGTTCCGGCGCGAGCCGGGGGTCCAAAGTACGCCGCGCCCCTGCAGGATGCGCAGCGCGCCGTTGGGATAGTCCGGTCGCACGCACAGGAATGGGCGTTGGATCCCCGCCGCATCGGCGTCCTGGGCTTCTCCGCGGGAGGGCACCTCTGCGCGGCCCTCTCTTCCAACTGCGCCACACGGACGTATCCCCGCGTGGACGCCTCGGACGACGCGAGCTGCAGGCCCGACTTCCAGATCCTCATCTATCCGGGCGGCTTGGTGGGCGAGGGCGGGAGCCTCAAGGTCGGGCCCGAGGTCGCTGTCACCTCTGCGACGCCACCCACATTTCTCGCCATGGCGCAGGACGACCCCGTCCGGCCGGAGAACGTCCTGGGATATGCGATCGCGCTGAAGGAGGCGCAGGTCCCTTTCGAGCTGCACGTGTACCCGACGGGCGGTCATGGCTATGGGCTCAGGCCGACCAAGGATTACGTGACCTCATGGCCGCAGCGCGCCTTTGATTGGATGACGAGCAGGGGCCTCTTGGCGCGAAAATGAAACGGCGTTGAAAGGCCGTTGCGCACGCCCCGCAACCATATGATCCTTGTCGCAGTCAGTTCCCCATCCCGGGGAACGGAAAGCGTCACAATGGTCTGTTTCCGCGCGTGCCGGACAGCAGGATTACTCCTCTTGGGCTGCGCTGCGCCTTTGGCGGCGCATGCGGAATCCGGCACCGTGGAAGGCTTTGCCGCGGTTTCCTCCCGGGTGAGCAAGGATTATGTCCGCACGAAATCGCCTGACGGCTCGTTCCAGGCTGAAGGCTACACGCTGGCCGATGCAGGGCATCTGAATGGGCCCATCCGCGATGCCTCGTTCGACAAGGTTTCCTTCCAGGACGTGGCCCGCTCGCTCGTCGGCCCGCTCGCAGCCCAGGGCTACGTTCCGGCAAAGGATGTGGCAAACCAGAGGCTCATCATCCTGGTCTACTGGGGAACGACCCATGTGCCCGACCCCTTCTCGGGGTCCCCGGGATACCGCAGTTACCAGAACGCCAAGTCGAGCCTCGACCATCAGGGCAATGGGACCGCGAACACCCTCAACGGTCCAGCGGTGCGGGCGACGCTGGGTGCGGCCGAGCAGCAGATGGCCGCGGAGAACATGCTGCGCAACCAGATCGACCTGAGGAACGCGCAGCTCTTGGGCTACGACTCGGAAGGCCTTGTGGGAACGGATTTGGGGGCGCTTGCCGGGCACACCGGCGTGACCGGGGCCCTTCAGGACGAGCTGATCTCCGAGGTGGAGGACACCCGGTATTTCGTGGTGCTGATGGCCTACGACGCCCAGGTGTTCCTGAAGGAAAAGAAGCGCGTGCTCCTTTGGGAGACCCGCTTCAGCATCAGTGAGGCGCACAATTTTTTCGACCGGGCGCTTCCCAAGATGGCGCAGTACGCCTCGAACTACTTTGGCCAGGACAGCAAGGGCCTGATGCGCAAGCCCGTGCCCAAGGGCCGCGTCGAAATGGGCGAGCCCAAACAGGTGGGCACGGGAGACCCGTCCGCAAAATGACTCGCAAGGTCCGGCTCCGGGTGCCGAGGGGCCAATTTTGATCGACTGAGCCTGGGTGCAGGCATTCGCTTCGGGCATGACCCCAGCCCTCATTCGGTGTGCGTTGGCTCTGATGCTTGGTGCAGGGTGTCTCGGCGCCCTTGCTTCGCCGATGGACCTCTGGCCGGGAGACGCTCCGGGGGAAAAGACTGGCGCCGCCAAGAAGAACGACACGGGCAAGCCAAGTGACTACCTGGTCGCCGGCAGGCCGATCCTGATCATCTCGAACATCTCCGAGCCCACCTTGGAGGTGTTTCGGCCGGCAAAGGCAACGGACACGGGTGCGACCGTTGTGGTCTTCCCGGGAGGGGGCTACTACATCCTGGCGATAGACCATGAGGGAACCGAGGCCTGCGAGTGGCTGAACTCGATCGGCGTGACAGCCGTCCTCGTCAAGTACCGGGTGCCGAGGCGCGAGGGGCTTGCCCCTTACGCGGCGCCCCTGCAGGACGCTCAGCGCGCCGTCGGGATCGTGCGGACCCACGCCGTGGAATGGGGCCTGGATCCGAAGCGCATCGGGGTCATGGGGTTCTCGGCGGGGGGCAACCTGTGCGCGGTGCTTTCGTCAAAGGCCGCCGCACGGACCTACCCGCGCGCGGACGCTTCCGACGACGCAAGCTGCAGGCCCGACTTCCAGCTCCTTATCTATCCCGCCTACCTGGTTCCCGACAATGACCTGTACCGGCTCGCTCCCGAGGTCGCGGTCACCGAGGCCACGCCCCCGACCTTCATGGTGATGGCCGTGGACGATGGAATCCACGTGGAAAACGTGCTCTCCTATGCCATCGCGCTCAAGGCGGCGAAGGTTCCCTTTGAGCTGCACGTGTACCCGACCGGGGGCCATGGCTTCGGCCTGAGGCCAACGGGCAATCCCGCCACGCTCTGGCCCATGCGGGCTGCGGACTGGCTGAAGGGCCGGGGTCTCTTAGAAAGGAAATAAGGTTCATGGCCAGCCCGGGGACTAGCCTCGGGCCGGCGGAGCACCCGTTTGGTAGCGCTCAAGCAGCGCGCGGGTCGATTCCGGCAGGTCAAACCCCTCAAGGCGATACAGCAGGTCGGGCACCGCCGGCGCGAACGCGGGGGGCTCCGCGCCGGGGAAGCCCGTAAGGGCGCGCAGGGTGAAGACCAGGGCGAGGTGGAATGCCGGTTGGGCCAGGGCGGGCAGGTCCCTTTCCTCATAGGCGAGTCCCGCCTGGTTGTTGAGGGCAGCAAAGATCAGGCACTTTTCCCGGGCATTTTCCGGCTGCTCGTCCCGCGTCAGCTGGGCGTAGAGCTGCTCGGTGTCGAGCGAGCCGAGCTCCGAGACGGACAGACCAAAGAGCTTCTCGATCCCGTCGATGACCGACTGGACCGCCAGGCTGGGCTGCCCCATCTCGCGCTGGAGCGTGATCTGGAGGATCACCTGCACGGCCTGCTCAATCAGCCTAAGGATGTAATCTCGTTGTGCCACGGTACAATTATTCGGGGGATGGTGGGGCCACACTTGCCGAAATGGGCCTTTTGGACTACATAAATTGGCCGCTAAGCCCCAAGACGGGACAACCCGATTAAACAGCCGCCAGAGGATACACCCATGAGATACTTGAGACTCACCCTTGCCATGATCGTTGGAGCCCTGGCGGCAATGCCGCTCATGGCCCAGCAGAACCGAAAGAGCCCGCACGAGACCGTGAGCACCGTCCTCGGTGACCGGCATACCGGCAACCGGGTGACTGTCATCTACGGCCGGCCCTACACGAAGGACCCCAGTACCGGCGCGCCCCGCGTGATCTGGGGCGGCCTCGTAAAATGGGATGCGGCCGACAGGCTCGGCGCCGATGAGGCCACCACCCTCATCACGCAGCAGCCCCTCATGGTGGGCGATGCCCTGGTCCCCGCAGGGACCTATACGCTGTACACGATACCGTCCGAGAACGGGCCTTCCAAGCTGGCGATCAGCACCAATGTTGGGAAATGGGGCGTTCCCGTCGATGAGACCCACGACCTTGCCCGGGTGGAGTTGAAGAAGGAGGCCCTTGAAACCGCCGTGGACCAGCTGACGATCGCTATCGAGAAGGATCCTTCGGGCGGCGGGCTCCTTAAGATCATGTGGGAAAAGACCCAGTTCTCCGTCGCAATGAAGGCACCCGCGCCGCAGCTCGCCTTCCCCCAGGCCAGCCCCGGGGCGACGCTCAAGCAGACGATCGGCGTCACCAACATCGAGGTGGCCTACTCGCGCCCAAGCGCAAAGGGCCGAGTCATGCTGGGCGGCAACAACCCTTACGGGCAGGTGTGGCGCACAGGCGCCAACAACGCGACGCGCATCTCCTTTAGCACGCCCGTCACAATCGAGGGTTCCCGCCTGGATGCGGGCACCTACGAGCTTTTCACGATCCCCGGGAAGGATGCTTGGACGGTCATCTTCCAAAAGGCGGGCGGCCAATGGGGTGCCTACGCCTACGACCCGAAGAACGATGTGCTCCGGGTCACCGTCCAGCCCACCGCACTCGCCGAACCGGTTGAAACCTTCACGATCGAGTTTAACGACTTTCACGGCAGCTCGGCCACGCTGGAGCTCATCTGGGAGAGGACCCGGGTCCCCGTAAAGGTGGACGTGGACGTGGTGGGGGTGCTCGTGCCGAAGATCGAGGCCGCCATGGCCGCGCCGGGAAAGAAGCCGTACTCCCAGGCCGCGATGTTCTACCTGGACAACGGCCTCGACCTGAAGGTGGCCGGAGGATGGATCGACGCCGCGCTGGCGGAGCAGCCCGATGCCTTCTACCTTCTTTACCAGAAGGCCAGGATCCTGGCCAAGCAGGGTGACAAGGCGGGCGCCGAGGCTGCGGCCAAGAGTTCGATGGACCTGGCATCGAAGACGACCGGCCCGGCCAAGGACGAGTACATCCGACTGAACGAGGCGCTCATCGCCAGTCTGAAGTGATCCGGAGCGCCCGCCCCATCGCCGACCGAGGTCAGCGATCCCTGTCGAGGCTTGTGCTCGGCGCGGTCGCCCTTGCGTCGCTGCTTCTGCCGCGCCTTCCGGCCGCCGAGCCCCCGTCTGCGGGGGACAAGGGCGCGGCCGCGATTGCGCAGGAGTTGCGTGAGTTCCGCGTGTTCGGAAGCGTTCTCTACGTTGCGGCGCACCCGGACGACGAGAACACGATGCTGATCGCGTACCTGGCCCGGGGGCACGCGTACAGGATGGGCTATATGTCGATCACGCGCGGCGACGGGGGCCAGAACCTCCTCGGGCCTGAATTCGGCGACCTTTTGGGGGTGATACGCACCCAGGAACTTCTCGCCGCCCGGGGCGTGGACGGCGGCCGCCAGTTCTTCAGCCGCGCGCGCGACTTCGGGTATTCGAAGGATTACCGCCAGACCTTGAGCAAGTGGGATCACCAGCAGGTGCTCTCCGACGTCGTGCGCGTAATCCGCCAGTTCCGGCCCGATGTCGTGATCGCCCGCTTTCCCCCAGAGCCCAGCGGCACGCACGGCCACCACACGGCCTCGTCCGCACTGGCGCTGGAGGCCTTCGGCCTCGCCGGCGACCCCAAGGCGTTCCCGGACCAGCTCCGCGCCCTGGCGTTGTGGCAGCCGAAGCGATTGCTCTGGAACGGGTGGGCACCCGGACGCGGCCCCTCCGATGATGCCACCGTGGGGATGCTCCGCATCGGGATCGACGGCAACGACCCGGTGAGCGGTGTTTCGTTTGCCGTCCTTGCCGCCAAGAGCAGGTCGATGCACAGGACCCAGGGGTTTGCCAACTTCTCGGTGGCCGCGGCCGGCTCGGGGCCGCACACCGAGGCCTTCAAGGTGCTCGCAGGGGAGCCCGTTTCAAAGGACATCATGGACGGCGTCGACACCACTTGGGGCCGTGTGCCCGGGGGCGCCGAGATCGGGCGGCTTGCAGATGAGGCCCAGGAGCATTTCAACCCGGGCGACCCCTCGGCGAGCGTCCCTGCCCTGCTCGCCATAAAGGGAAAGCTCGCAGCGCTTCCTCCGGACCCCGTCGTCGACGAGAAACGCCGGAAGCTTGATCACATCCTGCAGTCCTGCCTCGGACTTTCCGTGGAGACCCGAATCTCCGTGCCCGAGATTGTCCCAGGCGAGGCGGTTGCGCTGCGCCACACGGCTACCGTGGGCTCGGGCTTCCCGGTGGAGTGGCTGGCCGTCCGCTATCCCACGTTGGGGCGCAAGGCGAAGGGGCCGGGCCGCATGGAGCCCAATGTCGCCTCGTTGGTGGAGGCGACAAGGACCCTGCCCGCGGGCACGCTGCTCACGCAGCCCTACTGGCTCCGTGAGGAGGCGACGCCGGGCATGTTCCGCGTTGATGACACTACGCTGATCGGCAAGCCCGAGAATCCCCCGTCGATACCCGTGGAGGACGTGTTTCTCGTGGGAGGCCAGACGCTGGTCGTGGCCGGCGAGGCGGTGTTTGTGAGGCAGGAGTCGGGCAAGCCCGATGTGAGGCTCGAGCCGGGGGTGATCCCCCCGGTCTCACTCGACTTTGGAAAGTCGGTCGTCCTTCTCTCGCCCGGTTCGGGTCGGAAGATTGCCGTAGGGGTCGTGGCTTCGCGCCCCGACACGAGCGGCTTCCTGCGCCTGCATGTTCCCGATGGCTGGAGGGTGTCGCCCGCCAGGCAGGCGTTTCATCTCGCGGCGGTGGGGGACCGTGCGGGATTCACGTTCGAGGTCACCCCGCCCGCGTCCCCAGCAAGCTGCGACATCCAGGCCGGCGCCGTGATCGGCGGCGTGGAGTACGGAAACAGGAGGTTTGAAATCACCTATGGCCACATCCCGCCGCAGCTCCTCCAGCCGCCGGCACGCATCAAGGCGGTGAGCCTTGAGCTTGCGATCCGCGGCAAGAGGGTCGGCTACCTCCCGGGCGCGGGCGACAGCACCGCCGCAAGCCTGGGTGAAATGGGCTACACCGTGGTGGAGCTCAAGGACGCGGACTTGACGCCCGAGAACCTGAAGGACCTGGATGCGGTCGTGATCGGAGTCCGCGCCTTCAACACGAGGGCCGAGCTCGCCCCGCACCTGCGGGACCTCTTCGCGTACGCCGAGAGAGGCGGCACGGTGGTCGAGCAGTACAACACCCCGGGAGGGCTCCAGACCGACCAGCTGGCGCCGTACCCGCTCAAGCTCTCCCGGGACCTTCCCCACTACCGCGTGACGGATGAGAAGGCCCCCGTCACACTCCTGGTCCCCGAGCATCCCGCCTTCAACGTGCCCAACCGCATCGGGCCCGCGGACTTCGAGGGATGGGTGCAGGAGCGGGGATTGGACTTCGCGAGCGATTGGGACGGGGAGCACCTGACCGCGCTCATCGCCTGCAGCGACCCGGGCGAGGCTCCCTTGAAAGGAGGCCTCCTGGTCGCCCATTTCGGGCGCGGCTACTTTGTGTACACGGGGCTTTCGTTCTTCAGGCAGCTTCCCGCCGGGGTCCCCGGGGCCTACCGCCTCTTCGCCAACTTGGTCTCGCTAGGGAAATGAAGGCGCCCCTGGACGACGAATCCACCGGGCTCCCGTGGCCCAGGAGCTGGGGCGGCGTCTACGGCCTGGTCATGGTCATCTTTGTCCTCTGGGTGGGGCTCCTTACGGCCCTGACGCGCCTGTTTCCGTGAACACCCTGGACTATGTCATCCTGATCGGCTCGATGCTCGGCATCGCGGCCTATGCGGTCTGGAGCACGAGGGGACGCAAGGATCTGAACAGCTACCTGAAGGGGGCGGGAGAAACCCGCTGGCTCACGATCGGGCTCTCGGTGATGGCGACCCAGGCCAGCGCGATCACCTTCCTCTCAACGCCCGGGCAGGGCTACGAGAGCGGTCTGGGCTTCGTCCAGAACTACTTCGGGGCGCCCCTGGCGCTCGTGATCATCTCCGTCGTGTTCCTCCCCCTCTACAGGAGGCTCAAGGTCTACACGGCCTACGAGTACCTGGGGCACCGCTTCGACTCGAAGACCCGCCTCCTGGGCGCCGGCCTTTTCCTCCTGCAGAGGGGCCTGGGCGCGGGCATTACCATCTATGCCCCGGCCATCGTGCTCTCCACCGTCATGGGCTGGCGCTTGGACGCGACGATCGTCTGCAGCGGGCTCCTGGTGGTCATCTACACCGTGGCCGGGGGATGCGACGCCGTAAGCCTCACCCAAAAGTACCAGATCGGCGTGATCTTCGCCGGGATGATCGCGGCCTTCTTCGTGCTGCTCGCGAGGCTTCCCGTGGGCCTCACCTTCACGGACGCGCTCTCGCTAGCCGGCGGGTTTCACAAGCTCCAGGCGGTCGATTTCTCCATGGACATGAACCGGCGCTACACGTTCTGGTCGGGGACCCTGGGCGGCATGTTCCTCGCGCTGTCGTACTTCGGCACCGACCAGTCGCAGGTGCAGCGGTACCTCTCCGGGGCCTCGTTGCGCGAGAGCCGGCTGGGGCTCATGTTCAATGCCGTCTTCAAGATCCCGATGCAGGCCTTCATCCTGCTCCTCGGCGTCCTGATCTTCGTCTTCTACCAGTTCGAGCGGCCCCCCGTGTACTTCAACAAGGCGGCGTGGAACCATCAGGCGCTGCAGGCGAAGGACGGAACGCTTCGCTCCCTGGACGCCCAATTCACCGAGGCCCATCTGGCCGAGCGTGCGCAGATCGAGACTTGGCTGAAGGCGAGGCACGCGGGCGACAAGGGAGGGGAGGCGGCGGCCAGGGCGGCCGCGTCGCTCGCCCACGACCAAGTCGATGCCGTCAGGGCGCGGACGCGGGCGGCGCTGGACGCGTCGGCTCCCGGCACCAAGGCCAACGACGCGGACTACGTTTTCATCACCTTCATCCTGGACTATCTTCCGCACGGCTTGATCGGGCTGCTCGTGACGGCGTTCTTCGCCGCGGCCTTGTCGTCAAAGGCGGGCGAGCTGAACGCCCTTGGGTCCACGACCACGGTGGACGTGTACCGGCACCTCGTGAGGCTCGACGCCTCCGACGCGCACTATGTCGTCGCATCTAAGGTCTTCACGGCCTTCTGGGGATTGGTCGCGATCGCCTTCGCCCTCTTTGCCAACCTTGCCGAGAACCTGATCCAGGCGGTCAACATCCTCGGGTCGATCTTCTACGGCGTCGTGCTCGGCCTCTTCCTCGTGGCCTTCTTCCTGAAGAGGGTGGGGGGCACGGCGGTGTTCTGGGCCGCGCTCGCGGCCCAGGCCGTCGTGTTCGTGCTCTATGCGACGCTCAGCATCTCCTATCTCTGGTACAACGTGATCGGCTGCGTGGCCTGCATCGCGTTCGGCCTCATCCTCCAGGCCGTCCTGGGCCTCGGCAAGGGGCCCGATCCCGCCAAGCCATGAACGGCCCCGTGATCTGCTTCGGGCAGCAGCCCTGCGGGTTCTTTCCCCGCCGCTTCCTCGCCGCCAAGATATTCACGGCCAGACGGCTCCGGGAGGAGCTCGGGGGGGAGGTCGTCTTCTTCCTGCACGACAGCGACCACGACCCACGGGAGACGCAGACGACGCTGCGCCACCAAAGGACGGGAGAGGCCCACACCTTCAACTTCGCGTTCGAGAGCAAGCTCCAGCGCAAGTTCTCACCGCTCTTCTCAAAGCGCGTGCCGGCCGGCTGGCGCGACAATACCGCGCGCCAGCTCCCGGCCTACGTGGACTCCAGGGGGGTGGACGCATTTAGACAGGTCGGCGCCTCCCGCGTCGCCGACTTCTGCCTGGAGATGTACCACAGGATGGGCCTTCTGGAGGGGATCCGGATCGTGCGCTCAGGGGACCCGGCCGTAAGGGGCGCAGCGTGCGACGTGGAGGACTTCTTCGTGGATGTGCCCTACCAGGGAGAGACCGCCCGCGCCCGATTTGCCGATGGCGCGTTGCAACTGCACGAAGGCGGGGATTCATTCATCACGCTGCCCCCCGTGCCCTTCGAAAAGTCCCAGATTAGCCCTTCGCGAGACTCCCGCCTGCGCTGGATGCAGTCGGTCATCCACTGCACCCACTACATCGCGGGCGCGGGCGAGCAGGCCTACCTGCGGCGCGAGGACGCCCCAGAGATCACCTTCGTGAACCGCGACCTGATCGACCGCTCCGATGAAGCCTACTGTGAAACCCAACCCTGAAGACGCTCCCCTCCTGGCCTTTGGCGCTCATCCTGACGACATCGAGTTCGGCTGCGGAGGCGTGATAGTCCGCGAGGCGCTTGCCGGACGCCGGGCCCACCTGGTCGTCTGCTCGCGGGGGGAGTCCGCCACACGGGGGACGCCGGCCATGCGCACGGCCGAGGCAAAAAGGGCCGCGGCCTTCCTGGGGGCCTCGCTGGAATTCGTCAGGTTGGATGGAGACGCCGCCCTCGAGGCCAGGCCCGCCCACGCGCTGCGGCTCGCCTCCATCATCAGGCGGCTGCGCCCGGCCATCGTGCTCGCGCCCACGCTGGTCGAGAACCAGCACCCGGATCATCCGCGTCTGGGAAGGATCGTGCGGGACGCGGCGAGGCTCGCCCGGTACGGGGGCATCGCCAAGCTGCGCGCGCTGCCGGCCCACTCCATTGGCCCCCTGCTCTACTACGCCGTGAGTCAGGAGGCCGAGCCGGCGGGTGCGCTCCCGGTGCTTCTCGACATATCGGATCCCAAGGTCGTCGCGGCGTGGACCGCGGCCATGGGCGCCCACGTTTCGCAGCTCTCCACGCGCAATTATGTCGAGCTCCAGCTTGCGCGCGCCCGCGTGACTGGCCTGAGGGCGGGCGTCGCCTACGCGCAGGCCCTCTACCCGAACGACCCCCTTGTGTTCGCATCGCTTTCGTCCCTCGTCCGCTCCGCGCGACAATTCTGACATGCAGACCGGCCGCCCCTTAAGGATAGGCATCACCTGCTATCCCTCCGTCGGCGGAAGCGGCATCCTGGCCTCGGCCCTGGGCGAGGAGCTCGCACGCAGGGGACACGAGGCCCATTTCATCAGCTACGAGCGTCCGTTCCGTCTGCCGTGGGGCGCCCCGGGGATCTTCTACCATCCGGTCGTGATCAACGACTACGGGCTCTTCAAGTACCCCGACTACACGCTGCCGCTCTCCGTAAAAATGGCCGAGGTGAGCCGCGACCATGGCCTGGATGTCCTGCATGTCCACTATGCGGTCCCCCACGCGACCGCGGCCATCCTCGCGCGCTCCATGCTTCCCGAGGGAACCGGCCCGCGGGTGGTCACGACCCTCCACGGAACCGACACGACGCTTCTCGGCCGCGACCCGGGGTACGGCCCCGCGATTCGGTACGCGCTCGAGCGCTCGGACGCCGTGACGACGGTTTCAGAGTTCCTAAAAAGGGAGACCCAGGAGCACCTGGCCGTTGAGCGACCGATTGAGGTCATCCATAATTTCTTCGAGCCGCACCCCGCAAAGCGGTCCCGGGAGGAGGTGCGCCGGGAACTCGGCCTCGCCGAGGGCGAGGCGATGCTGCTCCATGCCTCGAATCTCCGGCCCCTGAAGAGGATCGACGTCCTGCTTGAGAGCGCCGCCCGGATACGCCCCCGGGATTCATTCAAGCTGGTCATCCTGGCCGGTGCCGACTTCACGCCGTTTGCGGGCGAGGTGGAGAGGCTCGGCCTCTCGGGCCGCGTGGTCGTGCGGGAGCAGGTCAGCGATATCGAGGATTACCTGCAGGCCGCGGACATCGGACTGTTTACCTCGGACGTGGAGAGCTTTTGCCTGAGCATACTCGAGGCCATGTGCTTTTCATGCCCGAGCGTCGCGACCGCGGTGGGCGGCATCCCGGAGGTCGTCGAATCCGGCCGCTCCGGGCTGCTCATCCCGCACGGGGACACCGACGGCCTCGCGAGGGCGGTGGAGACGCTGATAAGAGACCCCGCCCTTCGTTCGTCCATGGGAGTCGCAGCACGCCTGAGGGCCCGCGAGCTTTTTTCCGCGGACGCCATCGTTTCGCGCTACGAACGGCTCTATCGGAGGGTTTGCTCAGAGGGAAGGGCCTGATGGCGCGCGGGATCCTGTTGGCGGTTGCCCTGGCCTCCTCGGCGCTCGGGCTGCTCACCCTGGTGAGGTCCCCTGACTGGCTGGACTGGAGGCTTGCTGTTCTAGTGGGGCAGTTCGGCTACGTCCTTGCGGTGATACCGCTCGCGGCAGGCGTGCTTGCCTGGCGGCTCTCCAGGGAGCGTGAGATCCTTGCCCTCGCCAGCTTCTGGATCTGCGTGCTGGCCCTCGTCCTCCTCGTGCAACCCTGTGCCCAGGCTTGGTTCATCGGCCGGGGTCTCCCCGCCCGGTTTGAGGCGCAGTTCGGCCCGGGGGTAGAAGGCGGCCCCGCGTTCTCCTTCTCGGGACTTGTCAGGCGATGGCCCTCGCCGGTTCCAAGGAGCACGTGGACCTATTCCGGCCCGCTCAAGCTCGATTTCTATCCGGCGGTGGGTCGAACCCCTGCACCCTGTGTCGTCGTGATCCATGGCGGGGGATGGGACGACGGCGACCGCGGGCAGGTCCCGCAGTTCAACGATTGGCTGGCCCGGAAAGGCTATGCCGTGGCCGACATCTCGTACCGCCTTGCGCCCGGCGCGGTGTGGCCCGCGCAGCGCGACGACGTCGCTGCGGCGATCGCCTTCATCAAGGGGCATGCCTCCGGCTGGGGCGTCGATGCCACGCGCCTGGTTGTGGTGGGCCGGTCCGCAGGGGGGCAGATTGCGGAGGCGAGCGCCTACGCGCTCGGCGATCCGGCGATACGCGGCGTCATCGCGCTCTACGCGCCCGCGGACATGCGTTTCGCATGGGAGTGGGGCCGGCCCGACGACGTGCTCAATTCCCTGCAGCTGCTTCGCCAATTCCTAGGGGGTCCCCCGGAATCGGCCGGCCCGAACTACGACAGCGCGAGCGGGATTCTCCTGGTGGGACCCAAGTCTCCGCCCACGCTCCTCATCCACGGGACGATCGACACGCTCGTATGGCACCGCCAAAGCACGAGGCTTGCGGCGCGCCTCTCGGAGGCCGGAGTGCCCAACCTTTTGGTGTCCCTGCCGTGGGCCACCCACGCGCTCGAATATAATCTGAGCGGGCCCTCGGGCCAGCTGGTGACCTACTCGGTGGGGCGCTTCCTCTCTTCCGTCTGCCGCTGAGAGGACAATTGCGTTTCCCCGACGGGGCTGCTCGGATCCACGCGCCAGCTTATGGACGAAGACAAGCCACCGGTCCGGCGCCTGGTGCTCAGGCCCAAGGAGATCATCCCCACCGAGGATCGGTCCCTCCCGGGCGACGGCTCCGCCATCAGCGTGTCGCTCATGCACCGGCAGAACGAGATCGCCGAGGCCAAGGCGGTGGGCATGCCCAGCGGGGAACAGGCTCCGCCTGCGGCCCGTGATGAGGCCGCGATCCGGGTCCACGATATTCTGCGGCAGAACCTCATCGCGGCGGCGGATCCCAGGTCGGAGCTCATCGCGATGCCTGCCCGGAGGACGTCCCGGAGAAACCGGGACTTCATGCTCGTGCTCGGGGTCGCGCTGGCTGTGGCGGGGGCCCTCTCCTTTGTCTTCCGGGAGGACCGAAGGGTGATCGCCTTGGCGCTGGTGGGTGTCGTGGTCCTCACCCTCGTGCTCGCGTGGATACTCTATGGAGTGATGGAGAAATACTGAAACCCATGGACGAGGAGAAACCGAACACGAGCCACCTGGTGCTCAAGCCCAAGGAGATCGTACCGACCGACAAGAGATCGGTCCCGGGAGACGGTACGGCCATCAGCGTGCAGCTGATGCACCGCGAGAACCAGCTGGCCGACGAGAAGGCGGCCAGGCGAAAGAAGGGGGCGTTCCTTCGGCCGGTGGCGAGGAACGAGCCCGCGCCGCCGCCGGGGTTCAAGCGCAAGGAAATCACACCGCTCGACCCTCCCTCGTCACCGGATGACGGGTCCGCCATCAGCGTTCCGGAGATCCTCCGTGAGAACCGGATAGCGGACGAGAGGTCGGGATGGGGGAGGATCCGGAGGTTCGGCAGGAGGAAGTCGCGCAGGACGCGCGATTTCCTCGTCTTTGTCGGGGGCACCGACCTGGTCATCGTCATCCTGATGCGGACCCTGCCGAGTTTCGTCTCGCTCGTCTACGGCGTCGCCGCCCTGACCCTGGTGACGACCATGTTCGGATGGATCATGTTCTTCGTGATGGACGACTACTGAGGGACCCTCTCGTCGCGAAAACTTAACGCGGAGGGGGCTTGGCTACCTAAATCCGGCTGGAGTCGTGCCTTGGGGAGCCCAATTATCGCCCCATGCGATCCCCATGGCTCCTTCCCTCACTTCTGGCATTTGGGCTGGTCTCGCTGCCCACGTCCTCGTGGGCTGACACGATTGCCTTGGCCGCGCCACCACCGGATCCCGTCGAGGCGCTGGCCGCAAAGCTTCCCCGGGAGGTCGGTGACGCAGCCCGGAAATGGATTCATGAGGACGCGAAGGAGCTGAAAGGCATGTCGGCCTTCTCCCCGGAGCAACTCGAGCAGGAGGTGATGGTGAGCCTGGCGAGCGAGCCCGAGGCGGCGGACTTTGTCCTCGGGCGTCTGCCGGCCGAGAAGCCTACAACGGACCTGCTTGTCCTCCACGTGATGGGCGTGGATTCCTTCTGGGTCGGCCACGCCGGCGTCCGGGAGGCCCTCCAGGGGCTCGCCGAATCCACGACCGACAACGACCTGATGCTCGCGTCCCTCGACACGGAGCGGCGCCTGGAGGTCAAGGCGCTCCGCAAGGTCATCGCCGCCCGGATTGCCGCGGCGCGCCAGGCCGGGGATGCCAAGGCCCTTGCCGAGCTGGCGGCGGCCGACGAGCGCTGGATCCTGGTTGAGCGCGGCGCCTCGATGCCCGCCTACATGCGGAAGGTTCCCGAGCTGTTTCCGGTCAGCGTGCCCGGCCCGTCGGTGCGGGTCGTGGGCATGGGTGACTTTGGATCCGGTTCCCAGGGCCAGCGGGATGTCGCGGCGGCGATCGTTGCCCTGGCCAAGGCGAAGCCGTTCAATTTCGGGATCACCTTCGGGGACAACTTCTACCCGGTCGGGATGACAGGGACGGACGACCCGCGCTGGAGGGACTGGTGGGAGACCCTCTATGGGCCGCTCGGCGTCACGTTCTACCCGAGCCTCGGCAACCACGAATGGTACTCGGACGACGGAGCCGCCGCTGAGATCGCCTACCACAGCCCCACCTGGAATTTCCCGTCGCCCTATTACACATTCACGGCGGGACCGGTGCAGTTCTTTGCCCTCGACACGACGGAAATCTCGGAGGCCCAGATCCTCTGGCTCGACCACGCAATTGCGGTCAGCACGGCGCGGTGGAAAGTCGTGTATGGCCACCACCCGATCTTCGCTCCTGAGAGGAACGCCAAGGCGGGGATGTACATGAGCTACATGCAGGAGCGCCTCTGGCCTGTGCTCAAGGGGCGGGTCGACGCCTACCTCTGCGGCCACCAGCACGCCATGGCGCACATGGATCCCCGAGACGGGGTCCACTTCTTCATGAGCGGCGGGGGAGGGGCCCCCCTTGGGAAGGTGGCCAAGAAGGCGCCGGGCGCGCTCTTCGCCGAGTCCCGTTTCGGCTTCCTCACCCTCGACGCGAGCGCCGCCGAGATGAGGATCGCGATCTACGACACCGACGGGAAGGCCTTCGACTCGGAAGAGATCACGAAGTAGCGCCCGGCGCTACTTCGCCCCGTCCGGCAGCCCGCCGTCGAGGGCGATCTTCCATGAGCCGGAAGGCTGCCGCCTCCAGATCGTCACGTACGTACCCTTCCTCAGGTAGGGTTTTGGCCCAAATTTCGGGAGCGGGAGGGAAAGCGTATAGTGGCCCCAGGTGTAGCCCAGGTCGCCCGTGGACGACGCATCGACAAAGGACGTCTCCCTGCTGAGCGTGGCCGCGGCCGGGAGCTGGAGGAACATGGCGTTGATGCCTTCGGCGCCCTGCATGGATTCGCTCAGGAGCTTCCCGTCGCCCACGACGAAGGCGAGGAGGGCCGCCTTTGGGCCGTCCTTCTGGGACAGGGCGTTGAAGGCGTTTTCAGCTGCCAGGATCTCAGCCTTGGCCTTCGTGGCCGGCGGCTCGGAGCACCCCGCGAGAAGGGCCAGTGCGGATGCCAAGACGGCTAAGAGGCGCGAGTTCATTGGCGACGGCGGGAAACCTGCGCCGGTGCGCGTCCGCGCGCAAACCATTATTGGGTCCCTTGGGCGCTTGCCCTTGAAGGGGGCTGCGGCTTTCCTGCACGCATGAAATCGATTCGCGCGATCGGTGCTGCTGCTGTCTGCGTTGCAGCAATGGGTTCGGTTTCGGCGGCGGGTCCCGATGCCCTGACCGGCTTCAAGGTCGCCTCGGCCTCAAGCGAACTCGGCAATGAAAAGGCGTTTGACAGCTCGATTGACCCGGCGGAGATGCGCGCGTGGCTCGAGCAGATGAGCTCGGAGCCCAACCAGGTCGGTTCGCCGCACGACAAGGCGAATGCGGAGTTCACGCTGGCCAAGTTCAAGGAATGGGGATGGGACGCGCACATCGAGACCTTCGACGTCCTCTATCCCACGCCGAAGGCCGTCTCGCTTGAGCTGGTCTCACCCACCCCGTTCAAGGCGCGCCTTGAGGAGCCCGCCCTGCCCGGCGACCGCACTTCCGAGCACCCCAAGGGGGGACTGCCGCCCTACAACGTCTTCGGGGCGGATGGGGACGTGACCGCCGACTTGGTCTACGTGAACTTTGGGATGCCCGCCGACTACGCCGAGCTTGAGCGGCGCGGGATCGACGTGAAGGGAAGGATCGCGATTGCGCGCTATGGCATGTGCTGGCGCGGGTTGAAACCCAAGCTTGCCCAGGAACATGGGGCCGTGGGCTGCATCATCTATTCAGACCCGCACGAGGACGGCTATTGGCAGGGCGACGTCTACCCCAAGGGCGGCAACCGCCCCGAGGAGGGAGTTCAGCGGGGATCGGTGGCGGACATCACGCAATACACGGGGGATCCGCTGACCCCGGGCATCGGCGCCACAAAGAACGCCAAGCGGCTCGAGATCAGCGAGGCCAGGACGCTGCTGAAGATCCCGGTGATCCCGATCTCCTACGGCGACGCGAAGCCGCTCCTGGCGGCCCTGGAGGGCCCCGTGGCCCCCGAAAACTGGAGGGGTGCCCTTCCCCTGACCTACCACGTCGGGCCAGGACCCGCCAAGGTGCACCTTGCGGTCTCCTCCGACTGGAGCCTGAAGCCCGTCTATGACGTGATCGCGGTCATGCGCGGTTCGATCTATCCCGACCAGTGGGTCGTCCGGGGCAACCATCACGATGGGTGGTTCTACGGCGCCTGGGATCCCCTGGCGGGCAACATCGCGCTCATGTCCGAAGCAAAGGCGATCGGAGCGCTCTCGAAGACCGGTTGGAAGCCGAAGAGGACCCTGGTTTATGCGAGCTGGGATGCCGAGGAGCCCGGACTCATCGGCTCGACCGAGTGGGCCGAGACCCATGCGGACGAGCTGCGCAGGAAAGCCGTTCTCTATGTCAACTCGGACACCAACGCACGGGGCTTCCTCTTTGTCGGGGGCAGCGCGTCCTACGAGCACCTCGTCAACGAGGTGGCCGGCGGGGTGCCCGACCCAGAGACCGGCGCCAGCGTGCTCGACCGCCTGAAAGCGAAGATCCGCGTGGACGGGATCCAGGGAGTCGGCGGCCCCGAGGGGCAAGCTGCGCGGGATGCGGCTGAGGCCGCCCTCGACCTGCCCCTGCCGGCGCTCGGCTCGGGCTCGGACTACACACCCTTCCTCCAGCATCTGGGGATTGCCTCCCTGAATCTCGGTTTCGGGGGCGAGGACGCCGATGACGGGATCTACCACTCCACCTATGACTCGTTTGATCACTTCATCCGCTTTGGCGATCCCAAGTTCCTCTACGAGGTCGCTCTGGCGCAGACCGCCGGGCGCCTGGTCTTAAGGGCCGCAAACGCCGAGGTGCTGCCCATGCGGTTTTCCGGCCTTGCAAGCGCGGTCGAGCGCTACGTGGCCGACATCGAGCGGCTTACCGACGTGAAGCGGGAGGATTCGAAGAAGCTCAGGCAGCTGATCGATCAAGGCGCGTTCAAGCTTGCCGCGGATCCGGACGAATCCATTGCGGCCCCAAAGAGTCCGGGCGACGTGCCGAGGCTCGACTTCTCCGCGCTAAAGTCGGCGGCTTCGCGGCTCAAGGGGAGTGCCGCGGCCTACGACAAGGCCTTTGACCGCGCCGCGGGCTCCGACTTTCGGCTGCCGCCGGCCGAAGTTGCGCGGCTCAATGAGCTTCTGCAAGGCGTCGAACAGACGCTCACCAGCGCACGCGGGCTTCCTGGTCGCGAGTGGTACCAGCACATGCTCTACGCCCCGGGGCGCTTCACCGGCTATGATCCGAAGACGATTCCGGCCGTGCGGGAGAGCATCGAGCTCGAGCAATGGCCGGTGGCGATCGACTACATTGCCGTGGTGTCCCAGGTCCTGGACACCGCCTCCGGCCGCCTCGATGAGGCCGCCACGCAGCTGACGCCCCGGCTTGGCTCCGGCTTGGCGAGCAGGCCCGGCCAAAAGGTGACCCCCGTCCCCCCTCCCGACGGCCTGTGACGCCCTTTGCCCGCTTTCTGGCGCTCGCGCTCCTGCTTTCCGCCGCCCGGCTCGGCGCGGACCCCATGCCCGTCAAGGTCGCTGTCGTCGTCACCTTTGAGGTGGGTGCCGACAAGGGCGACAAGCCGGGCGAACTCCAGTTCTGGGCTGAGCGCGAGAACTGGAAAGACTCGATCACGGTCCCCGGCGTGGACCACGCGGTGCTCTCGGATGGAAACGGGACCATAGGGGTCGTCTCGGGGACCACGGTGCGCGCGTCGAACCAGATCATGGCGCTCGTGATGAGCGGGAAGTTCGATTTTTCGAGGACCTACTGGATCGTGAACGGGATTGCGGGCGTGAATCCGGCCGCGGCCTCGATCGGAAGCGCCGCCTGGGCGCACTACGTGATCGACGGCGACGTGGCCTACGAGATCGATGCCCGCGAGGCCGACCCTTCCTGGCCCTACGCCATCATCCCCGTCGGCTCCACCGTTCCGAACCAGAGGCCCACACGAGAGGGATGGGAGCCCGAGACGATGGCCTTCGAGCTCAACCGGCGCCTGGTCGACTGGGCCTTTGCCCTCACGAAGGACACGGTGATTCCCGACACGGACGAGATGCGGGCGTACCGTGCGACCTATGAGGGATTCCCCAACGCCCAGAGGCCCCCGTTCGTCCTCTGCGGGGAAACGTTCGGGTCATGCCGCTACTGGCATGGAAAGGCGCTCACGCAATGGGCCTCGGACTGGACCCGGCTCTGGACCAACGGCCGGGGAGAGATGGCGATGTCGGATATGGAGGACCAGGGCATCGCGGCTGCCCTTAGCCGCCTCGCCAAGATGGGCCGGGTGGATTTCCAGCGGGTGCTCTTCCTGCGTACGGCGAGCAACTACTGCATGCAGGCCCCCAGGCAGGACGTGAACAAGAGCCTGCACTCGGAGTACGCCGGCTACCTTCCGTCCCTCGAGGCGGCCTACCGGGTTGGAAGCCGCGTCACCCACGAGCTGGCCGCGCACGGGGACGCGTGGCGCGGCACGACACCCCCCCAATGAAATCGCGCCGGGTCGCCGAAACGATGGCCAAGGTCAAAGCGATCCCTCCGACCCGGCGCAAGCCGACGTTCCCCATAAACGAGGGTCTTCGCGGGTACCTGAGGACCTACAAGAGGGAGCGGGACCTCCCCGTCACCTACGAGCGGCTGCTCGGGTTCACCGAGGTGATCCCCCTCTCGGACGCCGATGGAAAACCGACCCTCTGGGACACGGTGATCTACGACGGGGCTGAGATGCGGTCGCTCAACGAGGCCCTGAAGGAGGTGTATGCGCTTCTCAGGGTCGACGGCGACATGTCGGTCGTGCAGCACCTTTACGCCGACCGGGTCGATTTCTGCACGTTCGGAAACTCGACGCCGTTCAGGATCCGCATCGTCAACGCCTACAACGACAACCAGGACTATTTCTACGTCAAGAAGGCGGATGCATCGAGGGTCTACGGCCTTGAGCTCGAGCACCTTCTCTCCCCGAACCGGCTCAACTTCCTGACCCACGGCAGCACCCTTATCGAGGAGCATGTCGCGGGGATCCCTGGCGACATCTTCATTGATCGCTGGCTCAGCAGGCCGGAGCTGAGCCCCATCCGCGTGGCCAAGGAGTTGGTCAAATTCAATGAAAGGTGCTTTGTGCGACTCCTGGGCGACATGCGGTCCTACAATTTCGTCTTTGTGGTGACGCCGGACTTCGAGGACATGCAGCTGCGCGTCAGGGCGATGGACTTTGACCAGCAGAGCTACAACGGCCTCCGAAACTTCTACCGGCCCCAGTTTTTCAAGGAGAACGCGCCCCTCGTCCGGTACTGTGATCGGCAGCTGAGGCCGGAAACGGCGAAGCAGTACCTCCGCGAGGAGCAGACGCTCCTGCTCCACCGTGCCGAGCTCGCTGCCGGGCGCCTGGGCCGGCTCCTGACCGAGATGGAGCACGACCCGATCTCGCCGCCGGAGAAGGTCCATGTGCTGAGGGAGTCGCTCGCCGAATACTACGGGAGGCCCGAGTACAAGACGTGCGAATCCATGGGGGCCCTTGTGAGGCAGAACCTAGAATCCATTCGCCGGCACGTGGGAAGGCCTGCATTGTCCGAGCTCAGGCCATGATCCCTATGAAATCTAATCTCACACCCCTCCTGTTCACGGCCCTTGGAGCGCTGGTCCTGCTGGCCGGCTGCGAGACATCAACCTCCGAGCGCCATCCCAGGACGACGCGCACCATGGTCCTCTCGGTCGACCGGCCCTCCCCGGACGTGGAGATGGAGCTCGTCTCGGCCGTGAGGGTGGTGCTCCCCGGGCCCGAGGCCGGTACCGGCCTTGTCTGGGAGATCGCGTCCAACAACAACAAGGTCCTCGACCAGATGGGTCCGATGAAAGCCGTCCCCGCCTCGGGTGAGACCGGCTCAAAGCCCGGGACCGAGGTGACGTTCTATGCGCTCAAGCCCGGCAAGAGCATCCTCCGGTTCTTCCTGCTGGACCCCAGCCTCAAGGAGGCGGTGCCGACGGCCAAGTGCCAGCTGACGGTCCGGGTGATCGACTGATCCGGAAAATCAGTTGGACCAGTATCCGGTCTCGACACCCGCCCCGACTTCCTCGCCGACCTCGGCCTCCTCGGGAGGCAGTTCCTCAAGCGGGGCGAAGCGCTCGGAAGAGAACCCGAGTTCCTGTTTGCCCACATGGAAGGGGTCCGGGGGATTCACAAGCTCCGCAAGCAGGAGCCCGACCGTCGCGGAGTCCCCTCCCTTCACGATCTTCTCCCTGCCGAGGAACACTTCGCGGATCGTGTAGGTCTTCCCCTTCACGGGCAGCTCCTTGTAGACGGCCTTCACGAACTCGTTGAAGGTGTCGTTGATGCAGACGACTTTCTGGCCTTTGATCATTCGATTCTTCCCTCGTCGAAGTCGATCAGGTCGGGGACGCTCCTGATGTCCTCGGACCGGTCCGCGCAACCCATGGCGGTGAGCGCCTCCTTCAGGAATTCGCGGCCGGCGGCCGTCATCCCCTTCTGGACCAGGTCCCGGTTCCATTTCGCAGCCCGGGGGTCCGCGGGGAGCAGCTTCTCGAGGCCGGCCTCGATCTCGGCGTCAGTGGCCGCCTCGCGAACGACCTGCTCCACGGCGGCCGGGTCGATCCCCAGGTGCATGCAGAGGAACCGGTCTAGGCCGCGCTTGAAGTTCTTCGCGTAGCTTGCCGGCAGGGCGCCGTGCTCCTTCACGTATTTGCACTTGGCGATGAACCTCGGCAGGTACAGGAGTCCCGTCCGCGGATGCGGGAGGTAGGGGGACGGGAGGCAGGTGAGGACCTCGCCCGTGGATCCGGGGATGGGCTTTGACGGCATCAGGGAGAGGCAGCTATAACCCTAAACCCGCAATGGACAAGAGCTCCCTTATCAGGTCCGTCATTTCCCAGCTGGAATCCGAGCTCGCCCTGCAGACGGAGGCCGCGCTCGGGTCGCGCGACGAGGCCACAAACGAGGAGAGCCGCGCGGAGGACAAGTATGACATGCGCAGCCAGAGCGCGGCCTACCTTGCCGCAGGCCAGGCAAAGATCGCATCGGATATCGCCGATGCCATCGCCGCCTGGAAGACGCTGGTCCCTAGGGCCTTCGGTCCCGGGGAGGCCATCGCCCTGGGGGCCCTGGTGACCCTGGACGCGGAAGCCCGCGGCGCCTCTTTCCTCATGGGCCCCCAGTCGGGGGGCCTCGAGGCGCGGGACGGGGTGTCTGTGGCCACCGTGGTCACGCCCTCCTCGCCGCTCGGCCGGCAGCTCTTCGGCCGCCGCGCCGGGGACACGGTCAAGATTGCGGACCGGCTGGGACCGGTCGCACACCTCGTCGCGTCGGTCGAGTAGGGATCCTACGGAAGGTCCGTGGCGCCCATCAGGTAGCGGTCGCACTCGCGCGCGGCGCCCCGTCCCTCGTTGATCGCCCAGACCACGAGGCTCTGCCCGCGCCGGCAGTCGCCCGCCGCGAAGACTCCGGGGATGCTGGTCGAGTATTTCTCGTAATCCGCCTTCACGTTGCTGCGCGCGTCGCAGGCAACACCCATCTCCTTGAGCAGCGCCTGCTCGGGCCCGAGGAAGCCCATCGCGAGCAGCACCAGCTGCGCGGGACGCACCTTCTCGGTGCCGGGTAGCTCCTTGGGGACGAACTGCCCCTGCTCGTTCTTCTCCCACTTGATCTCGACCGTGGTCAGGTCCTTGACCCGGCCCTGGGCGTCGCCCGTGAATTTCTTCACGGTCGTCATGTAGACCCGGGGATCTGATCCGAACCGCGCGGCGGCCTCTTCCTGGCCATAGTCCATCTTGTACACCTTGGGCCATTCCGGCCAGGGATTGTCGCCGGCCCGCTCCATCGGAGGCTTGGGCAGGATCTCGATCTGCACCAGGCTCTTGCACCCGTGGCGCAGGGCGGTCCCGACACAGTCGGTGCCCGTGTCTCCGCCGCCGATGACGACCACGTCCTTGCCGTCCGCATAGATCGGGCTCTGGGCTGCGTTGCCGGAAAGCACGGCCTTGGTGTTCGCGGTCAGGTACTCCATTGCGAAGTGGATGCCCCCGAGCTCACGGCCCTCCACGGGAAGGTTGCGCGGCTGCGTTGCGCCGGTGCACAGGACGGTCGCGTCAAATTCATTCAGGAAGAGCTGGGGCTCGACGTTCTCGCCGACGATCGCGTTGCAGATGAACTTGATTCCCTCCTCCTCCATGAGGCGGATGCGCCGAAGCAGGACTTCCTTCTTGTCGAGCTTCATGTTCGGGATGCCGTACATGAGGAGCCCGCCCGGGCGGTCGGCGCGCTCGAACACCGTGACGGTGTGGCCGGCGCGGTTGAGCTGGGCGGCTGCGGACAGCCCCGCGGGCCCCGAGCCGATGACTGCGACCTTCTTGCCGGTCCTGACGAGAGGCGCCTCGGGGAGAACCCAGCCTTCGCCCCAGCCGTGGTCGATGATCGAGCACTCCAGGTTCTTGATCGTGACCGGCGGGTCATTGATCCCGAGGACGCAGGATCCCTCGCAGGGAGCCGGGCACACGCGCCCGGTGAACTCCGGGAAGTTGTTCGTCTTGTGCAGGCGATCCAGCGCCTCGTGCCAGAGTCCGCGGTAGACCAGGTCGTTCCACTCCGGGATGAGGTTGTTCACGGGGCAGCCCGAGGCCATCCCGCTGACGAGCTTGCCGGTGTGGCAGAACGGAACGCCGCAGTTCATGCAGCGCGCCCCCTGCTTGCGGAGCTTGTCCTCCTCCATGTGGTGGTGGAATTCCTTCCAGTCGCCCACGCGCTCCGCCGGTGCCCGATCCGCGGGCAGTTCCCGCAGATATTCTAGAAATCCAGTTGGTTTTCCCATCGTGCTAGGTTCGTTCGGGGTGGGCTTAGTTTCCGCCTACGCGTGAAAGGTCGTGGGCATTCTCCTCAAAGGCCGCCATGATGGCTTCCTCGCCGGTCAGGCCCTGGCCGTGGGCGCGCTCGATGCACGCCAGCATGCGCTTGTAGTCGTTGGGCATGACCTTGACGAAGCGGGGGACCATCTTGTCCCAGTCCTCGAGCACCTTCTTGGCGCGTGAGCTCTTCGTGTAGGCCAGGTGCTTCTCGACCAGCGCGCGGACCTCGGCGATCTCGGCCGGGGATTCGAGCTTCTCGATCCCGACCATCTGGGTGTTGACGCTCTTTGCGAACGTTCCGCTCTCGTCGAGCACGTAGGCCACGCCGCCGGACATGCCGGCGGCAAAGTTGCGGCCTGCCGGCCCGAGGACGACGACCCGCCCGCCGGTCATGTACTCGCAGCCGTGGTCGCCCACGGACTCCACGACGGCGGTCACGCCGCTGTTGCGCACGCAGAAGCGCTCGCCGGCGACGCCGCGGATGTAGGCCTCGCCGCTCGTGGCGCCGTAGAGCGCCACGTTCCCGACGATGACGTTCTCCTCCGGCACGAAGGTCGACTTGCTCGAGGGGTAGATGATGAGCTTTCCCCCGGAGAGACCCTTGCCCAGGTAGTCGTTGGTATCGCCTTCCAGCGTGAAGGTCATCCCCTTGGGCATGAAGGCGCCGAAGCTCTGGCCCGCAGAACCCTTGAAGAGGATGCGGATCGTGTCCTCGGGCAGCCCGGCCGCCCCCCACTTCTTGGTCAGCTCGCCCCCGGTGATGGTCCCGACGACGCGGTGGACGTTCTGGATCGCCATCTCCGCAGCGACCTTTTCGCCGCGCTCGATCGCCGGCTTGCACAGGTCGAGCAGCGTGGTGATGTCGAGGGACTTCTCGAGGCCGTGGTCCTGCGGGATCTGGCAGTAGCGGCCCACATCCTCATCGACGTCGGGCTGGTAGAGTATGTTGCTGAAGTCCAGGCCCTTGGCCTTCCAGTGGTTCACGGCCTTCCTGGCCTCGAGACGCTCGGAGTGGCCGACCATCTCCTCGATCGTGCGGAAGCCGAGCTGGGCCATGATCTGGCGGACATCCTCGGCGATGAACCGCATGAAGTTGACGACGTGCTCGGGCTTGCCGGCGAACTTGGCGCGAAGCTGCGGATCCTGGGTGGCCACGCCCGCGGGGCAGGTGTTCAGGTGGCAGACGCGCATCATGATGCAACCGGTGGCCACAAGGGGGCCGGTTGCGAAGCCGAACTCCTCGGCGCCCAGGAGCGCGGCCACGACGACGTCGCGGCCCGTCTTCAGCTGGCCGTCGGTCTCCACCGCGATGCGGCTGCGCAGGTTATTGAGAACCAGGGTCTGGTGCGTCTCCGCAAGGCCGAGCTCCCAGGGGAGGCCGGCATGCATGATGGAGGTCTGCGGCGAGGCGCCCGTGCCGCCGTCGTAGCCGCTGATCAGCACCACGTCGGCGTGGGCCTTGGCGACACCCGCGGCAATCGTGCCGACGCCCACCTCGGCGACGAGCTTCACGCTCACCCGCGCGAAGCGGTTTCCGTTCTTGAGGTCGTGGATCAGCTCGGCCAGGTCCTCGATCGAGTAGATGTCGTGGTGCGGGGGCGGGGATATGAGCCCCACGCCGGCAGTCGTGAGCCGGGTCCTTGCGATCGGCGGATAGACCTTCGAGCCGGGCAACTGTCCGCCCTCACCGGGCTTGGCGCCCTGGGCCATCTTGATCTGAAGTTCGCGCGCGTTCACCAGGTACTCGCTCGTGACGCCGAAGCGGCCGGAGGCCACCTGCTTGATCGCGGAGTTCTTGGAGTCCCCGTTGGGCTCCAGCTTGTAGCGGGCCGGATCCTCGCCGCCTTCGCCCGTGTTGCTCTTGCCCCCAATGCGGTTCATCGCGATCGCGAGCGTCTCGTGCGCCTCCTTGCTGATGGAGCCGTAGGACATGGCACCGGTCTTGAAGCGCTTCACGATCGACTCGACCGGCTCGACCTCCGCAATCGGGATCGCCGTCGACGCCTTGAACTCCAGCAAGCCGCGCAGGGTGCAGGCGTTGACCGACTGGTCGTTGACCAGGGCTGCGTACTCCTGGAAAACCTTGAAGCTGCCGGTCCTGACGGCCTTCTGCAGCTTGTGGATCGACTCGGGCGTGAACAGGTGCTGCTCGCCGTCCTTCCTCCACTGGTACTGGCCGCCCGAGGGGAGAACGTGGCCGTTGACCTGGCGCGCCGGAAACGCCACGTGGTGGCGCATGAGGACCTCCTGCGCGATCACATCCAGGCCGATGCCTCCCACGCGGGATGCCGTGCCTGTGAAGTAGTGGTCGATGACGTCCTGCCGCACGCCGAGGGCCTCAAAGACCTGGGCCCCGCGGTAGCTCTGGATGGCGGAGATGCCCATCTTCGACATCACCTTGATGACGCCCTTGGTGGCCGCCTTGACGAAGTTCTTGCAGGCGCCCTTGTGGTCGAGCTTGGGCAGCAGGCCCTCGCGGATCATGTCGTCGATGGCCTCGAACGCGACGTAGGGATTGATGGCGCTGCAGCCGTAGCCGATCAGCAGCGAGAAATGGTGGACCTCGCGGGCCTCGCCCGTCTCAAGGACCAAGCTCACCCGGGTGCGCAGGCCCTCGCGTATCAGGTAGTGGTGCAGCCCGGCGATCGCCAGGAGCGCGGGGACAGGCGCAAAGTCGCGGTTCACTCCCCGGTCGCTCAGGATGATGACGTTGACCTCGTCGTCCTCGATCATCCGGCGCGCCATCACGCAGAGCTCCTCCAGCGACTTGGCGAGACCCTTCTCGCCACGCGTGGCCCTGAACAGGATCGAGAGGACGCCGACCGTGAGGCCGGGGACCGCCATCCGCCGGATCTTGGCAAACTCCTCGTTGGTGAGGATCGGCCACTTCAATTCGACGCGGCGGCAGGCCGACGGCTGCGGGTTGAGCAGGTTGCCCTCGGAGCCGAGGCGCGTCTCCGCCCCGATGATGATTTCCTCGCGGATGCAGTCGATCGGGGGATTGGTGACCTGGGCGAAGAGCTGCTTGAAATAGTCGTACAGGAGCCTCGGCTTGTTGGAGAGCACGGCCAGGGCCGCGTCGTTGCCCATGGAGCCGGTGGCCTCGACGCCGTCGCGGGCCATCGGCGTCAGGATGATCCGCTCGTCCTCGTTCGTGTAGCCGAACGCGATCTGGCGCTGGAGGAGGGTCTGGTGGTCCGCCAGGGGAAGCTCGGGCGCCTCGGGCAGGTCGCTCAGGAGCACCAGGTGCTCGTTCAACCACTTGCGGTAGGGACGCTCCGACACGATCTTACCCTTGATCTCCTCGTCCTCGATGATCCGCCCCTCGGCGGTGTCGACCAGGAACATGCGCCCCGGCTGGAGACGGCCCTTCTGGAGCACGTTCTCGGGCGGGGTGTCGAGGACACCGGCCTCTGAGGCCATGATCACGAGGCCGTCCTTGGTGACGTAGTAGCGGGACGGGCGCAGGCCGTTGCGGTCGAGCACGGCCCCGATCTGGACACCGTCGGTGAATGCGATCGAAGCGGGGCCGTCCCACGGCTCCATCAGGCAGGAGTGATACTGGTAGAAGGCCTTCCGGTCGTCGTCCATGCGTTCATTTCCGGACCAGGGCTCCGGGATCATCATCATCATCGCATGGGCCGGCGAGCGCCCCGCCAGGATCAGCAGCTCGAGGGTGTTGTCGAACATCGACGAGTCGCTGCCGTTCGGGTTGACGATCGGCAGGATGTTCTTGATGTCGTCGCCGAACAGGTCGGACTCGAAGAGGGCCTCGCGGGCGCGCATCCAGTTGATGTTGCCCCTGAGCGTGTTGATCTCGCCGTTGTGGGCGATGTAGCGGTACGGGTGGGCGCGGTCCCAGCTGGGGAAGGTGTTCGTGCTGAAGCGCGAGTGCACCAGCGCCAGGGCGGTCTCCATCAGCGGGCTCTGCAGGTCCGTGAAGTACTGCTCCAATTGCCCGGTGAGCAGCATGCCCTTGTAGACAATGGTCTTATACGAGAGGCTGGGCATGTACCAGGTCTCCGCACCGTCCATCGTCGAGGTCCGGATGTCGCCGTAGGCGCGCTTGCGGATCACGTAGAGCTTCCGCTCGAACGCCATGGCGTCGGCCGTGGCCGGGCCGCGGCCCACCAGCACCTGGCGGATCGTCGGCTCGCTTGAGCGCGCGGTTTCACCCAGGGAGGCGTTGTCGACGGGCACGGTCCTCCACCCGAGGACAATCTGGCCCTCCGACTGAACGATCTTCTCGAAGCGCTCCTCAAGGCGGCGGCGCTTGATCCGGTCGCGGGGCAGGAAAACCAGGCCGCATCCGTACTCGCCGGGGCCGGGAAGCTCGATCCGGCTCTTCTTGCAGGCCTCCCTAAGGAAGGCATGGGGGATCTGCATCAGGACACCGGCGCCGTCGCCCGTGTTGGCCTCGGAGCCGGCGGCCCCGCGGTGGTCCAGGTTCTTCAGAAGCTGGATGGCCTGCTTCAGGATCTGGTTCGATTGGCGCCCCTTAATATCAACAACAAAGCCGACGCCGCATGCGTCGTGCTCAAACCACGGATCGTAAAGGCCCTGCTTCTTTGGCAGGCCGGGGGCCCTGCGACGGGGCTGGAGGGCTTCGTCAGGTCTGGTGGGCATTTCTGGTAGTCAGTATGTTAACCTCGGGGATATTTCGGAGCCGTATCGCGTGTGGCGGGCATCAGGGCTGTTGGCGTGTGTGCAAAAAAAGGGGCCGGAGTTCATTTTGAGAGCCGGCCCTGCAGGAAACTTAGTAGGATGGAGCGGGACCTCTCGTCAGAAGAAGCGGATCGTTTTGGTGGCCATTTTAGCGTGCTCGTCGTCGGAGCAGCCCGCGTTGGTGGGCACGCCGGCCGGGTTCTCGGTCGGCTTCACCAGGTCGTTGGAAAGGAGATAGTTCTCCACTTCCTCGCCGGAGACATCGGCGAGCATGACGCCGTCGATCTCGACGCAGGGCGACAGGGGCTGGCCTGACTTCTGGACCATTTCGGCATAGTTCCCCCGGTCCCCGATGATGTCGATGTCCTGATAGTCCAAGCTATACTTGCGGAGGACGGCGCGGACGCCATTGGACCATCCACAGGAAGGCTTGAGATAGGCTTTGATTGTCATTCGGTAGTATAGGCGCGGGCAGAACTGTCGGCAAGGTATAGGGCTCGATTTGCTGCAATCAAGCATCGTCTTTGAAAATTTTGAGTTGGTTCCCGTGGGGACCGCTTCCGGTTGCCGCGCTTGCGAATCGCCGCACTCCGCCAAGGATTTTGGCCATCATGTACAAAGTCGTGCTCCTGCTGTTTGGATCCAACATCTTCATGACCGCGGCCTGGTACGGGCACCTGAAGTTCAAGTGGCTTGAGGGACGCCCCATGTTTGTCGCCATCCTGATCGCCTGGGGCGTGGCGTTCTTCGAGTACTGCCTGCAGGTCCCGGCGAACCGGATGGGCTACATGACCGACAACCTGAGCGGCTACCAGCTGAAGATCATCCAGGAGGCCGTCACGCTTGTGGTCTTTGTCGCGTTCGCATGGGTGGTGCTCAAGGAGCGCATCACCTGGAATTACGCGGTGAGCTTTGCCTTCATCCTCCTGGCCGTCTACTTCGCGACGGCGTTCAAGCCGTCGCCCTGACGGGGCGGCTAGCGCCCCACCACGAGCACCTCGAAGGTTCCGGCCTCGCCGGGACGGCGGGGACGGGGGTTGTCCGCGGTGGGCGCGGGCGCGTCCCCGAACTTGCCCGTGGCGACAAAGACTCTGCCGGTTTTTGAGTCCAGAGCGATCGTGCGCGCCCCGAGCGCCGTGGGGACGGTTTGGACAAGGCTGTAGGCATTGGGCGAATCCTCGTGGAGGACCGAGATCGTTCCGACCACGCTCGAGGTGAAGATGAGGCCTTGGGCGGCGTCAAAGGCGTCCCCGTCGGGGTCCTCGCCGATCCCGGGGGTGGCCACGACGGCGCCGGTGTCGCTGTCGACCACGGCGAGCTTGCCGTTGCCTCCCGATGAGAAGAGGCGGTGGGTCGCCGCGTCGATCGCGAGACCCGTGCCACCCTCGACCGGGGCGATGGGCCATGAGGCGAGGGGCTTCAGCGTATGGGTGTCCACCACCTGGATCGCGCTCTTGTTCTCGGTGTTCACAAAGAGGCGGCCCTTCCCGTCAAACGCCACCCCTTCGAGCTTCCCCTCGATCGGCACCGTGGCAACGATCTCGCCCGAAGCCGGGTCGATCACCGTGATCCCGCCGGACTGGCCGTTGGCCACATAGATCCTCTGGGTCTCGGGGTCATACTCTATGGCGTCGGGCTTCACGCCCAGGCCGGTGATCACCTTAAGCACCTTGAGCGTGGTCAGGTCGAACATGACGACCGTCCGGTCGCCGCCCGAGGTGATGAACCCCCGCTTTAACCCCGGGACCAGGGCGATCCCGTGGACGCCCTTCATCGGGGCGACCTCCCCCAGCTTGGCCCCGGTGTCGACGTCGAGCACGTCCACGTGGTCCGCGTGGGACACATAGAGGCGCCTCATGTCGGGATCGACCCGGAGGTAGTCAAACCGGACCTCGCCGGGGATAGGGTAGTGGGCCAGGACCTTGAATTCGGAGGCGGGGGCGCTGGCCGCCGCAGCCAGGAAAAGGGAGCACAGGGTGAGGAGGCGGGGGTTCATTCCATGACAATTGACGATCCAGGGCGCAAAGACAAGAAGCCGAGCGTCAGCGGAGGGGGCGCCAACGAAATCTCGACGGTCAAGGGGCGTTCGTGATAGGTCTCGCAGGCAATGCCGAAAACAAAAAGCCCCCAGTTCTTCAGCGTTCCGCACATCCGATTCGAGGGACCCAAGTCCGAGAATCCCCTGGCATTCAGGCACTACGACCCGACGGAGGTGTACGACGGGAAGACGCTCAGGGACCACCTGCGCTTCTCCATCGCCTACTGGCACTCCTTCCGCGGCGTGGGCGGGGACCCATTCGGCCCCGGCACGATCCGCAGGCCCTGGGAGTCCGGCAAGGACCAGATCTCCGTCGCGAAGCGCCGCATGGACGCGGCCTTTGAGTTCTTCGTGAAGATCGAGGCGCCCTTCTGGTGCTTCCACGACCGCGACATCGCCCCCGAGGGCGCCACCCTGGCCGAGTCGAACCGGAACCTGGATGCGATCGTGGCGCACGCGAAGCAACTGCAGAAGGAGACCGGCGTTCGCCTGCTCTGGGGCACCGCCAACCTGTTCTCGAACCCGCGCTACATGTGCGGGGCGGCCACCAATCCCGATGCCCATGTCTTCGCCTACGCCGCGGCGCAGGTTAAGAAGGCCATGGAGGTCACCCACGAGCTCGGGGGCGACGGCTACACGTTCTGGGGCGGGCGCGAGGGGTACGAGACCCTGCTCAACACGAACCTCAAGCGCGAGCAGGAGCACCTGGCGCGCTTTCTCCACATGGCGGTCGACCACGCCAAGTCGATCGGCTTCAAGGGGCAGTTCTACATCGAGCCCAAGCCGAAGGAGCCGACGAAGCACCAGTACGACTTCGACGTGGCAAGCGGCATCGCCTTCCTGCGGACCTTCGGGCTTGAGAAGCACCTCAAGTTCAATATCGAGACCAACCACGCGACACTCGCCGGCCACACGTTCCAGCACGAGATCGATGTCGCCGCCTCGCAGGGGATGCTCGGCTCGATCGACGCCAACGCAGGCGACACGCTTCTCGGCTGGGACACCGACCAGTTCAACACGGACGTGAAGGAGATCACGCTGGCGATGGTCTCGATCCTGCGCGCGGGGGGCCTCGGCAAGGGCGGGCTCAACTTCGACGCGAAGCTCCGGCGCCCCTCCATCGACCCCGAGGACCTCTTCTATGCGCACATCGGCGGCATGGACACCTACGCCCTCGCCTTCAAGATAGCCCGCCGCATTCTCGCCGACGGCAAACTCGACGGCTTTGTGGCCGAGCGCTACTCAAGTTACGACTCGGGCCTTGGAAAGCAGATCGAGAAGGGCCAGGTCGGCTTCAAGGAGCTTGAGAAGCTGGTCCTCTCGAAATTGGGCGAGCCCACGCCCAGGAGCGGGCGCCAGGAATACCTGGAGAACTTGGTGAATTCCTACCTGACAGGACGCTGACACCTCCATGAGCCTCTATATCGGGGTCGACAGCGGAACCCAGAGCGTCAAGGCGATCGCGCTCGACCTCGATACCGGGGGGGTGGTGGCGGAGGCGCGAGCAGCGCACCACCTGATCGACGGCCTGCCACCGGGCCACATGGAGGCGCACCCGGAGGAGTGGGTGTCCGCCATGGACTCGGTCATAGGCGAGGTCGCCTCGAGGGTGGACCGGTCGCGGGTACGCGGGATCGGCGTCTCCGGCCAGCAGCACGGATTTGTCCCGCTGGACGGCAAAGGCGCGGTCATCCGCCCCGCGAAGCTCTGGTGCGACACGAGCACCGCCCCGGAATGCGCGATCCTGACCCGAAAGCTGGGGGGGCCTGCCGCCGTCATCCGCAAGACCGGCCTGCCGTTCCTGCCGGGCTACACGGCCCCCAAGGTGCTGTGGCTCAAGCGCCACGAGCCGGCCAATTTCAAGAGGCTGCGCCACATCCTTCTCCCCCACGACTACCTGAACTTCCACCTGACAGGGAACTACTTCATGGAGTTTGGCGACGCGTCGGGGACGGCCTTCCTCGATGTGAGGAAGCGCGTGTGGTCCCCGGCCGCGATGGCCGCCGTCGACGGCCGGGTCGCCGACTGCCTGCCGGCGCTTTCGCCGTCGCACGTGCCCTGCGGGACGCTGCGGCCCGAGCTCGCGAGCCGCTACGGATTTCCAGCGGGAACGATCGTGAGCGCCGGTGGCGGCGACAACATGATGGGCGCCATCGGGACCGGCAATGTACTCCCCGGCGCCGTCACGGCGAGCTTTGGGACGAGCGGCACGATCTACGCCTATTCCCGGAAGCCGGTCGTTGACCCGAACGGGGAGATCGCTGCGTTCTGCTCCTCAACCGGCGGCTGGCTGCCGCTCCTGTGCACGATGAACCTGACGGGCGTGACCGAGCAGGTGAGGACCCTCTTTGGCTGGTCCCTGGCCGATCTGGAGAAGAATGCCGCCTTGGCGCCCGCAGGGTCCGACGGCCTCACGCTCCTTCCTTACCTTGACGGGGAGCGCACGCCGAACCTGCCCAGGGGAACGGGCGTCTATTTCGGGCTCAGCCGCAGGACCCTCTCCCAGGGCCACATGGCACGCGCGGCGATCGAGGGCACAACGCTGGGGATGAACTACGGTCTTCGCCGGCTCGCGGCCCTCGGGGTCAAGGCCCGTGAGATCCGGCTGACGGGCGGCGGGGCGAGATCGGCTCTCTGGCGCCAGGTCGCGGCCGATGTGTTCGGGGTCCCCGTGGTCGCCATGGCCCAGGACGAGAGCGCGGCGCTGGGGGGCGCCCTTCAGGCTGCGTGGTGCGAATCGAAGGGACGCGGCTCAGCCATGGCGCTTGCCGACCTCTGCAAGGGGAGCGTTTCCCTGGACGAGTCCACGCGGTGCGTCCCGGACAAGGCGCGCGCCGCCCTTTATAGGAAACGCCAGGGTCTCCACGACCGCCTTTGCTCCGACTTGCTCGGTGCATTTGACGCCCGTTGAAGTCGGGCTTCCCTGGGGGAACGACCGCGACCCTGTGTTTCCCCTAAATGGTGCCCCATGTGCGTCCGCTACACGCTTCACAAGACCGATGCCGCCCTTAACGCGATATCGCTGGCCCTAGGCGCCCCCCTCGGGGTCCCGGACTGGGCGACACCGCGCTACAACGTGACGCTCACCACGACGATGCCCGTGGTCGCCAACGTTGGGGAGGGCGCGGCCGTGAGGCCTATGCGGTGGGGCCTGATTCCCTTCGGGGGGCACGGCGCGAATCCGAAGCTCATCGCGAATGCGAGGGCGGAAACCGTGGCCGCGCTTCCGGCCTTTCGGAAGGCCGCGGCCACAAGGCGGTGCCTGGTGCCGGCAGATGGCTTCTACGAGTGGTTGACCGATCGCGGGCAGAAGCTGCCCTACCTGTTCACGCTTTCCGGCGGGGAACCCTTCGCGTTCGCAGGGATCTGGGATCCCGCCGTGGGCGAACTGGCGGAGGCCTACTGCATCCTCACGACTGAGCCCAACGAGCTCGTTGCCCAGGTCCACAACCGGATGCCGGTCATCCTGTCGGGTGACGCGATGCCGCGCTGGATGGGCACCCAGCCGCTTTCCCCAGAGGAGCTGAAATTCCTCACCCGGCCTTTAGAAGCGTCACGGATGGAGTCCCGGCGCGTCAGCCGGTACATGAGCAACAGCCGCAACGAGGGCCCCCAGTGCCTTGCGCCCCCGGATTCCACTCCTGCCGAGCCCGAGCTCGATTTCGGATAGGACCCGTTTCGCCCGCGGGGGTCGTGCTGCGGTTTACTTGCCTGCGGCGTGGCCTTGTGTAGAATTGGCGCCATGAAAGGCCTAAGGGGAACAGGAGCCCTCGGGATTTGCACGCTAGGCGCGATGCACCGTGTCCTCCAGGTTCCCTTGGTTCTTGCGGTGTTCGCAACGGTGGTGGCCGGACAGGCCGCGGACACCTCCAGCATCATCCTGGCGCCCAGCTCCCCGGAGCCCTCGGCGGTGCGGACGATGGGCCAGGGTCCCGCCGACCATGCGGTTTCGCCGGCGCTCTCTTCGGATATCTCCTCCGGGATGCCAACCTTCAGCCCCCCGCGTGCGACCTCCGGCACACCGACCGGGGACCTGCGAAGCCTCGACAGGCCCAGGAACCAGATCCCGCGCCTTCCGATTCAGTTGATGCAAAAGTACGTGGTCCGCGAGGACCGGATTCCCGGATTTCGGAGGTTGAACCTGTATACGAAGGCCGCACTGATCGACCAAGCGTTCAAGGAGCATCCGGGGCTCCGCTTCGGAAATTTTTTCAATCTGAATGCAAACGCGGCCTACAACAGGCTTGTGGATGAGGAGCTGTTCGCAGACAGGCTCGAACTCGTCGAC
>Ga0302197_10000064_pt1 | contig 102238 bp, 96 predicted proteins | sample II_Bog_N2_1_FD_193526 | JGI IMG/M metagenome (GOLD analysis project Ga0302197, IMG submission 193526) | Peat permafrost microbial communities from Stordalen Mire near Abisko, Sweden - II_Bog_N2_1 | ecosystem: Environmental > Terrestrial > Soil > Wetlands > Peat | place: Sweden: Abisko... | reverse complement strand
CATCCCCTCCGAAGCCGGCCTTTGCACCACAAACGCGCAAAGGCTCAGAATCAGAAACAGGCTAGCCAGAGCCGGCGCAACAATCAATCGCAGACGGTTGAAGTCCATACCATCGTTTGACACCGACCCCAGCGAAATTGTTCCCTGCACCGACGCAGCGGCTCCCGGCCCGCGCCTGATCCCTGACCCCTGCTCTTACGCGGTCTTGGTCAATGCCCGGATCACCATTCCCAGCAGCGCCAGCACCACCGCACCCCAGAACGCCGCTCCGAACCCGCGCACATGAAAGCCGCGCACGATGCTGGACGCCAGCAGGATCATCAGCCCGTTGATGACCAGCAGGAAGAGTCCGAGGGTGAGAATGCTGAGTGGAAAGGTGACGATCTTCAGGAAAAAGCCTACCGTCGCATTCAGCAGACCAATCACCAGCGACGCGATCATTGCAGGCCACAGCCCCTCGACAACGAAGCCAGGCACGATTCTGGAAACAACCATGAGGGCTATGGCATATAACAGCCATTGAATCAGCAGTGCGAACACAAGTCCTCCTTGTTCTCGCCCGACGGGCCTGTTACCGTTGGATGCGCCCGCGCTGGCAATTGTCGTCTTGACACCGGTATAGCATGATCAGGCAAGGGAATCGCGCATGAAGGCGCAAGTGTCTCAAGCGCGACCTTTTCCGGCGTTCCGGGTCCAACAAAATGTCCCTCGCTGTCCGTTGCTCACATCTTTATTTCAGGGGGAAATGCCCTTATGCACGGTTCACGCATTTTCTGCGCCGCCGGCCTCTCAGCATCCTTAATGCTCACTCCAGGGGTAGTTGCTCAGCAGGCGGCCAATCCCCCCTTGCCTGACATTCGCGAATTGGTGCGCCAGGTCCACGACCACCAGCAGCAGCTGGAAAAGGTGCGCGAGAACTACACTTACACCTCTTTGCAAACGACACAGGACATCGACTCGAAAGGCCAGGTGAAAAAGACCGAGACCGAGGAGTTCGAACAGTTTTACGCCAATGGCCACCCGATTGCGCGCAAGGTGAAGAAGAACGGGCAGCCGCTCGGCGACAGCGAAGCCCAGAAGGAGACCGAACGCATAACAAAGGAAGTGGAGAAGGCCGAGAAGACGCCGCCCGATAAAGAGATGAATGCAAACACCATCTCTATAGGCCAGGTATTGGAGATGATGGACGTACGCAACCCGCGGCGGCAGACATTCCGCGGACGGACGACGATTGTCTTCGATTTCGTTGGCCGCAAGGACGCCAAGACGCACGGCCTGGCCCAGGACCTGTCAAAGACGCTGCAAGGCACCATGTGGGTGGATGAGGCCGACCGGGAGATTGCGCACCTTGAAGTAACCTTCATCGATAATTTCAACATTGGCGGGGGCATTGTGGCGCGCATCGAAAAGGGCTCCAGCTTTAACTTCAACCAGGAGCCAGTCAACGGCGAAGTCTGGCTTCCCACGGGAGGCGAGGGCACAATGGCGGTCCGCGTACTGCTGGTGAAGGGGATTCGCCAGCACGGCACCGAGCGCGACTACGACTACAAGCGCTTCCATGTGGAGGCGGAGCAATCGAAGGACGCGCAAGCCGTGGTGGAGCAGAAGCCGTAAGGCTGCCGGGTTGGCATCGCCGATGCTCGCGGGGAATGCGGTCGCGCATCCATTTACAGTGGAAGCATGTTTGCGCGTGAGCTTTCCATCCAGCGAATCGATTCTTCCGGCGAGCGGCACGCGTGCCCCATTCGCTGGATCGACAACTTTGCCATGCGCAATTTCACCAACGACGCGGTCTTCGACGACACGCTCCCCGTCGCCGATGGTTTGCTCGAAGCCGGGAACCGCGTGCCACTCGACCGCCTGCAAGCAGCCATGGAAGACTGGTTTCGCCGAAAAGGCTACATCAAGCCCGATGAACGCGTGGAAGTGCTGGAGATTGCCGGCGCTGGGCTAGGCTAAAACAGCCACCTGCCGCAGCGTTTGATTGTGCCACAGGTGGAACTCCGCTTCGCGGCGGGCCTTCAACCCTGCATTTTCCTCTACGCCGGCATGGTCCCAGCGCAGCAGCCCTTCGGCGGCTCGATCATAACTCCCGGTGTTCAAGTCCTGCAGCAGCGTTGAGGCCGCCAGCCTTCTCGCGCCCAGGTTGAAGACAAAATCCACCAGTGCGTCGAACTGGCCTTGTGTGATGGCAACTTTCACCAGGCGCTTCACGGCCTGCTCGGCGGCCTGCAAGTCGCGGCTCAGCATCTCCTGGCCCCGCGCCTCATCGATGCCATGGGGAAACGACTCTGTGGCAAGGATCCGGTGGCCATAGCCAATGGTAGGAACTCCAACCACGTCCAGATACATTCGACCCCGAAAACCTTCCGACTTCTTCAGCAACTCCAGCCCTGCCGCGCTCATTGGCATCGATTCCCCCGCTCATGGCCGTATTTGGCCCGATTTCGACCCTAGCAGGATGCGGGAATTAATCTGCAATTCGGCGCTCAATGATTTCAATTTTGGGTTCAACGGGGTGGGGCAAGGGCCTTCCCGCTGAGCGCCTCAAACTCCAGCAGAAGGGAATCCAGCGCGCCGTCGAAGTTGTGATCGTGCGTCTTTTGCAGGTACGCAACTTCGATCGACTGCGTCAACGCCCAAAGGACAAAGTGAGTCTTAGCGTCGTAGACCACCAGCCGAAACATCGGAACGGGGTCGGATGAGCCGTTTACCTTGCTGCCGTTGGTTGGACCATTGGGCGCCGTCAACTGCAACTCCAGCACCAGGTCCGCATCCGCGGGATCGGAAACCAGTTGGTACTGGCCCGCGGCCTTGAGACCTGCGTAAAACTGGCTGTAGCCGCGGCTCGGGCCGCCGCTGAAGGGCGATGGAAACAGGCCGCTGTCTCCGCCGGCGTTGGAGACAAAGATCTTTTTTGCCGCGAGAATGGCAGACGGCACCGGGCCCGCCGTGACTGGAACAGCCTGTTGCGCGATCGCGGCAACCGAGCTGAAAAGCGCGGCGCATACCACCAAACCAAATCCCGATCTGAAGCTATTCATCCCCATATCCTCGTCATCCATGAATCCAAACTGCGGAGATTTGACACCGAATCGCGGCGTTTTGTCTCTGCCATTTTTTCGCGGTTCCTGTTGTGCAATTCGGCTCTGCCGGCCCTGGAATCGGATTTGCACCGATCATGGTGCAAATCTGTAACTCGCAGATAATAAACCGGTTGCTTTAGACAGCCCGCGAACCGCCCAGATTCCCCTCGAAGATTCCCGTGCATTTCTTGCCAATAGATGGGCAAAAGAGTGTCGAACTAGTAAAATAGGCAGATGGTGATACGCAGGAAAACACGCAACACGAATCTGAAAACGCCGCTTAGAGTTTGTCTGCTCGCCGGTGCTTCATCGGTTGCGCTGACCGCATTGGTGGTCACGCTTTCCACGCCGACCGTTCATGCCGATGCGCCGCTTTCCAGACCCGCCGCAACCATGGCTCCCGCCGGTCCGGTGGAGAGCGCGGATCCAGTTCTCGCAACCCCGCAAGTAGCCATGCATTTGACCGCAAAGGAACGGCGGGACCATATTCTCCGGGGTATCGCGTCCTGGTATGGCAAGGTGTTCAACGGGCGTCGCACCGCCAGCGGGGAACGCTACGATATGAACGCCATGACTGCCTGCCATCCCACGCTGCCGTTTGGCTCTTTGGTGCGAGTGGTCAACGAGACGAACAAGCGCTCGGTCGTGGTCAGAATCACCGATCGCGGCGACCTGGGCGACGAGGGGCGGATCATCGACCTCTCGTATGCGGCCGCCGAAAGGCTGGCGATGACCAAGTCCGGGCTGGCCCACGTCGACCTGGAAGTCCTTTCGATGGGCGGCAGGCACGGGACCAGGTAAGCGGGCGAATAGCTGGTGAATGCGCAACGGCCAGCGCGCGAGCTGACCGTTGCGCGTTCGCTATCCACGATTACTGGTCGGTGTCAGGCAGTTTGTATGGCTTTGTGAGCCATTGGCGGCCTTCGTTGACGCAGCCCTGCGTGTTGTCGTTGGTCTGCACCGCCAGCCGGTACTCAGAAACCGCACGGTCCCGCTGGCCGGTAATGTCGAATATCTCGCCCAGCGCAATATGGCTCCAGCACTCGGTCCAGCGCGGCTCCCCGTCGCCACTCAGCGCATCGCGATAAGAGTTGACGCTGGCCTGGTAGTTGCGCTGCTTAAACAGCAGTTCGCCAATGCGGTAGTTGGCCAGGGAACTCGACGGGTTGGCTTCAAGGGCCTTTTGATACTCGGCCAGTCCACCGTTTATGTCGCCCTGCTGCACCAGTTGCTGACCCTTCAGAATGGCCACCCGAACCATCTCATCCGGCGTCGATTTCAGCACCCAGTCGCTGGGATCGATGCTGATGCGCCGTGGCCGCCCGAAGGTATCGAAGACAAACGGCGTGTCGGTCCCAACCACCTCCACCTTCTGCGATTCCGTCTTGCCGTCCGTCTCGACGCGCAGCTCCACCGGCATGCGGAACAGGTCGAGATCCTGCTGAATTTCGCCAATTGTGCGAAATCCCTTATTGTTGCCCAGCCGGTAAATGGCGTATTTATTAGTGAATTGCGGCGCGCCGGTGCCGTCAATCCATTGCGCGAAGAAGGCGGTTAGCTGCTGGTCGCTCTGCGCATCGGCCACCTTGATAAAGTCCGTGGTTCGGATGCTGGCGTCGGTGTACTGGCTCAGCGCCCCCTTCAGTGTGGCCAGAAACGCCTTGTCGCCCACTTCCCAGCGCAGCATGTGGAAGACCATTGCGCCCTTTTCCAGCGTCATCGACTGGAACTCAGGCGAGAACGGACCGAGCCGGCCCGCGCTTGAAAGCGGGATGGTATCGTAGGCCAGCGCGCCGGCGGCTACGTCTTGCAGGGCCGCGCGCAGGGCGCTCTTGCCGCTTTGGTCCTCCAGGTACATCAACTCGCCGTAGCGGGCCATGCCATTCATGATCCAGGCGTCATTCATCGTCCGCGGACTTACCTGGGACCCCCACCACTGGTGGGCAATCGTGTTGGCCAGCAAACGCACGCCGCTCTTGTCGGCGATTCGCGACCCCAGAACCGCCGCCAGCTCCGGCGCCCATACCGCAGGCAGAGTGTCGTCCGGAATTTCCACCACGTTCAAGTGGCTCGACTCCGGCGACCCGAAGCTGTCGGTAAAGAAGTCGTACTCCTTGGCCGCCGTTTGCGCCACCTCGTTGCCCGAAGCCTGGCGGGCCACCGTCAGGTAGACCTTCACATTTCCCGGTCCCGCCGTTATCGGGCCCACATATCGCCCCGCAATGATGGTGCCCGGAAAGCCCGGCTTGCTCCAGTTGAAGTCAAACTGGTCGCCGTCCTTGCCATTGGCCAGCTTCACCGGCTTCGGCGCGCCCGTGCTGCCACTGGCGAAGACCCGCATCCCCTTCGGCACGCGGATGTGCATCTCCGCGGTGAACCGGTCGATCAAATATCCGGTTGTGGGAAACCAGCGCGCCGGATAGAGCAGATAAGTGATCGGCTCCTGAATCGCGGCCAGCTTCAGGCCTTCCACGGGACCATCGTCGTTGCCGGTAATCATGCCTTCGTAGACAAAGGTCCAACGATTCACCTGTCCCGGCATAAAAGGCGCGGCCGGGCTTACGCGAATGGTTCCGTCGGCCGACCGCTCACCGGTCAGCAGCTTGCCGCCGTCGTCGGTAATGCTTGTAACCTTCAGGGCCGGGTGAAAGCCAAAGCTCACCAGCTCCATGGATTCCGGCGCGGTAAAGGCAACCACCGCCTTGGCCGCCAGATGGTGTGTCGACGGGTCCAGCTCGGCGTCGATGGTATAGCCGGTAATGTTGAGCGTGGGCCGTTCCGCCCTTTGGGCAAGCATGGGCGCAGCCATTAGCAGCACCGCCGTCAGTATGCCGGTCGCGCCCCTCAATGCCGAGCGTTCAAGCCGCCAATCCCGCTTCATCGTTCTCATAGCAGTCATCATCGCATTGCAGCCGTTCTTTCGAGCTGTGAATCTGTTTTGGCCGGTTCCAGACCAAAATCAGGGTCACACAATTTCAGTTCGCGGCAACGGGAATCCGCGCCGGGGAAGCAGAGCCAAGTTCAGCAAGCGTGACCGCAGCAACGCGTTCGATTGCGCCGCCGCTTCCGCCCAGATGCCCTGGCCAGGTATTGAGCAGGCCACGAATCCTGGCAAGCTCCTCCATCATGGACTGCCGAGGAAGCCCGTCCGGTAGCAGCCGTTCGATTTGTTGGACGATATTTGCCGCCGTGAAGTCATGTTGAATCAGTTCCGGCACAACGCGTTTTTGGGCGATCAGGTTGGCCATCGCCACATGGGGCACCGTCACCACCCGCTTGGCGATGGCATAAGTCAGGAGCGAAACCCGGTACACAACCACAAAAGGATTGCCGATGAGCGCGGCCTCGACGGTCGCAGTCCCGCTAGCCACCACGGAGGCGCGGGCGTGGAAAAGCGCGGCGCGGGCGTCGTCCACAAGATGGATGGGCAGGCCGGTTCCGAGGGTTGCGACCAGTTGCGTCACAGCGGCACGCTGGGGCGCATTGAGAGTGGGGGCGAGCGGGACGAGGAACTCAGGTTGATCGCCGAGCCCCCGCGCCGCCAGCAGCATCTCCGGCAAATTGTCGCGAATCTCCTTGGGACGACTCCCGGGAAGCAAGCCGATCCACATCTTTTCCGCATCCAGGCCATTCTCCGCCGCAAACTGAACCCGGCTGACGGCCGGCAGCGGCAACTCCGCCAGCGGATGGCCCACGAACTCCGCCTCCACGCCGCGCTCCCGGTAGAACGCCTCCTCGAACGGAAAGATCACCAGCATCTTGCGCACGTATTTTTGCACCAGCTTGATGCGATGCTTCTTCCACGCCCACAACTGTGGGCTCACGAAGAAAATCACCGGAACGCCCAGCCTGCAAAGCTGCTCGGCCAGCTTGAAGTGGATATCCGGAAAGTCGATGAGCACGGCCACATCGGGCCGCCGGTCGCGGATGGCGTGCTTCAACCTGCGAAACTCGCGATAGATGCGTGGCAGGTGGCGGATCACCTCCGTAATGCCCATCACCGCCATATCCTCCGACCGGACAACGCGTTCGAGGCCCGCGTCGGCCATTCTGTCGCCGCCCATGCCGAAGAATTCAGCGGTCTGCCCGGATGCGGCAAGCTGCCTTTTCAGTGCTTCAATCAGCAGCGCGCCGTAGTGTTCGCCGCTGGCTTCGCCTGCCGAGATGAAGAAGGTGGGGGGCATGAATATAGCTGCGCCGGTGGTTGCCGCGCTGGCAACAATCATAGCGGGTCGGTGGGATTGGCACCGGATGGATCCAGAATCGCGGCGTGCGGTTTCCGGGTGGCCGTCAATGCACCGCGGTATTTTTCTGGAGCTTCCTTAGCGCAACGGACCGAGTGATCTCGAACATTTTTCCGGCCAAATTGCGGGTGCATTCAGCACCTGCCCGTCGTCGCCCATCCAGGTTGAGTAGTAGCAAGCATGGATACGATATTCGCCATTTGAGAACTGAAACCAAACGAGATTCCGGCTTGAAGCATTCGAGTGCGAACCCAGAACGATATCCCTATAACCGTTCGTCGACCACGGCCGAATCAGAATCTTCTCAAACGTGATCTGGCTTCGATCGTTCGTGCTGAGAAGAAGCTTCAGCCCGTCGCCAGTTCTTTCAAATATCCAAAAAATGCAGTTGCCGGTTCCGCCGCATGGCCCAAGACCATTTGCTTGAGCGATTATCTCTGGCTTGTCATCGCCGTTAAGATCAACCAGCTCGATCCGCGTTTCTCCAGCGAGGTCTTGCACCTGCTTTTCCGTCAGGTCATCCACCAAATCATCGTCTCTTCTCAGTTGCAGCACCACGGCCTTCTCCAACTGATCCTTGGCTGCCTGGGAAAGGTCATGCGACTTTCTGATGGTGCGGTTATAGTCGAGTTCATGGGCCTGCACCTCGCTCCACCGAAAGTGCGTTGGGGTGGCAGTGGTGTGGGGAACCACCTGTGCGTGCGAGCAGGCCAATAATCCCACGGATAGGGAGAGCAGTAGTTTCATGAAGCTCTAGAATACGCTGGGTGATTTCTTCGGGGATGTATCGCCGGCAAACTGGAAATTGCAGCACCACCTAGAATCGCAACCGAGCCATTCCCGCAAAAAATTCAAAATCAAATTAGCATTTCTTCGTCTAAATTGGTACCGAGAGGTCATGCGATGCGGTTTTTCTCCGGCTCACCCCGCTATTGCAAGCTTGTCTTTACTACTGTCTGCGCGGCGCTGCTGCTGACGGGCCTTATGCTGCAACCCAGCGCCGCAGCACAGGATGCCGGCGCGCCCCCACCCGCGCCTGAGCCGCCTCCGCCGCCGGCCGCTTTCGAGAACAGGATTCCCCCCGGCCAGCTCGCCTTCCTGAACGACTATGCGAACCAGCCTTCAAGAGAAGTCTTCAAAGACAAACGGTTCCGCAGCGTAATGAAGATGGTGACTCCGCGCACCGAATATCATTACGGGCGCGACATGCCGCTCTCCGATGCGAGCGAACTCGTCCTGGACGGTACCTCGCTGCCCGTCGACGTCCGCGATGGACGTTACGTAATGCTCGGCACCAGCGGCGGACCGTATCTCAGCGGCAAGGGCTTTGTCTGGTTCGACATGCAGGCGGGAATCGCGCTGGGAGGAGTCTATTTTCGCCCGGTCAACGGCGAGCCCACGCCGACTCTGGCTATCTTCTCCCGCCAGTTGAAGACAGACTCGCTTTCGATGAGCCAGCTCCCGGTGGCCTTTGCGGAGGCTGTCTCCGAGTGGTCCGCCGGAGCCCATGTGCGGCCCATTACCGTGCGCTATTTCATCCCAGATAACGGCAAAAAATATGTCCTGGTCCACGACGAGGACTATTGCGATCACCCGGAAAACGCGCCCGCGCCCCCACAGGATGAGTGCGGGCAGATGAATGCCGACGCAGCCGACATTGACGTGAACGCCGCCTACTTTATGCAGGAGACTCACAACCAGGCGAACGCGACGGCATGGATGCTGGGCGACGACCAGGTGGCGTGGGTCGGTTTGCGGACTCAGAGCTGCGGTGTCTTGCTCGCCTGCCGCATCCGCGTCACGCGGCAGCGCACGCGGGTGCTGATCGGTGGCGGACCTAGAAGATAGGGGAGAACAGGGAATAGGGAATAAAGATTAAAGTTCGCACGGCGGAGATGCGTGCTATGCTCCCATTCAACACCTCAAAACTTTTCAGAGCCGGAATTTGCGTATATTGCGTGGTTCACCCACTCGACACTTGCGCACCGGACAAAGTCCAGATTGAATAGTTTCCCGAGTACTGCCGATACCTCCGTACCAGCGAAATCCCGCATCGAGAGAGTTGGTGGCGACTATGAAAGGTCTTGCCGTACTTCTGGCCCTTGCAGTTCCCCTCACCTTCGCCGCCGCGTCCGCAGGCGCTTCCACGCCGGCGGGCACACAGAGCCCTCCCGGACCCCCAACACAGCCACAGCTTTCGAAGCCGGTTCCGGTTGGCGCGGCCGCCACCAGTTCACCCAACTCAAGCCTCACTTATCAAGTGAAAGACGAGAAGGGTGTGCTGTTGACCTGCATCGCGCCTCAAATCGATAGCAACCCGGATACCGACATCTTCTCGGGCTGCACGCTGGCGCAAGGCCGAACGCTGGACGATGTGATGCACACTTTTATCCAGGCTATCCACTTTGTGCAAAATGAGCACGCCAAAGAGCGCGCCGAGTTGTTGAAGGAAATGGAAGACAAGCAGGCCCAGAAAGCTGAACAGAAGTAGCCGCGGCGCCCCGGGTTTCGTGCCATTGCTGAGAGCTGAGACCTGACAGCTATCGTTGATATCACCGCTAGCACTTTCCCACCCCAAACAGGCATTTTGGTGCGCAAAAACGTGTCAAAAGTGCATCAAGAACGCCCTAAATCGCATCGAAACGGCCTTAAAACAGCCTTATTTGCACTATTGTTCACGCGCTAGCCTGAACACATTGGCACATGCTGCGACGTCGTTTTGCCATCGCAGCAGGTGCATTGAACGTCATGTCATGCGGCACGCAAGAGCTATCCCTGAACCGCCAGCAGCGCGGATTGCCGGGCGCGGACGGCCGCCGCGAGTTCCGTAAGCAGCGAATGCGTCTCGGGCCAGCCGATGCAGCCGTCGGTGATGCTCTGCCCGTAGACCAGCGGCGCGCCGGCCACCAGCTTCTGCGCTCCCGCCACCAGATTGCTCTCGATCATCACTCCGATAATGTGCGGGTCTCCATCGGCAATCTGCCGCGCGACATCGTGGCACGCGATCGCCTGACGCCGGTAGTCCTTGCTGCTGTTGGCGTGGCTGAAATCGATCATGATACGGGGTTCTACGCCTGCCTTTATCATCTGCGCCGCAGTCTCCGCCACGCTTTGCGCCGTGTAGTTCACCATCTTGCGGCCGCCGCGGAGAATGATGTGGCAATCCGGATTTCCGGTGGTTACAAAGATGGCGGATTGGCCATGCTTGGTGTGGCCCAGGAAAGTGTGGGAGTGGGCTGCGGACTGAATGGCGTCGATGGCCACCTGGACGTCGCCTGACGTGGCATTCTTGAACCCCACCGGACAGGAGACGCCGGAGACAAGCTGACGGTGAACCTGGCTCTCGGTGGTGCGTGCCCCTATCGCCCCCCAACTCACAAGCCCGGCAATGTACTGGGGCGAAATCATGTCAAGAAACTCCGTGCCGGTGGGGACACCCATCTCGGCCAGGTCGAGCAGCAAAGTCCGCGCCAGCCGCAGGCCGTCGTTGATCTTGTAAGACTGATCGAGATGCGGGTCGTTGATCAAGCCCTTCCAGCCGATCGTTGTGCGTGGTTTCTCAAAGTAAACCCGCATCACGATTCGTAGCTCGCTACAGAATTCCTTGATGGCGGACTTGAGCAGTGCCGCGTATTCCCGCGCGGCTTTGGTGTCGTGAATAGAACATGGACCCACCAGAACCAGAAGGCGAGAATCGCGTCGCGCAAGGATGTCCGTAATCTCAGTGCGGGCGTCGAAGATGGTTACCGAAGCGGCATCGGTGACCGGGCGTTCCTCCTCAAGAAAGACCGGAGGAAGCACAACTTTGGTCCATAAAATTCGAATATCTTCCGTGGTGCGGAACATGGCAGGTTTCCTTGCGGTGCAACTTCGGTCTCTCCTTCCACTCCGAGGCAAGGCCCCAGACGGGGAGAGATGCGCGCACTCCTATTCAAAATTTATCAGTTTGAAGCGGATTGAGAGGCTGGCCGTCCCATGACTCAGGATTGGGAGTTTGGCAACCACACCCTTCGCCATGCTAATCTTTCTTCCATCATGCACAGATTCATTGTTGTTGCCGGCTTGTTGACGGCAGTCGTAGCGGCGTTTGGGCAGGCATCGGCCGGTCCAACGCCAAGTCTGCCGAAGGAACCACGGGAAGTATTTGCGGCGACCGCTCCCTTTTACGACTTCTCGGCGGCCGAGCTGCAGCCGTGGCACCTGAAGGTCAGTTATCAGCTCTACGACCAGACGGGAAAGAAGTCCGATCCTGGAACCTATGAGTACTGGTGGGCCTCGCCTCAGGAACATCGCAGCACCTGGGTTCGCGGCAGCGTCAGGCATACGGATTGGTACACAGCGGACGGCAAATTTGCATACGAGTGGAAGGGCGATCCGCTCAGTCTTTTTGAATACATGCTTCAGCCCGCGCTGCTTTCGCCCCTGCCCCCTCCGACCGATCTTGACCCGGCAAACATTCGTCTCGACGAAAAGACACCAAGCGCAAATGCCGCAAACGGGCCATGTTTCACTGTCGGTGACAGCGCCATGCCGGACGGGGTTATCCGTCGTCCAGAACCAAGTCTGTTTTCAACATACTGCTTTGAAAAGGAGAGGCCGGTGTTGCGCAGCGTCTCCTCCTTTGAACGAGTTCGAGTCCAACTCAGCGATGTTGTCCCGACCCAGGGCAAACCTCTCGCACGAGACGTGAAGTTTTACGAAGGCGATCGCATGCTTCTTTCGGCCAAGGTAGAACTGATCGAACCCATCAGCCAAATCGATCCTGAGTTGAATCCTCCGTTTGGCGCCAGCAGCACCGTTGTCACTCTCGCCGGGCAAAACGATTCAAAGCCAATCGCCGTTGGCGCCGGCGTGGTCCCGGGCCGCTTATTCAGGCAAGCCCCGCCGGTTTATCCCTCGGAGGCCAAGGCCAGGCGCATTGAAGGCTTTGTGGAGTTGGCTGCGGCAATCGGGACGGATGGCAAAATCCACAACCTCCGAGTGATCTCAGCTCCTTCGGCGTGGCTGGCAAATGCGGCGTTCGTGGCCGTTTCTCAATGGGAATACAAGCCTTACACGCTCAACGGGCATCCGGTGCCGGTGGAACAGACCACTTCGATAAAGTTTGCGGTGGGCAGGTAGAGACAGCCGGTATGGCTCAAGAAGATCAGGCCGGCGATGTTCAGCCGGCCCGGATTCCTTCGCAGTTGGTCGATCCGCTTAAAACTTCACCGAAGCCGCCCGTGCCGAGACGCCGCTGATTTCCGCGGCGCGCGCTTCCGCGTAGGCCGCGGCTCCCAGCAGGGCGGCTTTGCTCTCCAGAATAATGCGCACCGGCATGTTGATGAGCAACTGGCTCAGCCTGCCCTTGTCGGTAAAAGCCTTCATGAACGTGCCGTCCTTCAGCTTCTCCAGAATGCGCGGTGCAATGCCGCCGCCCACATAAAGGCCGCCCACCGACAGCACCTTCAGCGCCAGGTTCCCCGACTCCGCGCCATAGGCCGAGACGAACATATCCAGAGCCTTCTCGCAGATTTCGCTCTTGGCCGCCAGGGCCAGCTCGGTGATCACCGCATTGGGGTCCTGTTCGGCAATGCGCTCGGCCAGCCAGGCCGGCTCTTCCACGCCGCGCACTTCGCGCAAAAACTCGTAGATGTTGGTCAGACCCATGCCGCTGACCACGCGCTCAAAGCTGATGCGCCCGTTGTATTTCTGCTTCAGGAAGCGCAGCAGGTCGATCTCGTCCTCGTTGCGCGGCGCGTAGTCCACATGTCCGCCCTCAGAGGGATAAGGAACATGGATGTGGCCATTCCAGGCCAGAATGCCCTCGCCCAGGCCGGTACCGGCGGCGATAAGCGCCCGGTTGCCAATTTGTCCCGCATCGCCTTCGCTCAGCGAGTAAATCTGGTCGGGCGAGAGCTCGGCCACTCCGTAGCCGTTGGCTTCAAGGTCGTTGATCAGGAAGACGTGGTCGATCACCAGTCCCGCCGCCAGTTCCCGGCTGTCCAGTGTCCAGGGCAGGTTGGTCAGGCGGAGACGTCCGTCCCGCACAGGGCCGGGAACGCCAAAACACGCGGCGCTCACCTTGTCAGCGCCTAAAAACGCCTTTACGATCTCTTCCAGGCCGGAATACTCCTTGGCCGGATACTGCTTATCGCGGGTATATTCAAGTTTTCCGCCGATAAAGTCATACAGCGCCAAATGAACCTTGGTGCCGCCTACATCGCCCGCCAAAATCATCGTTCTCTCTCCAAAACCCCGCAACCTTCTCCGTCTGTCGCGGGTAATAGCGCGGCTGCGGCCTTATCCAGAATCAATGTGAGTATACCGCTTGAGGGCCAGATGAGTTGACTGGGCAATCTTTCCGGGTCGCGCGGGCCGGTTAGAACTTCCTTTAGAATCTCAGCTTTATCCGCTCCGGCAATCAGGAAGAAGACGGAACTGGCGTGGTTGATCACCGGCCAGGTTAGCGTAATGCGCCAGGTTTCTTTTTGCGGGACGTGGTTGGCCACCACCAGGCGGCTTCGCTCGCGCAGTGCCGCGGTATGCGGAAAAAGCGAGGCGGTATGGCCGTCGGGTCCCATGCCCAGGGCCACAAGATCGAATTGCGGGCGTTCGTCGCCTTCCAGATGGAAGCCTGCGCGCAAATCCGACTCATAGCGCAATGCCGCTTCTTCCGGGTTCAGCTCGCCCTCCATGCGGTGAATCTGCTCCGGGCGCAGCGGCGCGTGGTCCAGCAGCGCCTCGCGCGTCATGCGATAGTTGCTCTCCGCGTCGTCGGGCGGAACAGCGCGCTCGTCCACCCAATAAAGATCCAGGCTGTTCCAGGGCATGCGATTGCGCCATGGCTGGTTTGCATCGGCCAGCAATTCGAAGGCGGCTTTGGGTGTGGAACCGCCGCTGATGGCTATGCGTGCCCGTCCACGGCCAGCCACCGCTTCCCCGGCCATCTCTACAAAATACTGCGCGGCCCGGCGCGCCAGCGATACCGGGTCTGGTTCCACGTAGTATTTGACGCTCATCTTTCTGGGCATTGCGGGCGTACGCCTCTTCTCTCTAGGTTACACGGGAGCAGACGCCGAGTTACCAATATTCATAAAGTTCCAGCAGTATATGAGATAGAAATGAACCGTGAATGAATCTCGGGGGTGAGCTCCGGCGCCACCCCAATTGCTCGATAACGTCGTGGCTCGGCGTCAAGGCGCGGATTGCGGTCCCCGTCTACTGCATAGGCGCGAAGGAACGGCGAAACGACTTCCGAGTTGCCAATGGGCCGCCCGGAACAACACCCAGCGCTGCGAAAGCGTTCCAAGGGCCGACCCTCCGTTACACATCGAATCGGGCGCATCTGCAAGAAACAAATCGACCAAGGGAGATCGTGTATGATCCTGCAAGAATTCCGAGGTGTACATGCGCCATCTTGCACATTCGCTCTTTGGGGCGGCTGCGTCCCGCTTGCGTTTCGTGGTCATTGCCGCGATGCTTGCTTTCACAACCCTACCGCTCCTAGCGCAGGAGCAGCCTATCCCGGCGGAGCTTGCCTTTCTTAATACGGTAGGCAAGCCGTACCGCATCACCTACGAGCCCTGGACCGAAATGCAGATGCCGACGGGAAACTATGGGAACGGCGGGGTTGGAAAGATGGTGCGCGGAAAGCATTGGGAGTTTCCCGTGATTGTTACCGGCGCCATGACGGATGCTGCCGTTTGGGCCATTATCAAGCCGGCCTTCCTGGCCAACGGCTGGACCGCGGTGCATGAGTGGTCAGCGGGTGGAATCATGATGTTTCTTCACTACCAGAAAGACGGGGTGGAAGCATGGGCTCAAGCCGACCCCGCCGGCCCGGAACGCGCCTCCGTGGACATGGTTGAGATTGCAGCGATCCCGTTCACGTTCACACTCAAGCCGCCCTCCGCAACGCCCGAACCGGTTAACCCGAGCGCCGGTGATTTTCCCTGGCTTGGTCCCTTGCCCGGCTGGCAGTTCCGCAGCAGCGCCGCGGATACCGATCCTTTTCGCGTCCCCATCACTGGCGCCGCCGAACTCGAACTCGTGGCCCCATCGTCGATCGTCAAGACTTATCGTCAGCCCCCGGAAGGCATGTCCAACAGCCTCTTTCACGCCGCCTATCACGATGCTCTAATCAAAGCCGGCTGGGCGATCCTGTACGACCGCCAGGACGTTTCCCTCACCGCGCACTTCACTGAGAACGGCCGCAACCTGTGGGCCACACTGTACAAGAGCGAATTCAACGAGATCCGCGTGGCCGACGCCGGCGCCGCGAACAAGGACCTGGGCAGCGATCTAAAGGCGAACTGCCACGTAGCCATCTACGGCGTGCTCTTCGACTTCAACAAGTCCACGCTTCAACCGGCCAGCGATCCGGTGTTGCTGCAGATGCTGGATTTGTTGAAGAAGAATCCAAAGCAAAAGATTGAAGTGCAGGGACACACGGACAACGTGGGCGGCGATGCCTACAATCAAACGCTCTCTGAAGCGCGCGCCAAGTCTATCGTCGCCTGGCTCACGCAGCATGGGGTCTCTGCGGACCGCCTAACCGCCAAAGGCTTTGGCAAGACCAGGCCCATTGTGGACAACGCGACCGACTCGGGCAGAGCAAAGAATCGCCGCGTCGAGATTGCCGACCCGGATTGTGCTCCACATTCGAAGTAGGGTCGAAAAAGGCGTCCTTATTTTGCACGTATATCTCACTTTTGCGGGTGCATATATGCCTACACCGCGTGTGCCTTTGCGTGCGCATTCAACCGCGCCCCGGGATGATGCCGAAAAGGGGTTTGGTGCATCGAACTCAGGCCGCAACCTCTTGCGCAGTTTTGGTGTCTAAACCATTGCCCGGAGCAAGGTGGGACTTCCGGTTGCACGCGAAACAAAAATCCAAGGATGAGGTTTCCACATGTCGGTTTCCCGGTGGATGTCACTGACGCGGCGTGTCAGTTTGCTTTGTGGCGCGGCTCTGTTTGCTGTGGCCGCCGCAAACTCCCAGTCTTCACCCTCCCCCAACCCAGCCGGCTCGCTCTCGGCGGACGAGGCGAGTTCCAGCGCGTATCAGCTTGTGGACGATGACCTGAGCGAAGCGCCGGCCCTCTCTGCCGCCGCGTCTGCCGCCAGCTCGGGCGGGGGCGCAGCCCAGGAAGATCACGGCTGGAAGCACAACGTTTCCAACAACTTCGCGGTAATGGCGGGAGCCGGCTTCAATGCCCCTGTTGGCAACGACGTTCCGTACCTTACCTGGGGCGGCAACTTTTCCGTCGGCGGCGGACTCCACCTCTCCAACCGCTTCGCCGTGCTGGCCGAGTACCAGTTTATGGATGACAAGCTCCCTGGCGCGCTGATCGCCGCCATTGGCACTGAAGGCGGCAATGCTCACATCTGGTCGCTGACGCTCGATCCGGTCATTGACCTGTTTCCCAAGCACGACAACAGCGCCTACATAACCGGCGGCTACGGCTTTTATCGCAAGCTCACCAGTTTCACGGAACCGGTGGAAGAGGAGGAATGCACCTACTATTGCGAAATCTTTGTTGAAAACGTAGCGGTGTCCCACTTCTCGTCGAACCAGGGCGGCGGGAACCTTGGCGTGGGTCTTACGCACCGGATAGGCGGAAGATTCAGCGACAGCAAAACCCGGCTCTACGCCGAGGCCCGCTACGTCTTCATCGATACTCCGCCCATCACCAGCCCCAAGAGCTTCGGTTCCACCGAAGTGCTGCCGGTCACTTTCGGAGTGCGCTGGTAACAATGGCGCGAAGAAGGTGGCCTTGCAATCCCGCGCGGTTCTCTTGAGTCTCTGATTCGGGGAGCCGCGCTAGAGAATCCCCAGCACCCTGAGCCGAACCAATCCGCCGGCCAGCACTCCCATCGGCGTCACCGCCAAAAGCGTCAGCGCATACCAAACCGGCTGCTTGCCTCGCGATTGCAGAGCGCTTAGCGCCGACAGGACCAGCACCACAATCCCCAGCGCCAGAACGTGAATAAGGGGGTTGGCGGCTGCGGCCCAGGCCGTCACGTATCCACCGGCGGCGGCGGCAACAAACGAATAGCCAAGATTCACAAAGACGTATGCCGGATTCGGCTTGCCTTCCTCGCCAACCCAACCCGGCGTGAGTTTGGCAAGCAGCGCCGTTACAACAATCACGAGCAAGGCCATGGTGGCAAAGCCGGCCAGCAGCGCCAGAAACGCGTGCAAAATCACCATGGTCTCGCCTCCTCAGAGGGTTTGGCGCCCACGTCGCCTTTCTCGATGCGATCGAGAAACGCCCGCGCCAGCTTTCGCTCGCCCGGGTTGCTTTCGCCATGGATCGAGCACAGATCAAGGAACTCATCGCACAGCGGGTTCGGCTCATCCGATTGGGCAAAGATTCCCTGCAAAGCCAGCGCCAGCTCACGCAGCCGTGCTGCCTCAGGCCATCCGCCGTCGTCCGCTTCATCCAGATCGTAAGCGGAAAACAGCCCTTTGCGGCCACGGGCGCACTCCTCCAGACAAGCCACTAGCTGATCGCGAAAAACCTGCGCCAGCGTCTCCAACTGGCTGGGTCGAATTTCGTCGCCGGCTTCCATTGTTCCCTCACTTGCCCCGCATCGCCGCTTCCACATCTTCCGCAGTATGCGGCAATGCGGCCACCAGGTCGATCAGCTTGCCATCCGCGCCAACCAGGAAGACGCATTCGATGCGCACCCCGAGCTTTTCTTCCGGAATGTAGACCCCCGGCTCGATGGTGAACACCATCCCCGGCTTCAACAGCGCCGGATAAGTGGCCGGATCGTGGACGTTGATGCCCACCATGTGCCCCAACCCATGCAGCCAGTATTGGCCAAGCGGCTGGCCGTGCAGATCTTTGCCGTGGGTGTCGATGTAGCTGTAGGCCGCATTGTCCAGCGAGTCCGGGTCGCGCCTGTCGCGGTCGTTGATCTTGGACTTGCCCGCCACAAACGCGTCGATGGCCGCCTGCTGCGCTCCCAGCACGATGTTGTAGATTTCGCGCTGTCGCGGGGTGAAATGCCCGTTCGCGGGCACCGTCCGCGTGATGTCGGAGGCATACATCGAGTACTCACAGGCCGCGTCGACGAGGAGGATGTCGCCATCTTCGAGCGTGCGGGTGTTCTCGGAGTAGTGCAGCGTGGTCGAGTTGATTCCCGACCCCACGATGGGCGCATACGACGGCCTCTCGCATCCATCTTCAAACCACGCGGCCGTCATTTTGCCGGCCAGGGCGCGTTCGGTCACGCCCGGCTTCGCCGCTTTCATCATCGCGCGTTGCGCGTCGATGGAGGCGTCCGCGGCCTTCCTGAGCAGCGCAATTTCACCATCGTCCTTTACGACACGCAAATCGGCGGTCAGCCCGGTTACATCGTGGGGCGCCATCGCGTTCGCGTCCATGCCCAGCGAGGCCGCGGTAAAGCCAAGCAGGGCCTTGGCCTGCGGAGAGTCAGGCTGCGTCCACAGGTTGAGTGTGAGTCTTCGATTGCCGTCGATCAAGCGGTTCAATACTGTCGGCAGTTCCGTCATCGGCTTTACGTCTTCCACGCCGGTAATTCCTGCCACGCCCGGCGAAGCCGCATCCAGCTTGGCTCCGGTGTATTTCTCCAGGCGCAGGTTGCGCGTGGGCAGGAAAAGAATCTCGGTGTAATGCGCGACGATGTTGCTTTGCCCAGTGGGCGGAGTCTGGCCTTGCTGCCCATCGCCGAAGACGATTAGCGCGCCCCCCGGCTCAGTCAAACCAGTTAGATAGTAGAAATCGTCGTCCTGGCGGTAAGGCATGAAGTCCAGTTGCGGTTCTTCGGCGGCGAACAGCACAGCCACGCCACCATGGAGTTTGGCGGCCAGCGCCACGCGGCGGGCGTGGTAAACGCTGGCGGGCTGTTTCTCAAGAGCCGTCAGTGCGGGCGTTACAAACAGAACGGCCAACAACGCCAAAGCGATATATCGAATCAGCTTCATTTCGCTATTGTCATGGCTCGTCCCTCTCGGCGCAAAACGGAAATGTTTTGGAGATCGGACGGAGTTTGCCGTCTTCGAGCACAAAGTATCGCTGGCGACAGGTTTGAGGCTTGTCATGCTCGCGGAAATCCAGATGATACTCGGCGATGAGCATGCGGCTGTCTGGCTTATAAAAGAGGATCGTGAGATATGGGTGACCGTCCCTGGTGACAGGCAGTTCCTCCCCTGCGTCAAACATGCTGATCGCGCGAACCTCAGCTCCAGTCCGCAGATCGGTCAATTGATAGAAGCGACACTCCGTCCCGCAACTGACTCCATCCAGGTCGTACTCGCCTGCAAAAGTCACCGTAGGTGCCATGGCGGCCTTCCAACTGGGTCCCGTCCACCCGCCGTCCCTATCCTTGTGCAACCACTTTGGAATCCGGATCGGTCCTTTATAGACCTCCGTTGGAAACTGCTCGAATTGGAATTGTCGCGTCTGGCTCAATGCAGGACTTGTGGCGCAAAAAGCGGAGCCTAGGGCCAACACAAGTCGTAGCATCCGTGTGGGCAAGCGTTTCATCTCTATGAGCATACTGCGGCTTTCAAGCGTCCGTCCGTTGATTGTCTAAAATCCCTCAAGACGCATGCGCGGGAACCACCGCATTTTGCTGGTCTTCAGCAAGGAGGCGATGAAACTCAGCAGCCGGCACAGGCCGCCCGAAGAACCAACCTTGCGCCAGAACGGGCCGATGGGAACCGGCGAAGTAATCGGCCTGCTGCTCGGTTTCCACCCCTTCCACAACAACCTGCAGATTCAGGGCTTCGGCCATAGCGAGAATCGGCGGCAGGATGGCGAGAATCACCGCTCCGGTGCCGATAGCCCTGGTAAAGGACTGGTCGATCTTGATGGCGTCGACGGAAAGGTCGTGCAGGTAAGAGAGGCTTGAATAGCCTGTGCCGAAGTCGTCGATTTGGACACTGTGGCCACGCTGGCGAAGCGATACGATTGTATCCATGGCCGCGCGGTAGCGGGCGGTATTGCTTTCGGTGATCTCCAGGGCGAGACTTTGTGCGAAAACGCCGGCCTGCTCAAGCAGTACACTCAGCCGGGGCAAGAACGCGGGGTCGGCCAAGTCAGCGGCGGCGAGGTTGATGCTGAGGCGGAAGCTCGGCTTGCCGCGCAGCATGGCTCCGAAGTCGCGCATGGCGTGGCGCAAGACCAGCTCAGTGATTGCGCCAACAAAATGGCGTTCCTCGGCGAGCCTGACAAATACATTGGGGGCTACAGCGACGTTGTCCTCATTGGTCCACCGCGCCAGTGCCTCCGCCCCCACAATGCGCCTGCTCGTGAGGTCGACAATCGGCTGATAGACCAAACGGAGCTTGTCTTTGCGGATAGCACGGCGAAGTTGCTGCTCAATGCTTCTGTTGCGCCGGTAAATGAGCGAGAGGAAAAACTTGAAGCAAATTCCGGCCACGCCGCCGAGGGCCAGGTATCCGATCAAGAGACTCCGGTTCGCCCCAATCGCCTCGGAAATGGGTTCAAACGCCGTGATGCAGGCCTGAGCGCGGGATGAGCAGCGCGTCGAGTACAGGACATCCCCCACTCGACCCTGCCCGTCGTTTCCCGTGATCGCTCCTCCCAGCGCACTCCTGTCCCAGCCCACTTCGCTGGCTTTACGGCTGGCGGAGTCGGTCAGGGTAACCGCGTAGTGCATGGAAATGGCGCCGAGAAAGTCGCGCAGGTAGGGGCTGAAAACCACAAATGAGTTGCCCTGCTGCGAAGCGAGCATGCTCTGACTGCCGTTCACATACATAGGCAGTTGGCGGAAGATTTTTGTCCCGTCCTCCTGGGTCAAGTCGACTTTGAAATGCGTGTCGGGCAAGTCCTGACGAGGCAGAGAGGCAGTACACTCAATGCGCCCGTCGCGAACCCGCCCGGCATCCTTCACAAACTCGGAATGCAGAATAAGCTTGCGAATCTCGGCTACGTTGGCCTCGGAACAGAAGGGATACTTCGACGCATTCATGGCCGCCAGCACGGAGTGGGATTCGTTGGAAATTGAGTCCAATCTGGTAAGAATGCGGGTTGCATCCTGTTGCAGCCTGTGGGCGGTGATTCTGAATGAGATAGCGCGGCCCAGCAAATAGCCGGTTCCGACACCGCCCGCTGCCGCGACAAGCGTGAGAACGACCGAAACCGCAAGGCGCTTCTTGATTGTGCGCATCGTGGGAAACCCGCCGGGGAATCGTGGCTCGAAAATGTCGGGGAACAAAACCCAATACAACAGTTACTCTACTTTCCTTCAAGTAGGCAAGGACCGAGGTTAAGCGAGGCGTTTTAATAGCCTGGACAACGAGGGGATGAAACCGGCTGGCGGTCAACGCGAGGCGTATGAGAGCAGCTCTTTTCGGTCAGATTCCGCAAGCAAGCGGTGAAACTCATCCGCCGGCACAGGCCGCCCAAAGAACCAACCTTGCGCGCGGATGCGCTGGCCGCAGCCGGCAAAGTAATCCGCCTGCTGTGCCGTTTCCACTCCTTCCACAATCACCTTCAGGTTGAGCGCCGCGGCCATGGCGAGAATCTGCGGAAGGATGGAAACCGTGACCGCCTCCGTGCCAATGGCCTGCGTAAAGGACCTGTCGATTTTGATGGCGTGGATAGTCAGACCGTTCAGGTAGGAGAGGCTGGAATAGCCGGTGCCAAAGTCGTCGATATGAACATCGAGGCCTCTCAGGCTCAACTGCCGTATTGCCGCGATTGCCACCTCGTGGCGCGCGGTAGAGCTTTCCGTCACCTCGATAGCCAGGCTGTGCGCCTGAACCTGCGACTCAAGCAGCGACTTCTCCACCATGGGCAGAAATTCCGGGTCGCCGAGGTCTGCCGCGGCTACGTTTATGCTGAGGCGAAATTCCGGATGTTTGCGCAGTGTCTCCGCAAACTCACGGAGCGCCCTCTGGAAAACAAACTTCGTAATCTCTCCAACAAAACCATGGGCCTCGGCGACTTTCACAAAAATGTCCGGCCCCACGGCGGAACCCTCCTCATCGGTCCAACGCGCGAGCGCCTCTGCTCCCACAATCTGTCCGCTGGCAAGACTCACGATGGGCTGGTATACCAGGCGCAGTTTGTCCCCCGAAATTGCGCGTCGAAGCTGATGCTCCATGTCGCGGTTGCGCCGGTAAAGAAGGGAGACGGCAAAACCAAAGAAACCGCCGGTCAGCCCGCCCAAAGCAACAACGGCCTTCAGTTCGCCGCGGTTGGCTTCAACTGCTTCGCTTTGGGTAAGCGAGGCCGTGATGCAGACGTTGTTGATGCTGAGGGACGAGCACCGGGTGGAATACAAAATCTCGCCTCCGCGGAAGTCGCCATTGCTTGTCAACTGCTTCCACGAAGGCTGCGCGGAGCCGTCCGCCGACCGAACCTGCAGGCTCTGCGCCGGTCCGATCACCGTGGTCGCCACATGCACGGGAGTACTTTCTCCAAGCGCGCTGGGTGGTCTCAAAACAACGTAGGAATCGCCGTCGCGCAACACGGTTACGAGTGTGCCCGGCAACCCGAAGCCGGCTGGATTCCGGTACACTTTGACACCGTCGGCCCCTATGGAGTCGGGTTGCGGCAACTCGGCGCTGGGGGAAAGAGGACGGTCCGGCATGGTGGAACAGGCGATCCTGTTGGCGCGGATCCGGCCGATCTCCTTCAGAAGATTGGAATGGTAGAGGAGGTCGTGGAGAAGCTCCAAATCCTGGGCGGAACAAGCGGGATCGCTCGAAACGCGGAGCGCGTCGAACACGGCGTGCGCATCGCGAGAAAACGCCGCGCTGCGGTCCAGGGCGAGCGCCGCCTCGTTTCTCAGCCTTCCCGCAGCGAGTCTTAGCGCGATTTCCCTCCCGATCCAGTAGCCGGCCAGCAACCCGCAAAACGCCGACACAAGGGTGGCTGCAATCGTAACCAGTACGCGCTGCCTGATGGTGCGCTTCATTGCAATGGCCGACATGAGGGTTCAGCCGGACTGCCTCCGTAGATAGCTCCGCCGAGATCGCGGTTCCCGTTGTTTATCGGAGGACCGGGGTGACCATTTCAGACTTCGAAGCGTCTTAATCCACCATTGGTAACCCGGACGGTAATCAATGGGGTTTATTCCGCCGCTACTTTCAGCATCGCAGCGAGGCTGCGATCGACATCCTGTTCGGTTGTGGCCCACGACGATACACTGATCCGCATCGCCGTCTTCCCCTGCCAAACGGTCGAGCCGCACCAGCAGGTTCCCTCGGCTTGGATCCGGGCTACGGTGGCCAGAGTCTTTTCCGGGGAGCCGAAACTTGCCAGCACCTGATTGATGACCACATCGTTGAGGACCTGGTAGCCGGCGGCTTTGAGCCCCGCGGCAAAGCGGCGGGCGTGGCTCGATGTGCGCTCGACGATCTCGGCCATTCCAGAGCGGCCGAGTGAGCGCAGGCCGGCCCAGAGCTCCACGCCGCGAGCGCGGCGAGAGAGCTCCGGGCCATAGTTGGAGGGATCGCGGGCATCGGAGTGAACAAGGTACGCGGCCTGGATCGACATGGCTTCCCTCAGTATTCGCGGGTCGCGAACCAGCGCAATGCCGCAGTCGTATCCGATATTGGGCCACTTGTGCCCGTCGGTCGCCCAGGAGTCGGCCAGATCGAAGCCTTTGACCCATTTGCGATATTCAGGCGAAGCGGCAGCCCACAGCCCGAAGGCCCCGTCCACATGAATCCACGCGCCGGCCGCACGCGCCGCCGGGCAGATGGCCGCCGCAGGGTCGAACGCGCCGGTATTCACGTTGCCGGCCTGCAAGCAGAGAATGGTCTGCGCGTCCATGTGCGGCAGCGCGTCGGCTCGCATCCTGCCCTGCCCATCTACCGGCACGCTAACCACCCGCTTGCGGCCGAGGCCCAACAGTCCCAACGCCTTGAGAACCGACTGGTGGACCTCTTCGCCGACCACCACAGTGAGGGGTGGCGCACCGAACAGGCCGTCGCTTTCGACATCCCATCCAGCGCGTGTCAGCAAAGCATGACGGGCTGCCGCGAGCCCGGAGAAGTTGGCCATGGTGGCGCCGGTGACCACTGCGCCGCCGGTTCCTTCGGGAAGGGAGAACAATTGCCGCACCCATTCCATCGCGGTCTCTTCCAATTGAGCGGCGACGGGAGATTGCACGGCATGCGCGGCATTCTGGTCCCAGGCGCTGACCAGCCAGGAGGCAGCCAACGCCGCGGGGACACAGTCACCGGTCACAAATCCAAAAAAACGCCCATTGGTCTTGGCCATCGTAGCCGGCGAGCCGTATTCGTGGAGCAGATGCAGAACCGCATCCGCGCTGGTTGGTCCGGGAGGCAGAGGACCGCGCAAGGCGCTTAGAGCCGCTATGGCTTTCGGGGTGGGCGCAACCGGGCGCGTGTCAACGCCCTCCAGGTAATCCACGGCGGCGCGGGCGGCGCGCTTGAGCAGGGCGGTGCGAGCTTCATCGGGAGATGCGGACGGTATGGACGAATGGGGAGGATGAGTTGCGGCCATTAGAAGAGGATAGCTGGTTTTTAGAGGCGACCGTTTTGAGGTTTGCCGAAGCGAGCTTGAAATTGGATCAATACTTGACTAAGATAAATTAGCAGGAATAGGTTACCATGATCACAGCAAGCATTTTCGAGGCAAAGACCAACCTCTCTCACCTTGTGAAGCAGGCTCAGAAGGGCGAAGTGGTGACGATTACTTCAGGGCGAGCCAGGACCCCAGTCGCCCGGCTGGAGGCCATCCACCCGGTTGCGAAGAAGCGGCTTGGCGCTCTGGAGACGCCCGGATTTGTCTTGTCGGAACAATTCTTTGAGCCGCTGCCGGAAGACGAGTTGCGACTTTGGAATGGCGGCGGCGAGTGAAGGTACTGCTCGATACCTGCACTCTGATCTGGGCCACACTTTCTCCTTCGTCTCTTAGCCGGGAAGCTCGCGAAACGATTGCCGACGAAGGCAACACGATTCTCGTATCGGCTGTCTCCGCATGGGAGATCGCAGTCAAGGTGCGTCTCTGCAAAGTGCCGGGGGCTGAAAAGTTAGAAAGAGAATACCTGGATGTGGTGGAAGATGCGGGCTATACGCTGCTGGCAATCGATACCGAGTCCGCCCTTCGCGCGGGGCGGTTGGTTGCAGATCATAAAGACCCGTTCGACCGCATGATTGCCGCGCAGGCGCTGGGGTTGGATATTCCGGTGCTCAGCCCGGATTCGCTGCTGGATCAGTTTGGTGTGCGGCGGGTGTGGTGAGGGGTACGTGAGGTCTAGCGATAAGTTGTCAGGTATGGAAGAGGTGCGCAATTAAGTAGTCCTGTTATTACCGGAATAATTGTTGGCTTGTTTCTTCCTCTGGCATTCTTTTGCATTGAGTTTTATTTCGAGCGAAAGATCAAGAAGGCTTCAATATTGAAGGGGAACAAGCTTTGGTGGACGTTATCGCCACAAAGAAAGAAACGCAACTTCATTACAGGGCTTGTTGAAAACACTCAAGATGAGGTCGATTTTGATCCGAGACATGGCCATTATATGAAGTGTGGCGAAATCATAATCGCGCTCGCTTCAGCTTCCCTTGTTTTCATACCAAATTTGCATTTCACTTCAGTATTGCCTTGGCTTGGGCTGCCTATGGTGCTCCTGGGATTTACTGTAGTGTATGCTCTTTCTTTCATAGGTTTAGTTACATATTTTACGAGATGCAGTTGCAGAATCCAGAAAGTTTCACGATGTTCAGGTCAGTCCTGATTTTCAGTCTCGGATTCGGTGGGCTGGGGTGCTTCGCAGTCTCCTATTTTGCGCTGTCGATTCTTATCGGCAATGCGATTAGTACCGGCGCTTTGACAGGCGTAGCTCATTAACCCATCTCGTTTGCTTCCTCCGCGTGAGATGAGAAGCAGTTCCCCGACAGGCGATTCTATGCGCTCTTAAGCTGCGCTTCCGCGATGGCGGCGGAGATGACCTGATCGGCGATCCCATGTTTGCGCAGGCTCTCGGTGAGCGCATCCACCTGCGAACTCTCCATCCGAGCCTGGTCTTTGCGCAGACCCTGGCCGATGTAGGCGCGGATGAGCGGCTGATAGCCGGAGAAACCGAGAGCCGGCGCAATCTCTCTTAACTCCTCGATCACGTCTTCCGGCATACGGAGGCTGATCACGGTCATCGGACGATCCTTCCTCAACCGCTCCCGCATTCGTTCACCCGCAGTCTTCATAACTCCTCCGTTCCTGAGCGGTGGCTGGCCGCGCTGAAATGATGCGGATTGTTCCGCCCTCACGCTGAATATGCACAACCAGGAGAAGCATCCAATCTTCTGTCATTCCGATTGCCGCATCCCTTCTCTCCTCGTCGACGCTTGCGTCTTCGATGTGAATAAATCGATCAAAAAAGACCTGAGAAGCTACTTCAAAGCTCACGCCATGCTTGCCGACATTGCTCGACGCCTTCTCCTAATCCCACACAAACCGCTGGCCATGGTAAAGGAAATTGACGTCCATCTGACTAACGTATATACGTTGTATATTCATCTGTCAAACGACCCTTCACACGATGGATCATCCGCACTGAACATTGGAAAACCAGGGCCTCGACGCTGCAGCTCCGGAAACCGGCAATCCGAATCTGATCCAGCAAAGCCGCCGAATTTAGGCCCTTCTGCCCCGCTTGCCCATTGAATTTCCCTGCAAATCGCCGTATGATAACGATGCAGACGAATTTGTCCGTCATGGTTGCCGTGGGTAGGCCGGCTGGCGGAGAGATGAGTGGGCTTATAGCCCACTTTTTATTTGGGCCAATTTTGGGGTGAAAACCCTGGCTGAAGGCCGCTGATTGGGCGGCGTGGAACAGGGGTCCCGGCGAGCGATTTGGCGCTCGATGGGGTGCTGGTAACGATGGCAGTGAAGCTGGATGAAATTCGATCGGCGGCGGCAAGAGTGGCCGCCTCGCATGGGCTGGACGTGGTGGACGTGGAGTTCATCGGCCCCGCAAAGGAGCGCACTCTCCGCATTTTTCTCGAGAAAAACGCCGAGGGCCGCGCGCAACTGAAGGCGGCCATCGCGGCCGGTGCCGTGGGGGAGGGGGATGAGACTCTTCCAGTGCGGCTGCTCGAGGGCACTTTGAGCGTGGAGCAGCTCTCCGGCATCACACATGAAGACTGTGCCGAGTTCAGCCGGGACTTTGGCGTGCTGCTGGATGTAGAAGATTTGATTCCCGGCGCGGAGTACACGCTGGAGGCAAGTTCTCCTGGTCTTGACCGCAAGCTGAGCAAGCCGGAGGAGTTTCAAAGGTTTATTGGGAGCCTGGTGAAGGTGCAGACCTTTGAGGCTATCCGCAACAACCGGCATTGGCAGGGGAGGCTGGTGGCTTCAGACTTCAGGGTCTCAGAAACGAAGCCTGGGGTACCCGGCAAGACGATTACGATCGACCTGAACGCAGTGAAGCAGAACAGCAAAACGAAGAAGACGGGCGTGAATACGGTGGAGATTGCGCTGGACAACATTGAGAAGGCGCAGTTGGTGCCGGAAATATAAGGATTCGTGGTTTCCCAGGTCACAGAATCGAGACCTGGGGCACCCAGCTTTTGTGACTGGGAAGAGTGGAAACGCAGGTCCTTCGACTTCGCTCCGCTCAGGATGACAGCATTTTTGGGTAAATGAACAGAGGTTAACTTCAACTGAACCGGCTCAAGCAGCAATTTGCCCGAGCCCCAAACGAGAGAGCAAGCAAAGAATGGCCACCACCAGCGTTTTGTACCAGAGTATCGAGCTCCTGAGCCGCGAGAAGGGCATTGAACCCGGCATCGTTGTTGGCGCAGTGGAAGAGGCCATCGCCCTGGCCACGCGCAAATACTACAAGACCCAGGAAAACATGCGCGGGGAGCTGAACAAGGAAACCGGCGCCATTACGGCCTATATCTTCAAGACGGTTGTGGCGGACGCGGAGCAGGTGGAAGACCCGCTGAACCAGATCACTCTTGAAGAAGCCAGCGCGCTGGCCCCCGGCGTCGAAGTGGGCAGCGAGATCCGGCTTTATCGGGACACCAGTCCGCTGGGCCGCATTGCCGCGCAGTTGGCCAAGCAGGTCATCTTCCAGAAGGTGCGCGAGGCCGAGCGTGACACCATCTTCCAGGAATACGCCCACCGCGAGAAGGAAGTGCTGAACGCAACCGTCAAGCGCATTGAGGGCCAGGACATTATTTACGACCTGGGCAAGGCCGAGGCCCGCTGCCCCAAGCGGGAACAGTCGCGGCTGGAGCAGTTTTCCATCGGCGAGCGGGTACGAGTTGTCCTGCTGAAGGTGGACCGCGCCGCCAAGGGGCCGCAAGTCATCGTTTCCAGGGCCGCACCGGAGCTGGTGTCGAATCTCTTCCAATCGGAAGTTCCCGAGATCTACGACAACACCGTGAGCATCCGCGCCATTGCCCGGGAGGCCGGCGAGCGGACAAAGATCGCCGTGCAGAGCCGCGACAAGGACGTTGATCCGGTGGGCGCATGCGTGGGCATGAAGGGCATGCGCGTGCAGTCCATCATCCGCGAACTGCGGGGCGAGAAGATCGACATTATCGAGTTTTCAGACGAAATAACGACGTTTGCGGAGAAGGCGCTGCAGCCGGCCAAGGTGAGCCGCGTCTCCATCTCCGACCTGAGCGACAAGCAGCTCGAAGTGATTGTGGACGACACGCAACTTTCCCTTGCGATCGGCAAGAAGGGCCAGAATGTGCGGCTGGCGGCCAAGCTGCTGGGCTGGAAGATCGACATCAAGAGCGAAGAGGAGAAACGCCAGGAGGTGGAGCAGCAAATGCAGGCCTTTTCCGGCGGGCCATCCACGCCCATCGAGCAGGTTACCGAGCTGGGCGACAGCATTATCCAGAAGCTGGTTGCGGCAGGCATCACCACCGTTGAGGGGCTTGCCGACATGACGCCCGAGCAGCTTGAGGAGATTCCGGGCATCGGCGAAAAGACTCTGGAGCGGATCAGCGTGGCAGTGCGCCACTACTTCGGCCACTTTGAAGAGGGCGAGGAAGGCCACGTGCCCGAGAGCGCGGAAGGCGCCCTGCTGGACGCCGAGCATGCGGCAGCCGAAGCCGGGGAGGACGGAGCTGTTTCCGTTGAGACGGCTGTGGGCGAATCCGGCGAAGCGGAAGTAGGGAATGCGCCGGTCGTCGAAGCCGATGCTGAAGCAGAAGCTGAAAACTCTGCCGACGTTCTGCGGGAAGTGGAAAGCGTAGAGGCAGCGGAGACAGAAACAGAGTCGATTCCCGCGATAGAAGACGCAATTGGGAACGTGCCGGATGCCGATGAGGCGCCGGAACTGGAAGCAAGCGAGATTGAGGAAGAGCAGGCGGCCAAAGAGGAAGGCGCATAAGATGCGCCGCTCCCCTGAAGGTCAACCGGGCAACCACGGAATTTCCAAGAATAGCCATTGCCACGAGGTAGCTATGAGCGACTGAGGGCTTTGAGTAGCATTTTCGAAAAGAGGCGGATGAGTAAGGTTCGAATCAACGATCTCGCGCGCGAGATGGAAGTCAAGAGCCGTCAGATTCTTGACATATTGGTGGAACTCGGCCTGGCCGAAGGCAAGACCCACTCCAGTTCGCTGGAGGATTACGAGGCGGAAAAGGTTCGCGTTCATCTTGATCGCGGGACCAAGCCGGCTGGCCACGGGAGTTCCGCGGGCGCACGCGCCCAGCAGGGTATGACGCCAAAAATCGACCTCTCGCACATCTCCAAGCCGGGGGACGTGATGAAGGCTATTCTGGCCAACAAGCAACGCGAGGAGCAAGAGGCGCGGCAGGCTCATTTGCCCCCGGCGCGGCCCACCCAGGCACCTGCAGCGCCAGCGCTTCCCGCACCGCCGCGGCCGCCCGTTGTAGCCGTTGCCGCACCGCCGGCTACGACCTCGGCACCGGGCCGCCCGGAACCGCGCAAGATTTTCCCTCAGCCACGATCCGCACCTCCTATTGTTGTCGCCGCCCCACCCCCGCCACCCGCTATTGTCTCCAGGCCGCCTGCCGGCCCGGTGGTTGCCAAGGCTCCCACGGGCACGGCAGCTCCGTCGCGGCCGGCTTTTGTGGTGACGCCGCCCCAGGCAGCCGTGGTGGTGAAACAACCACCGGTGGTTCCAGCCGCTTTCGCTCCTGTCCCAACCACGCGCGAAGACCACCCCCGCGAAGCCCAGCCACGCGCAGCCGAAGTGTTGGTCCCCGTCGCCAAGCCTGCTGCTCCACCTCCCGCAGCTGCGCCAGTCGCATCGATTGAGCCGGTCGCGGTTTCGCCTTTACCGGCTGCGCCGCCCCCCGCCAAGGTTGAGCCGCCTTCCGTTGCGGACATTCCTGTTTCTGAAGCCCTCACCGCCCCACCGGAGAAAAAGACGCCAACCCCCACGATCGAAATTGAAGCCGAGGCTCCCGCCGCGCTTGCTCCACCACCTGCCCATCGCCGCTCTGAAGGTCATACACATACACCGTCCCCTACGATTGCGCTTCCAGCCCGGCGCGTAGTGATGCCCCAAACAGGGCCACGCCCTGTATACAAGGCTCCCATTGTGCCCGCAGCCGCTGTTATGGCTCCGGGCACGGGAAACCAGGCCGCCGGCGCTGGCATTCAGCGTGGCAAGCCGATCTTCGACCGCAGACCATCCAGCGGCCCCAGCGGGGGCTATCCTCAGCGGACTCCCGGCGGACCACCCCCGGCTCCCGGCCAATTCCCCGCAGGCGGCCCGCGCCCCAAGCATCCCACGCGCACCACCCCAGGCGGGTACGGCGGACCCGGATCGACTGGCGCACCCGGCGCGCGTCCCGGATTTGGCGCCCGACCAGGCTTTGGCGGAGCACCCGGCTTCGGTCCACCTCGCCCGGGTGGATTCGGCGGTCCGCGTCCAGGCCCTGGCGGAGCTCCACCATCCGGAGAAGCGCCCCGTCCGCAGCGCGCCGCGCCAAGCCGTGGCCGCGGCGGCCGCCCGCAGTATCCCAAGACCAAGGAAGGCCCGATGAAGGGCTTTGTGCCGCCGCCACGTTATGGCGGGGTGCAATACGGCGGCGAGCCGCTTCCCATCACCCGCGAGATCACCGTTACCGAGGGCATCAGCGTCAAGGATCTTGCAGAGAAGCTGGATGTCCGTGCCAAGGATCTTATCGCTACTCTGCTCATGAGCGGCATCTTCGTCACCGTCAATCAGTCTCTGGATGCGGAGATGGTCAAGGATGTGTCGGCCAAGTTCGGCGCCGCAGCCACCGTCATTAGTTACGAAGAAGAGATCGCCAACCAGGCCATTGAAGAAGTTCTCGAAGCCGAAAACACCGGGGAGCTCGAAGTGCCCCGGTCACCTGTTGTCACAGTAATGGGCCACGTGGATCACGGCAAAACCTCGCTGCTCGATGCCATCCGCGAGACTCACGTGGCGGAAGGCGAAGCTGGAGGAATTACCCAGCACATCGGCGCTTACAAGGTTAAGTTCACCAAGGAAGGCTCGCCGGCGTCCGGCCGCGAGATCGTCTTCCTCGATACCCCGGGCCACGAGGCGTTTACGCGCATGAGAGCCCGCGGCGCCAAGGTCACCGACATTGTGGTGATCGTGGTTGCCGCCGACGATGGCGTGATGCCCCAGACCCTGGAAGCTATTGACCACGCCAAGGCTGCGGCCGTCCCCATCATCGTTGCCGTCAACAAGATCGACAAGCCTGAGGCCAACCCGGAGCGCGTAAAAAAGCAGCTTGCCGATCGCGGACTCATTCCTGAGGAATGGGCCGGCGCCGGACAGGAAGGCACGGTCTTCGTCGAAGTCTCGGCCAAGAAGCGCCTCAACCTGGATCTGCTGCTGGAAATGATCTGCCTGGTCTCCGACATTCGCGCCCCCAAGGCTACGCCTGGCCGCAAAGCCGTGGGCTCGGTTATCGAGGCCAAGCTTGATCGCGGGCGCGGAACCGTGGCTACCGTCCTGGTGCAGGACGGAACTCTGCGACTTAACGACAGCTACATTGTGGGCAACACTTTCGGCAAGGTCCGCGCCATGTTCGACGATCGCGGACGACCGCTGGTGGAAGCAGGCCCATCCACCCCTGTCGAGGTCCTCGGCCTGGAATCCATGCCCGATTCCGGCGACACGTTTCTGGTTGTGGCCGACCGCGACAAGGCCAAGGGCATCGCACAGTACCGCAAAATGAAGGAGCGCGACGCACAACTTGCCAAGAGCTCCAGAGTCTCGTTGGAAGGCCTTGCCGAGCAGATTCGCACCGCAGGCGTAAAGGACCTGCCGTTGATCATCAAGGGCGACGTGACTGGATCGGTGGAGGTGTTGGCCGATTCGCTGGTCCGTATGTCCACTGAGAAGGTGCGGGTCAAGGTGATTCACTCGGGCGTCGGTTCCATTACCGAGTCCGACGTGCTGCTGGCCACGGCCTCGAACGCCATCATCATCGGTTTCAACGTGCGTCCGGAACGCAAGGCCGCCGAGCTGGCGCAGCAGGAAGCCATCGAGATTCGCCTTCACTCCATCATCTACGAGTTACAGGACGAGATGAAACTGGCCATGCTGGGCCTGCTCGACCCCACATTCAAAGAGAACTACGTGGGCCGGGCCGAAGTCCTCCAGGTGTTCCGCATTCCCAAGGTCGGCACTATCGCGGGCTGCCGCGTGCAGGACGGCGTCATTCGCCGCGATGCCGAGGTCAAGGTGATGCGCGACGGCGAGCAGGTATTCAAGGGCAAGATCAACTCGCTCAAGCGCGTCAAGGACGACGTTCGCGAAGTGACCAACGGCATGGAATGCGGCATCGGGCTAGGCGGCTTCAGCGATCTGAAGGCCGGCGACCTGATCGAAGCCTTCTCGACAGAAAAGCTGGCAGCCGACCTGGGGGCGTTGACTACGGCTAAAGCGTAATTAATAAAACCACCCTAAAGCCAAGGGAAAGCCGGCTCGCTTCTGAATCAAGAAGCGGGCCGGCCTCGATATAAGGCAGAATTTCAACTAAAGCCGAACCACATCTCTTTACGGAACTGGATTACTACTCAATATCGTGTTGATCGTTTGCTCAAGCTCAACCGCGTCGTTCCACACAAGTCTGAATTCCAACGGCGCAGCCCCCTGTGGCGAAGCACTCGAAGTCAGCTTGAACCTGGTCACGGAATTCTTTGGTGTGGCTGTCGCATCGACGGCGAACTCGACATCGAGAGACGAGCCATCCGGCTTTCCGGTTGCGTCCACTGCGTTAAACGTCATGACGACCTTCTGCATTATTCCTCCGGGAGTCAGGCGGAGTTTAGCATACGCACTTCATGGTTGGCATCCCGTGAAGTTTAGCGTGGGCGATTTATCGGTGGCCCGAACCTCGAAGCAGCACCACTGGCTCCTAATCGGGAATGGTTGCAATCCTCTCCAATCGTCGGATTCTTGGACAGGTCAATGTAGCTCTGCGAATCAATGCTGGGAGGCTCATCATCAGGCTATGAAAAAGTTTCTGCTTGGGACGGCTCTTCTCTTCTGTTTCGCACTACCTTATGCGGCGCAGGCGCAGGTGGTTGTGGTTGTACACCACCATCACCATCATCACCACCACTACCACCACGATGGCCATTACAACCAGTAATCGGTTGAGACGAAAGTCCGCCAGTTTACAACTTGATGGATCGAAACGAGATGTTATGCATCAAACGGCGTCGCACACCTGGAATCATGGCGCCAGAAGACGGCATCTCACTTCAAGCCTTCCAGGCTAGCTGGGCGATAGAAACGAACTCTGGCAGCTTGGCCAGCACCCAATCCGTGACATGCGGAAAGTAAGGTTCCCTATACGCAGCCGCATCGTCCTGCTGGCTGCCGGTGAGCTTAAGGACAAGCGGATCGCTGAGGATCCGCGAGTTGTTCCGCGCATCGCAACGGTGTGCTGTGCCAACAGTTTCGAAGCGAGCAAAGAGCCCAATTCCGCAGACAAGCTGGAAGCAAATGCGGGAACCTACCAGTATCCGACGAACAATCGATCCTGTGGTCCGAAGACAAGAAAAGCCAGTTTAAGCTCTGGTTCGCATCCCGCCCAGGTGGGTTTCTTGAGGCGGTGATTGGGCCAATTCATCTGTAGATCGGGATGTTACGCTTTGATTGCAGGCTAGCGCAGCGAGGTATTGGCATCCTTGAATCCAGGCAACGAGCAGGAAGAAGTGACTAGAGCGAAATCGGACAATCTGCGGGTCCTGATGTTGCATATGACAGGAAACGCAAATATGCGCCAGGCCCTTCTCGCTCTCGATGAAGCGGGGATGCTGGCGGCCCTCCATACGACGATTGCGTGGCAGCCCGGCTCATTCCTCGATCGGCTTCTTCCCGCTGGACTCAGATCGGAGTTCGCCCGGCGAAGTTTCCCAGGCATTTCCGCGGAACTGATTCACACCCATCCATGGCAGGAGTTAATGCGGTTGATCGCTGTTCGTATGGGCTGGCACAGCTTGATTCGCCGTGAAACGGGCCGGTTTCGCACGGCCGCGATTGCGGCTGCTCTTGACCGCGCGGTGGCTCGGACACTTGTTCGTGGCCCCTTGCTGGACGCAATCCTCGGGGTCGACAGCTGTGCGCTGGAAACCTTCAGAGCCGCCAGGATGCGCGGTATTCGCTGTATCTATGAGATGCCAATCGGCTACTTGCGCGCGTGGAGCACGCTGTGCGACGACGAGATTGCTTTGGAGCCGCTATGGGGAAAATCACTTTCCTCAGCCGCAGATTCCGAGGCTGCCCTGGCACAGAAAGATGAGGAGATCGCCGCAGCAGATGTGGTGATTGCGCCGAGCCTGTTCGTGGCGCGTACTCTTGAGGCATCACCGGCGCGCAAAATAGTGATAGTGCCCTACGGTTGCCCGTCGCGAACTCCCGCTGCTTCAGAAGCTGCGGAACTCCGTGAGAGACGTCGGATCGGCCCGCTTCGGGTACTCTATGTTGGATTGATGAGCCAGCGAAAGGGAATCAGCTACCTGCTCCGGGCGATGGAGTTGCTGGGCAGCAGCGCCGAACTCTCCCTTGTGGGCCGCCTGTTGCATCCCAATAAAGAGATGGCGAAGGAATTGAGTCGCCATCGCTGGACGCCAACAATGGTGCCTGCTCAGGTGCTCGAGGCCATGCGCAACAGCGATGTTCTGGTGCTGCCCACGCTTTTTGAAGGGCGAGCACTTGTGGTGCTCGAAGCGCTTTCACAGGGGCTTCCGGTGATCACCACTCCGAACTCCGGGACCGAGGATCTTGTAATAGATGGAGTGACTGGATACATCGTGCCGATCCGCTCAACCTCAGGGCTGGTTGCGGCGCTGACTCGCATGATCGAAGATCGCTCGTTGTTGACCGCAATGAGTAAAGCCGCCTTTCGAGCGGCAGCGGAATGCACATGGGACGCCTATCGCCAGCAATTTCTTTCAGCAGTTTCAGCCGGCATCACAGACCGGGCCAATGCAGAGAACTCGCACGAGTGACATCTGGCGGAATATCGAATTGCCGAAGCGGAATTTGCGCTGTAAATCGAGAGCGGAGCTGCCAAGGGGCGCGGAGGGTGGCTGGTTAATCGACAAGATTTGTCCGCTTGTGCATTCGATAGAGGACATGATGGCGCAAGGGATGGTCCAGGGGCAGGCGAGGATGATCGAAGTCCGCGCTGGGATCGTGAATCATGCCCAGATTTTCCATTACGCGGCGCGAGCGCACATTTTGGGGAACTGTGAACGAGACGAGGCTGTTGAGGCCGGCGGACTCAAAAGCAAAGCGGACGACCGCGCGGGCTGCTTCCGTGGCCAGGCCGCGGCCCCAGTGGTCGAACGCGAGGCGCCAGCCAATTTCCACCGCGGGCATGAACGGCGCGTCGAAGGCTGGAACCGAGAGGCCGATGAACCCGATGAACGTCTTCCCCTCAAGAAGTTCTGCGGCGAATAGTCCGAAACCGTGACGCTCGAAGTGCTGCTCGATGCGGGTAATCAGGTCGTCGGATTCGCGTAGCGAAAGCAGGCCGGGCATAAACTCCATGACGCGTGGATCGGCGTTCAGCGCCTGAAAAGGCTGGCGGTCAGAGGAGCGCCAGCGGCGGAGCAGGAGACGGGCGGTGTTGAGGGATTGGGTCATGGGAGCCGGCTGCCCGAAGTAAACAACTCTTTCTCCGACCGCGCAAGTATGGAGTCTTCAAGGTCCCGCAGGGAGTAACTTTCCGTTGTTCACTTGCTTTCGGCCAAAGTTAGGGGCTTGCCCTCGGAGACGTAGTTACGGTTCCACTTGGGAATCTCGACGACGTAATCTCCGGGGCCGGTGATGACGGCCTGGCAGCCCAGACGCGAATTCAACTGCTGGTCGGCGGCCATGTCCATGCGGTCGATCTCATCGTCGTCCGCCTCGCTGATGCCTGACTGATCTTTGATCCACAGGTGGCAGGTGGTGCAGGCGCAGACGCCGCCGCAGGCGTGATCGAGAAAGATGTCGAAGTTTTCAGCCACATCGAGAAACGACATGGGCTTGCCGTGATGCTGGTAGGGCATTGTGCCGTACTCGAATTCGACGGTCTTGCCTTCGGGCTGAAATGTCACGCGGACCAGCTTGTCGGCGGGGATGTTTTTTGTGTTTGCTTCGCTCATAGAACTCTTCCTTTGCAACGGGGGTGTCCGGTAATCATTGACATTCCCTCAGGGGCTAAAGACCAGGTTCGTTTGGTCGCCGTTGCGGCACGATTAAAGTCGTGCCCTGACACAGTGATACCAGCCCTACTTGAACTCGGCTGCGGCCATGGGGTGGGGCGCGGTAACCTCATGGCCCATCTCTTTCCCCGCTGCGTCCATGGTCTTACCGCGAATTGCGGTGGTTACGGCGGCATCCATCATCAATTCGGCAAATCGTCGTGTGGCATGGTCCAGCGCCAGCGTTGCCTCGCGGATTGCCGAAAGGTCCTCGCCGAGGTTGACGGCAGCCAGCCGGTCACGTGCCGCCGCAATGGCCGCCTGTTCCTCGCCGGTCAGCCGCTCCCAAGCCGGATTGCCGGGGGCGCGATCGACAGCGGCCAGGATGGTTTCCGCCTCGTTGCGTGCCTCAATCAGCAGGCGCGCGGCAAAGTCTTCTTCGGCGTGATCGAACGAATCCAGAATCATGCCCTCGACCTGCTCATCGGTCAGCCCATACGTCGGCTTTACCTCAATATTGGCCTGCTGCCCGCTGCGCTGCTCGCGCGCTGTCACCTGAAGAATGCCGTCCGCATCGATGAGGAATTTCACTTCGATGCGCGGCAAACCGGCGCTCATGGGTGGAATGCCGCGCAGATCGAAACGCGCCAGCGAGCGGCAGTCCTTTGCCAGTTCCCGCTCGCCCTGCAGCACATGAATTGCCACGTTGGTCTGGCCTTCCACTCCGGTGGTAAAGTGCTCAGTGGCAGAAGCCGGAATGGTGGAGTTGCGCTGGATAATCCGCGCAACAGTCCCGCCCAGCGCTTCGATGCCCAACGAAAGCGGAGTCACGTCCAGAAGCAGCAACTCCTCGGTGGACTTCGACGCGCCAGCCAATATGTCAGCCTGCACCGCCGCGCCCAGCGCCACCACTTCATCGGGATTCAATTCGATGTGCGGCTTTTTGCCACGGGCAGCGAGATGGAAGAGATCGTCCACCAGTTGGCGGACCGCGGGGATGCGAGTGGACCCTCCCACCAGCACCACTTCGTCGATTTGTTCCGGCGTGATGCCGGCGTCGGCGAGAGCCTGTTTGCACGGGCCTGCGGTACGCTCCAGCACCGGCTCGATCAGCAGCTCGAATCCCGCGCGGGAAATCTCTCTCTGATAGCGATCGCCGTTGGGCAGTTCGATGTCGAAGTACGCTTCCTGCTGTGTGGAAAGAGCGATCTTGGCGTCAATGGCCGCCTTGCGCAAGGCCTGCACTGCGCCGGGATGCCCGCGCAGATCGACACCGTGCTCGGCGTGAATCTCATCCAGAGCAATGGTGAGCAGCAGGTTGTCGATGTCGTCGCCGCCCAGGTGCGTGTCGCCGTTTGTGGACTGCACCTCGAAGATGCCGTCGCGCAACTTGAGGATGGAAATGTCGAAGGTGCCGCCGCCCAGGTCGTACACCGTGATGGTGCCCGCCTTGGCGCGGTCGAGGCCATAGGCCAGCGCTGCCGCAGTGGGTTCGTTGACTAGGCGGAGCACTTCAAGTCCGGCCATGCGCCCAGCATCCTTGGTGGCCTGGCGCTGCGCATCGTTGAAGTAGGCCGGAACGGTGATGACGGCCTGGGTCACCGGCGAGCCAAAGAAACGCTCCGCATTGCGCTTGAGCTGGCGAAGGATGTAGGCGGAAATCTCCGGAGGCGTGAACTTCATTTCGCCTAGCCGTATGCGCGGCACTTCGCCCGCTTCCACGTCTTCGGCGACGCGGAACGGGAACAGCTTCAGCTCGTCCTGAATCTCTTCAATGCCGCGGCCCATGAGGCGCTTGACGGAATAGATGACCCGCTCAGGAGTCTCGATGAGCGCCTTGCGCGCGGTATTGCCGACTGTCACCGAAGGCCTTCCGCCTTCCGCCGGAATGGGATCGAGCGCCACCACCGACGGCACAAGATTCAGGCCGTCCACACCCGGAATCACTGCCGGCGCGTCGCCCTGCATATATGCGACCAGGGAATTGGTGGTTCCCAGATCGATTCCAACAACGCGGCCATTCAAGGTTGATTCCGCCATGCTTGTCTATTAAGCTCCCAGGGTTTCGGTAACGTCGCGCACCAGATTGTTGAGATAGCGTCTCCGGTCCAGGAGCGCCACCATGTTCTTCTGCGCCGAATGCCGAGCGGCCGCGTCCCCCTCGTCCCACACTTGCCATTGACTGCGCAGGCTCTGGTCCACCTCGACAAGCAGGCCGTCGAATTTTCTCTTTGCCTGTTCCAGGCTCGTTTCCAATTCCGGGTCGGCCTCGCCCATCTTGCGGGCCATGCGCATCTCTTCCAATTGCATGTTCAATTCGAAGACTTCTTCCAGCAGGTCGGCGGGAACACGCGACGGATCTTTTTGGCCTTTGCGATCCTTGCCCGCATGTTCTTCGCCGATCTCGGCGCCTTCAAGCTTCAGCAGGTACTCGGTGCGGTTCAGGGGCTCTTTCAGCGTGCGATAAGCGTCATTGAGCAGGGCGGTGTCGGCAAGGCTCCATTCCCGCTCAATTTCCCCAGCGCGGGCAAAACGGTCGGGATGGACCTTGCGGCTGAGGCGATGAAACTCATGCTCGAGCGCCGGAAGATCGACCTGGAAAGCGCGCTCTAAACCAAACACCTGAAAGAAATCGCCTCCCGGCGGAGGCTGAATCTTGCTGCAGTGCGGGCAAAACAGCGTGGAGTCGTTGTGCCCGATGGAACAGGACCAACACGCAATTGGAACGGCTGTATCGATGACTTTGAGCACAATGGAACTCTCGCGAAACAATCCCTACGACGAGAACGACGAACCGCAGCCGCAGGAGCGCGTGGAGTTCGGATTGATGAAGTTGAAGCCTTGCCGCATAAGCGTCTCTTCGTAGTCCAACTTCATGCCGTGCAAGTAGAGGAACGACTTGGGATCGACGAAGACGCGCACGCCGTCAAAGTTGTAGATGCGATCCCGCTCGCGCGGGCGCGAATCGAACTTGATGGAATACGAAAGCCCGGAGCAGCCGCCGCCCATCACGCCAAGTCGCAATCCGCCCTCTTCCGGCGACACGCCCTCCTTGGCCATCGCGATCCGAATTCGCTGGATGGCGCGGTCAGTAACCTGCAAGCCACCTGCGGTGGGGCCAACTCCGCCTGCGGCGGGCACCACCTGCGCAGCAGCCGCGAACGCGCCCACGGCCGGCTTCGATTCAATTGTCACCATGTTCGACATGATTGCCTTTTCATTCCCCAACTCCCGCATTCGTGGGTGGCGCGGGCTTAATCGCGCCACCCTGGCAGGGAAGGGGAAGCATCTTAGTGTGCTGCCGTTGTTGCGCCGACGGCCTCTGTCTCCGCAACGCCGTTCTTCTTCTTCCAGTCGCCAATGGCCGCGCGGATGGCATCTTCAGCCAAAACCGAGCAATGAATCTTCACTGGCGGCAGTGACAGTTCCTTCACAATGTCGGTGTTCTTGATGGCCAGGGCGTCGTTCACCGTGCGGCCCTTGATCCACTCCGTGGCCAGCGAAGAGCTGGCAATGGCGGAACCGCAACCGAAGGTCTTGAACTTGGCCTCTTCGATTACCTGCGTCTCCGGATTGACGCGGATTTGCAGGCGCATGACATCGCCGCACTCCGGCGCGCCCACCAAGCCTGTGCCGACTTCCGTCGAAGCCTTGTCGAGCGTGCCCACGTTGCGGGGGTTGTTGTAGTGGTCGATTACCTGATCGCTGTATGCCATGGTCTGTCTCCTCTGCGGGGAAGCCGCTGTAAATCAGTTGTCAGTTGTCAGTTGTCAGTTGTCAGTGAACAGTGGCTAATGCATTGATGCTGTCCACTGTTCACTGACAACTCGGTTCTAGTGCGCCGCCCACTGAATCTTGGTCAGGTCGATGCCCTCTTTCACCATTTCGTAAAGCGGCGAAAGCTCACGAAGCTTTTTCACGATATCGATGACCTTGTCGGCCACGTAGTCCACTTCGGCCTGGGTGTTGAAGCGGCCCAGTCCGAATCTTATGGAACTGTGCGCCACATCGTCGCCGAGTCCCAGAGCCTTGAGCACATAAGACGGCTCAAGTGTGGCCGAGGTGCAGGCCGAGCCGCTTGAAACCGCTACGTCGTTGATGCCCATCAGCAGCGACTCGCCTTCGACATAGACAAAGCTCATGTTCAGGTTACCCGGCAAGCGGTGCTCCCATGAGCCGTTCACGTGGACGTAGTCCAGCTCGGACTCGAGCTTGGCCTTCAGCCGGTCGCGCAAGCCTCGCAGGTAGGCCGCTTCCGAATCCATCTCCTCGCGAGCGATTTCGCAAGCTTTGCCAAGGCCCACAATGCCGGGCACATTCAAGGTGCCCGACCGCATTCCGCGCTCGTGGCCTCCGCCGTCGATCTGCGCCGCAATTTGCACGCGCGGATTGCGCCGGCGAACGTAGAGCGCCCCGACTCCCTTGGGGCCGTAGATCTTGTGTCCAGAAAGCGAAAGCACATCGATGTTGTCCGCGATGACGTTGACCGGGACCTTGCCTACCGCCTGCACCGCGTCGGTGTGGAAGATTACGCCCTTTTCATGACAGAGCTTGCCAATTTCGCGGATTGGCTGCAGCACACCGATCTCGTTGTTGGCCGCCATGATCGATACCAGGATGGTCTTGTCGTCGATGGCCCGCTTCAGGTCGTCGAGATCGATGAGCCCGTCCGCCTTCACCGGAAGATAGGTCACGCGGTAGCCGTACTTTTCCAGCCGCTTGCAGGTGTCCAGAATCGCTTTGTGCTCGGTTACCTGGGTGATGATGTGGTTGCCGCGCTCACGATACATCTCCGCGATGCCTTTGATGGCCAGATTGTTCGACTCGGTTGCGCCGGAGGTGAAGATGATCTCCTTGGCAGTGGCGCCGATCAGCTTGGCAATCTGCTCGCGAGCGGTCTCGACGGCTTGCTCCGCTTCCCAGCCAAACGAGTGGTTACGGCTGGCCGCGTTGCCGAACTTGCTGGTGAAATAAGGTAGCATCGCCTCCAGAACCCGCGGATCGAGCGGGCTGGTGGCGTGATTGTCCATGTATATCGGCAGGCTCAAGCCCGCCGGAACTTCCACATTGCTGGCAATGGTACTCATTCAGTCTCCATCCTCTTCCATGCTCTTCTCCGCTTACGGCGGAGGGGAAAAACTCATCGCTACAACGTCAGTGCAACCAACCCATGGGCGGCGTGTGCTGGAACTCCGTGCGCGCGGGCCGCGGGTTGTTCATGCTCCGCCAGATCTTGAATGCTGATGCTTTTCAGTACTCCGGCGATGGTATCGTTCACTCGCGCCAGGGGTTCCTTGATAGTGCAGCTCGGCGTCAGCTCGCACGATTTTGCGCCCTTGGTGCAGGAGGTAATGAAAAACGGCCCGTCGATAGCGAGAATTACTTCGTAGGCCGAAATCTTGCGCGCATCCCGCGCCAGAGAGTAGCCGCCGTTCATCCCGGCGTGCGATCGCAGCAGACCGTTCTTTGTGAGCAGTTGCAGAATCTTAGCCAGCAATTGCGCTGGAATGCCGTAGGCGTCGGCAACATCCTTGGCGCTGAGCGCGGTCGTCTCCGGGTGCTCGGCAAGGTACTTGAGCGCCATCAACCCGTAATCCGCCTTTTTTGTCAGCTTGAGCATTCAATATCCGACTTCTTCGGTCCGCATTCAGTATACGACCAATTCCGTCGGGATTTCAAGTCCAATTGGGAACCGGCTTCAGGACTCTGAGGGGAAAATTTGAAGGCCGATAGAAAGATTCAACAAATATCCGTTTCAAATTATCGAAAAGACCGCTACAATCTGGCGGAAAGAGCAGTTTATCCAACCGATACACGAGCGATGGCAACCATCTGCAAGCATCCTAGGGTACGTATCGTTTCCCGGCACGACGACGTCGAGTTTGTCGAGTGCCTGGAGTGTGGCGAGGTCTTCGACTCCGAGGAGTTCCGGGATATGGAGATTGAAGAAACCGTCGAAACAGAGGACGCCGCAAGCGACCTTTGAGACCGAATCACCTGACGCTGGACCCGCTGGCCGCGGGAGCGGTTATGCGGCGTGAAGCCGTCCACGCGTAATGCAGGCCCGAAACCACGGTCAGCACCATCGTGGCATTCAGGGCCAGCAAGCGTATCTCCGCGACCCAAAGTACCGCGGTGAGTTGATGCAGCAGCACGGCGGCCACGGCGGCAATCTGTATGGCGGTATTGACCTTGCCGAAGATGCTGGGTTCGAACTCCCGTCGTCCGACAGCCGCATACAGAATGGCGGCGACCACCAGAATGCCAACATCCCGGCCGAACACCATCACGGTCACCCTGGCCGGAATGAGCCCCATGTGGGTGAGCACCAGAAACAGGGTGCTCAGCAGCAACTTGTCGGCTACGGGGTCGAGGTACTGGCCTAGTTGCGAGCGCTGCTTCAGCAGGCGAGCCAGGGTGCCATCCAGAGCATCGGTCAAGCCCGCCGCCACAAACAGACCGAAGCTCACTGCGTAGTGCTCATCGAGGATGGTGGCCACGAGAAATGGCGCCAGGCAGATGCGTAAGAGCGTCAGCAGGTTTGGAGCGGTGCGGATTGGGTTCAACCGTGTGCTCGAAGCGTCGTCCATGGCAGGCTATTGCAATCACCGGACTGGAGCGATCCCCGCAGGATTCAAGCCAGTGCGCTTCCCCAGCGGAGCGGGCATCGCCGTTCGTCAACGATGGTACATCATGAGATAGGATAGCGACACTCCCATCTTTCCCTACCGCACCGATCCTGCTAAACTAGCAGAGATCGCATTGCAGGCGCGTAGCTCAGTTGGTTAGAGCGCTTCCTTGACACGGAAGAGGTCGCTGGTTCGAGTCCAGTCGTGCCTACCATATTTATCAATAACTTACAGTAATTTGGCTGATTTTTCCAACCCGAGATTCCCCAATAATTGCAGAACGCATTCCCGGGAACGCAGAGCGCAATAGCTTTGTCGCACCACTGGATCGTGGGCATTTGCGAACCATTGCCAATTCGAGCAGAAATGAAGTAAATGGTTTCAATTGAGAGGATTGACCCTGAATCTGAAAGGGCAATTTGTGTCGGAATTGACCCCGCCCCGAGCGGAAAGCGAGCTGTCATTCCTTGTAAGCCCGCATGCGATAAACGGTCTTATAGCTGGATGCCGGGGAGTTTAACATTGCCAATCCGAGGGGCATCCAACAGCGTAGGACCCGGTAATCCAGGAACAAGGTCAAATCCCCTCAAAGGAAAACACAAAGCTGTCCTGGGCTCCCATCGGTATCGGCACCAGCGGCTTGAAATGCGCGCGCAAAAACCAAGCCGAGCCGGTGCAGATTTGCGAACCGAGCCCGGACGATCCCCCGATGCCTCCGCCCGTTGTTCCGCCGGATGACGAGGAAGATCCCATTCCTCCCGAGCGCGTGGAATACCTCGACGAGAATGGCAAGCCGATCAAGATGGTCGGCTTTTGCCGAAGGGCCAGGTTTTCCAAGAGCAGACTGTGGCGAGAGCGAAAGAATTGGGAAGACAGAACGGACGTGAGCCTCGCAAAAGGGGGCGGCATAGGACAATTTTCACACGGGACGTGCTAATGCTCATGTGCTCGATTCGCCGGCAGGTGGGCATTTTGGCGAAGGACAGCATCGACCGAGGCTAACATCGCTTTGATTCTGCAATAGATAAGCATCCCTTCGAGCCGCATCATCGGAATATCATCGGAATTTCATCAGTGCAAAGTAAGGACTATCGTGCGCTGCGAGGGCTAACGTTCATTTCGGTTTCGATTCTGCGCCGAAAGAGAATTCTATGCCTGATTCCAGATCCCCGGGAATGCGCCGCAATCAAGCCGTACGAGAGGAACTTCGTCCCCGGAGCCGGAAGGTTTGACTTGCTTTGCCCGTCCCAGGGGCTCCGCTTTCAGCATTCGCATACCGGGCTTTCTTGAAACCACAACAATCGCCAAGAAGAAGGAATGACAATGCCAAAGAAACTTGAGTTTTGCTTGCTCCTGAGTGTCCTGCCGGCAGCATTTTCTGGAACGGTCGATCGCGCAATTGCGCAGACCGTCAGCGTGGTGGAAACGACTGGAACTCAGTCTGAGCTGCTGGCGAAACAACCATCGGTATCGTTCGGTACTGGGACAGGCGGCACATATACCATCACCGTTACTCCCAGCGTGACGTATCAGCAGATGGACGGCTTCGGCGCTTCGTTTACCGATTCCTCCACCTACAACGTCGGTAAGTACCTGACTTCCGCTCAGCAAACTGCTTTGATGCAGAGTCTATTCAGCAGCACCAGCGGGATTGGTCTGACAATGCTGAGGCAGCCAATGGGCGCTTCCGACGCTTCCGCGCAGGGGGACTTCAGCTACGACGACATGCCCTCAGGCCAAACGGATGTGCCTCTAGCGAACTTTTCCATCGCAAAAGATATGACTTACACGATTCCAGTCCTGAAGCAGGCGTTCGCGGTCAATCCGAACATCAAGGTTGAAATGCTTCCCTGGAGCCCTCCGGCGTGGATGAAAGCCTCAGGCACGATGAACGGAGGCAATTTCAACGATACCTATATGCCCTCGCTTGCCCAGTATTTTGTCAAGACGATCCAGGCGTACCAGGGGGAAGGCATTCCGGTGTATGCGATCGCCGCCCAGAACGAGCCTGAGAACTCCAATGGCAGCTATCCCACTGAAACCTTCTCCGCAAGCGAAGAATCAACCTTCATCGCCAGCGATCTTGGGCCCGCGCTGGCGAATGCCGGCCTCAGCACCAAGATATTTGGCTATGAACACAACTGGGGCGACACCACCTATCCGGAAACACTGCTGGCCGACAGTGCGGCAGCCCAATATATAGCGGGAATCTCGTGGCATTGCTATTCGGGCGCGCCGTCAGCGCAATCCACCGTGGAAGCGGCATATCCAAACTTTGGAGTGTGGTTCACGGAATGCTCGGGAGAAACTTCGGGAACCTTTATCGGCGACTTCGGATGGGGCCTGGAAAATATCATTATCGGGACCACGCGCAACTGGGCCAAAGGCGTCACCGAATGGAATATGGCGCTCGACGAGAACTCCGGGCCGCAGAATGGCGGATGCACCAACTGCTACGGATTCGTGACCATCAACACCGGCGTCAGCCCGGCGACCGTGACCCCAACCACTTCCTATTACACCTTCGGAATGGTGAACGGCGTGGTTCCAGGCGCGTATCGCATAGAATCGAACTCGGCCGCAATTGCAGCCGGAGGCATTGAAGATGTTGCCTTCCAGAACCCGAATGGATCGATTGTCCTGCTCGTGTACAACGATGGAACCGCGTCCGCCACTTTCGACGTGAACTGGGCTCCCAACAACACAAATTTCGTCTACACACTCCCGGCAGAGTCAGCAGCCACTTTCTACTGGACCCCAGGGGGAACCATCGGTGCGCCGAGCAACCTGACGGCAACGACAGCTTCCAGCAGCCAGATCAACCTGAGCTGGACTGCAAGCACCACCTCCGGCGTGACCTACAGCGTTTACCGTAGCACGACCAACGGCTTCACCCCAGGCTCGGGCAACCTGGTTACCAGCGGGCTAAGCACGACAACTTACTCGAACACCGGGTTGTCCTCTGGAACGACCTACTACTATCTTGTGGAAGCTGTAAATTCCACCGCTTCAAGCGGTCCGTCGAACCAGGCGACTGCTACCACCACGGCAGTGGTTCCAACCGCGCCCACCAGCTTGACGGCAACCGCGGCCTCAGACTCGCAGATCAACCTGAGCTGGACCGCGCCCACCACCGGCGGCACAGTAACATACAGCTTGTACCGGAGCACGACCAGCGGCTTCACGCCTGGCTCGGGCAACCTGGTTGCCAGCGGACTGAGTACGACAACTTACTCCAACACAGGCCTGACCGCCTCGACGACCTATTACTACCTTGTCGAAGCGGTGAACTCGGCCGGTACTTCCCCTGCTTCCAATCAGGCAAGCGCCGCAACTCCCGCCGCGCCGGCAGCGCCTACTGCCCTCACGGCCACTACCGTCTCCAGCACCCAGATCAACCTCAGTTGGACCGCCAGCACCACCTCCGGCGTGACATACAGCGTCTACCGCAGTACCACCAGCGGCTTCACCCCTGGCTCGGGCAACCTGGTCGCCAGCGGACTGAGTACGACAACTTACTCCAACACAGGCCTGACCGCCTCTACGACCTACTACTATGTTGTTGAAGCGGTGAACTCCAACGGCTCTTCCGCGGCCTCCAATCAGGCAAGCGCTCTCACATCGCCCACCGCGCCGAATGCACCCACTGCCTTGACGGCCACTGTAGCCTCCAGCACCCAGATCAACCTGAGTTGGACGGCAAGCACCACCTCCGGCGTGACCTACAGCGTTTACCGCAGCACTACCAGTAGCTTCACGCCTGGCTCGGGCAACCTGGTTACCAGCGGACTGAGCGGAACAACTTACTCCAACACAGGCCTTGCCGCATTGACGACTTACTATTATGTGGTCGAAGCGGTAAATGCCGCCGGCTCCTCTCCAGCTTCCAATCAGGTAACCGCTATCACTCCGGCGGCCAGCAGCGGCATCTCGACATCCACCGACTACCAGATCGTCAATGAGGCGAGCGGTATGTGCGCGGACGATACCGGTGGAAGCACTTCCAACGGAACCGTTCTGCAACAGTACACATGCGCTGCTATCGGGACCAACCTGAACCAGGAATGGGCGTTTACGGTGGCCAGCGGTGTCTATTACGAAGTGACGACTTACAACTCGAGCACGGTGGCCTGGGATGTCGTCAATCTTGGAACCACGCCTGGAACGGATATGCAGCTTTGGACCTACGGAAGCGGGCTCAATCAGCAGTTCGAAGCCGTTTTGCTCTCAACCGGGTACTATGAGTTCGTCGATCGCAACAGCGGCCTTTGCCTCAACGTCCCCGGCGGCGCAGCAACCAACAACTTGCAGTTGCAGATCAACACATGCAACGGAGCCACCAGCGAGTCGTTCAAACTGAACGCGATCACGCCCGCCTGCTCCGTGGTTCCTTCCGCGCCGGGTGGACTGACCGCAACGGCCTCTTCCTCAAGCGCCATCGGCTTGAGTTGGAACGCGGTTACTCCTCCCACCAACTGCACCATCGGTTCTTACAACGTTTATGGCAGCAAAACCAGCGGATTCACTCCCTCCTCGAGCACCCTCTTATCAAGCGGGTCCACGAGTACAACTTACTCCAACACCGGCCTCACAGCTTCCACAACCTACTATTACGTGGTTGAAGCCCTCGACACGGACGGCACATCCGCGGCATCCACGCAGGCAAGCGGTACCACACAAGCCCCTCCCAGTTGCACCACGGTTCCCTCGGCGCCAACTGGGCTCACAGCAACGGCCTCTTCCTCAAGCGCTATCGGCTTGAGCTGGAACGCGGTTACACCTCCGGCCAACTGCACCATCAGCTCCTACAGCGTTTACGGCGGCACCACAGCGAATCCGACCACATTGATTGCAAGCGGGCTGACGGGTACTACTTACTCCAACACCGGCCTCGCCGCTTCGACGACATACTACTATGTCGCCAAGGCGGTGGACTCGGACGGCACATCGGCAGCCTCGTCGCAGGCGCAAGCCACCACGAAGGCAGCCGGCAGCGGCATCTCGACAACCACCTATTACCAGATCGTCAATGAAGCGAGCGGAATGTGCATCGACGATACCGGTGGAAGCACATCCAACGGTACGCAGTTGCAACAGTACACGTGCTACTCCGGAAACCTGAACCAGGAATGGCTATTCACGGCTACCGGCGGAGGCTATTACGAGGTGACGACTTATAACTCGAGCACCGCGGCCTGGAATGTAGTGGGCCTCGGAACCTCTCCCGGAACCGACATGCAGCTATGGGCCTACGGCGGTGGACTCAACGAGCAGTTCGAACCGGTTCTGCTCTCGACTGGGTACTATGAGTTCATTGACCACAACAGCGGCCTCTGCCTCAACGTCCCCGGCGGAGCGGCAACCAACAACCTCCAGTTGCAGATCAACACCTGCAACGCGTCAACCAGCGAGTCGTTCCAACTGAATCTGCTGTAGCACGTGTCGGGAAGGAGGCTCGGGCCAGCGGTTCGGGCCTCCTTCAAAATGCGCCTTGCGCAATTGAGATGTGGCTTCCCGCGTCGTGCTTGTCGCTGATCAGGATTTCCCGCCCATCGTGAAGCAGGCTCAATCCCGAATATAACGGCGGCAGCCGATTCAGCTTTGCAAAGATTGTTGTTTTCCGGGTAACTGGATCGTAGACGGATATCGCCGGGGTCGATTGTCTCTGGTCCAGAAAATAAATGCCGACTGGGCTAACCGTCCAATAGCCCCAGTAACCCGCCACCGGCTGATCGAGAATGCGGACTGCCTCCCCGCCCGATGCCGGCATTCGCCAGATGCCATTCTCGCCCCCGCGCGCGAAGTAGAGCCATTGGCCATCCGGCGACTCCTGGCCGACCATTCCGTCGTTGCTGCTCACAGGTTGCGGCGCACCGGCCCCGGCAGACAGCTTCCATAATTGCCAGCGCCCGCCGCGGTTGGAGCGGAAATAGATGGAACGCCCGTCAGCCGACCAGCGCGGAACGATATCGTTGACCTCTCCAAACGTCATTTGTTTCGGGCTGCCGCCTGTGGCTGCAATCGCGAAAATGTGCGCATGACCGTCAATCCTGGAATCGAAAAGAATTCGGGCGCCATCTGGAGACCAGCTCGGACTCCCTGAGACGGAGAGATTGCCGTCAGCAGGCGTCAATTGCCGCAGAGATTGCCCGTCGATGGAAGAGACCCAGATTTGCTGGCTGCCGCTGCGCCAGGACTGAAATGCAAATTGGGTGCCGTCAGGAGAGATGCTGGGGGCGGAATCCTGCGCGGTCGATGAGACGATCACCGACGCCGCGGCCTGATGGGAAGCGTCCTTTGACGCAGCAACGCGGAGGATACCGGAGATGGCGGAGTACTCGACAAAGGCCAGGTTGATTCCGTTCCGGCCGATGGCGGGCTGAATGGCATCCTCGGTTCCCACCGGCATGCGCTCAGGCGCACTTCCCTCCAGCGGAACCATCCAGAGAGCGTACTGGCCCGCCCGATTGGAGGAAAAGACGATGGATCGATTGTCCGAGGACCAGGCGATGCCATTGATTGTCTTTGCGTCATGCGTAATCTGGTGTGGCATGCCTCCGGCGGCCGGTATCCAAAATAAGTCCATCACCCAGCTTTCGCTCGCCCTGAGAAATGCGATCTTCCGTCCGTCGGGAGAGAATACCGGGCTCAGATCTCCCTCCCAGCCGGACGGAGGAGCGGTCAGGGTGTGAGCGCGCATGGTTTCCACATCGATCAGGTAAATCGACGAACTCGGCTGGGCTCCAATGTGATCCACCAGAACGAAACTCTTGCCATCCGGAGACCAGGAGAGAGCGCCCTGCTCCCAGCGCGTGGTCTCAGCAGGGATATAAACCTTGCGCACGGAAGGCGAACCAGACACGGAAGCGACGTAGAGGCCCAGACCGGCATCCGACGACGAGAGAAACGCAATCTGGTTGCCGTCCGGCGACCAGGCCGGGCTGTATTCATCGTCGGTAAGGTCCGTCAGGCGGAGGAGCGACTCACTGCCAATGTCCTTGATGTAGATGTGCTGGCGGCTGCCATCTTCCTTTGCCCAGACAAACGCAAGCCGCTTCCCGTCCGGAGACAAGGCCGGCCAGCTCTGCTCGCCTGCGTTCGTTGTCAATGGAACGGTTCGGATGGCAGGTGGAGTCGGTTTTGCCCGAATCGCCCGAACCGCCCAAATTGCGATTCCGCTGGCAAGCAGGAGGGCAATTGCGGCGGCTCCAATACGCATTCCGGCATTCCTCTCGCCAGCCGATTCCGCAGCTGGAGGGGTCCCCGGCGCGGTTGGCTGAACCGCTGACGCGGCTGGCGAATCCGTCAGCAAACTTTCGGCCAAACGGGAAACTGAGGATGATCTTTCCTTCTCCACCGGCGGGGAGAAGGAATCCGGGCGCGGCTCATTTGCAGTGAGGGATCCCAACGGGCGCACCACAACCAGCAGACAGTAACCAGCCTTGGAAACTGTCTTGATGAACCGAGGATTGTGGGGATCGTCCCCCAGGGTGTGGCGCAACACTGAAATGCAGCGTGTGAGCGCATCCTCGCCCACGAACGTGTCTGGCCAGACGGCGCGGAGGATTTCGTCTTTCGAGACGACGCGCTGGGCCTGGGCAGCCAGCAGTAGCAGAACGCTCATAACCTTGGGTTCGATCCGTCGGCTGGCATTGCCCTGGGAAAGCTGATTGAACTGCGGTTCTACGATCCAGTCTTCCAGCGCGAACGGCAATTTCAAATCCGCTTCTCTCATGGGCTACCTAAAAAACCACATAGAATCAATTGTTTGATTTGTATCGGATGAACACAAGAGAATCATCCGGGGAACATAGCGACCTTCGCATTCTTCCGGGCCAATTCTCTGGACAGATACTGAAATTGTCAAGGGGCTAACACTTCAAGCCATACTTCGCAGCGGCCCGTCCGAAAGGCTGGCATCAATCTGTCCAGTCTTCGGCGCTGAGATGAAATGCTTATCTGCCGCGGACCGTGGCTCGGTGGGTGGTGACACTACATCCAACTCCGATTGAGCGCAATCTTCCGGCGACCTGACCCGGTGTCTCACTCTTTTTCAACTCCGACCGCCGCAACCTCGCCCAGCGCGAGTTGGCGACTTAAGCACAGAGTATTTATTGACTTCTTCGTGGGCCGTCTTCATTTTTTCAGGCTCAGCGACAGCCCTTATCTTTTGAAACGGCCGGTCCGCAACTGGTGGTTCCGATCCAAAGGATATTCGACGCAAAGGCAGTTGCCTGGTTCGATGTGAACCTGGGATACCAGGATCGGACAGGGGACTGGGCGGTGGGCGAAGAAGATGTGGCCAGGGAATGCCATCTGCGAGGGGTCTCCAGCGATAACTCGATTACGGAAGCCGCTCGGAGAATTCTTGAGGCAGAGCCTGGATCAGTCGGCGCTTTGGTAGTGTGGGGGCCTGGGTATGGTAATGAACCTGAGTACCTTAGAACCTTCGTTCGCCTGCTGCGCAAAAAGACTGAAGTCGATCCTTCCAACCCTGTTTCCATGTTGACGGATGCCTACGTCGGCTACCGATTCAACGACCAGCCGTCGGAAAGCCGATCGCTATACTGTGCAGACTCCGCTCTCTTCCGATTGCATGCTGCCTTCATCGACTCCAACATCGACATCGTCTTCAACAAATGCCCTGGAGTCGGCAAACCGGTATCCCACGTAAAGATCGGTGAGCAAGTAAACCGGGTTGGAAGGATCGTCCTCGATCTTCTTGCGGATCTGGTTGACGTAGACCCGCAGATACTCGATTTCCTCGCGGCAATTGGCTCCCCAAACCGCGGTAAGCAACTTGGCGTTAGGAACAACACGGCCGGCGCGGCTCATCAGGCAGTGCAGGATGCCGAATTCCTTGCGAGTGAAATGCAACGGCTCACCGTGTTTGGTAACCTGACGCTTCACCGGATCGAGACGAATGTCGCCAATCTCGATGGGGGCGGTCTCAACGCGCGACGGGGCGTGGATGCGGCGAACAGCCGTGCGCATCCGGGCAATCAATTCGCGTGTGCTGAATGGCTTGGTGACATAATCGTCAGCGCCAAGTTCCAGCGCTTCCACCTTCTCCGATTCCCGATCGCGAACAGTGAGCATGAGAATCGGCAGCTTGGGATAAACCGACCGCAGGCGGCGCAACGTTTCAATGCCGCCGATGCCTGGCATATTGATATCGAGCAATACAACATCGAAGCTGGCGCCGCGCAGCAGTTGCAAAGCTTCTTCGCCGCGCGAGGCTTCCGCTACCTGAAAGCCAAGTTCAATGAAGGGCGGGCGCAGCGCCCTCCGGATGGACGATTCGTCATCGACTACAAGAACGCGAATGGCACTCTCGCTCATCATCAGCTCCTCTGCCGCGGTGTAGATGGGATAGCCGCAAAGAACGTCGTTCCCATTGCTTCATCGCTTGTGACCCAAACATATCCAGTGTGAACCGACGCAATCCGCTTGGCAACCGAAACGCCAAATCCTAAGTTGCCTGTCCGATTGGAAAGGGACGATGGAAGGGAGCAGCGGTCGAAGACGCACTCACGGTCCACCTGGGGAATGACGGGGCCAAAGTTGTGCACAGAAAATATCATCTCGGAATTGGCCTGTGCGGCACGAATGGTAATCGCGGTTCCAGCTGTTGCGTATTTGCTGGCGTTGTCAATGAACTGAGTCAGCAGCATCAGGATCAACTGGCGATCGCAACAAAGCACAAGACTCTCGTCCTCGATATCGATGACGACCTTTCTGCCTGCGAGACGCGCTCTGAGTCCCGCCACGGCGTCATCCAGCATCGGCACCACTCCCACCGGCCTGGCATCGATCTGAGCTTCCCTTGCATCCAGGCGGGCAGTTACCAACAGGCGTGTCGTCAGCTCGCTCAACGAGCGAGCCTGTTCATCGATCAACGCCACCAGATCGGTTTGCGTGGGCGAGAGCTTACCTATTTCGCTGAGGCCGGCACTGACCGCGAGAATGGCCGTCAACGGCGTCTTGTACGCATGCGCCAATCCGTCGAGTACCGAGAATCGAAGCTGCCCGGTTCGGCGAACTGCCTGCCTCTTGTAAACTCCGGCATGCCCAGAGCCTGCGACTGTGAAGGTTTGAGACACTGAGCCACCCCCCTTTTAGTTCGCCAGGATGATAGATCCGATTGCGCTGCCGATGTACTCTTCACCACAGCTTTTGTGGGCTCCCCGTTGCAGATTCGCTCACGAACGGGCGCCGGAAACAAAGGAGACTCATACCGATATGAGGAATTGTATAGGAAATCGATAAAGAAATCTTTTCCTATTTTTAAGGAGTTCTTTATGCAATCTTTGCATTACTAGATTTACGACGTAACGATTCAACCAACACGTCAGCCCCTGAATCCCCGCTTGGGGATTCAACACCATAAGTGTGCCTGTGTAGAAGTAAGTGCTTGGCCGGCGGTGAGATAGCGCCGGACCAGACGCAGTTTCGCGCCTCAGAACTCCTAACTGTAACCACACTTTGTATTTGAACGAGATCTTTCTTGGAGGGAACAGTGGCAATTTGCTTTAATCCGAATCGCATATTCCAAACAGTGACCGGCGCCCTGATGACCGTGGCCTTTATGGCCGGCGCGCAAACCCCGGCTCCCACAACACCTGCTCCCGCAGCGCCGGCCACTCCGGCTCCGGCTGCGGCAGATCAGGCTGCCGCAGCTCCCGCGGCTCCGGCAGCGCCGACGTGGAGCGTCGGCCCAATGGATATCAGCGGCTTTATCGACGGGTACTACAGCTTCAACACAAACCAGCCCGACGCAAGCACCGTTCCGGGCTCGGCAGGTGACCAGGTCAACCAGCTTTACAACTTCAACGACAAGGCCGATCAATTTGAATTGAGCGCCGCGAAGCTGACCCTGAATCACGATCCCGATCCAGTGGGCGCTCATATCGACTTTCTTTACGGGCGCGCCAACACGCTGATCAATTCCGCCCCAACCAATGCCACTCCCAGCGCCGATCAACTCAATTACATTGAGCAGGCGTTCCTCAGCTTGAAGCCGGCGAAGGCGAAGGGCTTCGAACTGGACCTCGGCAAGTTCGTAACATCGGCTGGAGCGGAAGTTATCGAAGCGAAGGATAACTGGAACTACTCGCGCTCACTGCTGTTTGTGAATGCTATTCCCTACTGGCACTTCGGCGTGCGCACATCGATGCCGGTAACAAAGACCGAGACCGTCGGATTTCAACTGGTGAATGGCTGGAACAACGTCTCCAAAAGCAATGGCGGAGTCACCGGCGTGTTCACAAGCGCGCTGACCAAGCCCAAGTATGCTTGGAATGTGAACTACATTGTCGGCCCTGAAAACCCCAATTCCACTTACGGGCTCCGCAACCTTATCGACACCACGCTTTTGTTCACGCCGCCCGGAAAGTTCAACGCCTACATCAACTATGACTACGGCTCAAACCGCGACGCGCTTGAAGCGCAGGGCGACAACAAGCTGAACCACTGGCAGGGCATTGCCGGGGCCTTCCACGAACAGGCGTCAGCCAAGCAAGCGGTGGCAGGCAGGTTTGAATACTTCAACGATCCGGACGGCTTTCAGACGGGCTCCAGGCAGTACCTTTACGAGTTCACTGGGACCTATGAGTACAAGTGGGTGGAAGGCCTGCTGACCAGGGTTGAATACCGCGGCGACTTTTCCTCCGTGGACTACTTCCACAAGGATGCCTCGAGTTGGGTGAAGTCGCAATCCACGCTGACGGTTGCCTTCATCGCCTTCTTCGGCCCCAAGCGCTAACGCGCGGCGAACCTGCGATTCCGGCCGGCGATTCCCCTTACGTCCGGCCGGGATTGCACAGCCAGTGTGCTTGCAGGCTTAGCTACACACGGCCTCCTAACTTTTGTTTTCAGTTTCCTCATTCCATCTTTATCGCGCCGTCTCTAGTCTTCAGCTAACTCAATGAAACCAGCCCGCATCCGCCCGGATTGAAACTCCAAAACGGGCAAGACATCAGAAATTCCCGGGGGCCAACCGCCGGGAGCACCCAGACGAACTTCACTTCTCAGGAGAATGCTCATGGCAGATCAAAAAGCACCACAGATGCAGGCCACCCTGGGTCTAACGGGGCTGACCAGCAACGCAATGGCTCTTATTGCCCCCGGCGCCTTTCTTTGGCTCACCTTCGCAATCCAGGCGAACACAGGCGTCGCGGGCCAACCGTCCACGGCACCAGCAATGTGGATAGGCATCCTCGCGGCCCTGGCGCTCTGTCTGGCCACGGCGGTTGCCTACGCTGAAATCTCCAAGCTCTACCCCGGCACCGGCTCCAGCTACTACTATGCTGAGCAGGCTCTCTTGTCCCAGGACAAGATGTTCAAGTACGCCCGCATTGCCAAGTTCATCGTCGGCTGGGGCTCGCATCTATACTACTGGGTCTATCCCGGCGTGATGGTGGCTGTCACGGGCGTCTTCTGCGGCTATATCGTTGGTTTTCTCTGGCCTAATGTGATGAGCGGCTCCAACCCCGGCCCTGTCTTCATGGCGCTGGTAGCGGTGGTGTTCTCATTCTTTGTTGCGTGGATCGCGGCAAAGGGCGCGGGTGCTTCGACCGCGGTCAACCTGGCCATCAATGTCATCCAGATTTCCGCACTGGTCGTCTTCAGCGTCCTGGCATTGGGCTATCGCGCCAGCCATCCCTCAGGAACCACCGGGCCAACCGCATACCAATACGACGGGCAAACCCTGGCAACCTATAACTTCCAGTTCGCCACAGCCAAGGACGGCTCGACGATGCGCGACGCAAGCGGCAACCCAATGCCCTTGCTCGACACGGCAGGCAAGCCGGTTCCCTACGTAATCACCTACCCTGAGACGGACGCGACTGGCAACTTCCTCACCCACACTTCCGCGGCTTCGGTGGTAATGCCGCACAAGCTGAGTTACATGTTCATCCAGGCCACCGTCGCCATTTTGATCCTGGTCGGCTTCGAATCGGTGACCTCGATGGGAGGCGAGGCAAAGAACCCCACTAAACATATTCCCATCGCCGTTATCTCCTCCCTTCTGATCCAGGGGCTGGTGTGCTACCTGATTGAATATTTTGCGGCAAACTACTTCCTGAACTCGGGCTACTCAATGGCCAACGCGTCGGGATCCGCCGCTCCCATCGGCGACATGATGATCATCGTCGGCGATGCTCTGCTGGGCCACGGGAACGGAAAGTGGTTCATGCTGGCCGAAGCCTTCACCGTGTTCCTGGCGCTGATCGGCACCACGCTGAGCTGCATGAATACCGGCGCCCGCGTGACTTACGCCATGGGCAAGGACGATGAGGCTCCTGAGCACTTCGGCATTCTGCACGCCGAGTCTCTATCCCCCCGCAAGGCTATCTGGACTCTCGCCGTCATCTCCGCCGTCATCGGCGTCGTCGCCGTTGCGCTCGTCTTTGGAGATGCGGCTGCGCCCACCGATGCAACCATCGCCGCGCTGCCGCACGGCATCTTCTCCAGCGTCGGCTATCTGTCCCACGATCGATTGGCCGCGCTGCCAAACTCGCTGCTCGCCATCACGCTCACTTCGAACTTCGGCACCTTCATTCTTTACGCGCTCAGTTGCTTCCTCTGCATCGTGGCCTTCCATGAGCGCCCCGACTATAGCTTTGTGAAGCACCTGCTCATCCCCGGTTTCGGGCTCCTGGCAAACCTGGTCTGCATGGGCTTTTACGTAGCAGGTCCGTTCTTCAACCTGGGAACCAAGATGGAACCGCTCTGCGCGCTGGGCATCTCATTTGCCTGGGGCCTTTATGGGGCTATTTACTTCATTCGGTCATCGCAAAAGAAGGGCAAGGCGGTCTTGCTCACCGCCAAGACATCTGTCTGAGCCAAACCTCAACGGAACCTTAACCACTGGGTGGACTCTATTCCCGATCTCTTCCCGAGAGAGCAGGGGCAGAGAACCACCCAGTGGCTTTTTGAATTCGATGTCGAACAATTTGTAAGCTGCATCTTCCACGCGGGAATTTGGAAGATGCATGAGGCGACGGCGCCCATGTTGGATGTTCAGTTCGGCCAGGCAAGCGATTTCGGCAAGGTCCGCACCAACAACGAAGACGCGATGGGCTCGTTCATCCCCGAATCGCGGCAGCAGGCGCGGACCCACGGTTATCTGTTCGCCGTGGCCGACGGCGTTGGGGGCATGGACCTGGGCGAGGTAGCATCCGCCACGGCAATATCGGTCATTATCGAAGAGTTTGCCAGGGCGCAGGCTGGCACCATGCTCATCGGTCTTCTCCCAAGGCTCATCCAGCACGCCAACGCGGCTGTCCACGATTGCACTCTCGCACCTGAGTATCGAGGCAGGAGCATGGCTACCACGATTGTGGTGTGTGCTCTCCGCCACGATCAGGCCATCGTCTCGCACGTGGGCGATTCCCGCTGTTACCTCATTCGCAACGGCAAGGCCCGGCAGATTACGCAAGACCACACCTGGGTGAACGAACAGCGGAAGATGGGCCTCATCTCCGCCAGCCAAATGTCTGAATCCGAATCGCGTCATGTGCTGCTTCGCTCCCTTGGCCCGGAGATGTTTGTTTCACCGTCGACCACAGCCTTGACGCTTCAAGCGGGCGACGTGCTGGTACTTTGCTCCGACGGGCTGCACGACGAGATGAGCGAAACCGCAATCGCGGCAATCGTCTCCCAGAACAAGAATGTCGAAGAAGTGGCCCGTGAACTGGTTGGGCGCGCTGTGGAGATCGACGGCAACGACAACACAACCGCGCAGGTCATTCGCATTCGCTCGGTGGAGCAGGTGGGCATGTACCGCGGCAGGCCTTATCGGCTGCCCGCATAGGGTGGCTTGGCAACATGCCGTCGATTCGCGCACAGCTAAAGTCGGGAGACGTGCCACCGAGATTCGACTGCTCAGGCACCGCTTTCGCTTACAGTTGAGAGTGAGACTTGAATGGAGCATACGGCAAAATGGGCTTTCACGACACCCTAGAAGCAGGCGCGCAAATCGATAACTACCGCATTGAGGCGCCGGTGGCGCGCAGCGGCATGGCCTCAATCTATCGCGCCGTCGATCTGCGCGACGATCGCACGGTGGCCCTGAAGATTCCTCATCCGGACCTCGAAGCCGATCCCATCCTCTTCGATCGCTTTCGGCGTGAATCGAGCATCGGCGAAAAGCTGAATCATCCGGCAGTGATGCGCGTGTTCGGCCCCGAGAAGCGCTCGCGAATCTACATGGTCATGGAATGGTGCGAGGGCCGGTTGCTGCGCCAGATCATGGATGAGGGCGGAATCGCTCAGGATCGCGCCGCCCGCATCGCCATTGGCGTTCTGGAAGCGCTGGAGTACATTCATGCCAACGGCGTCGTTCACCGTGACCTGAAGCCGGAGAATATCATGGTCGATGCGGAAGACCGGATCAAGCTCATCGACTTCGGCATTGCCGGCGACTCTGCCGCGCGCCGGCTAACCTATGCCAACTTCACCGCCGTCTTCGGCTCACCCAACTACATGTCTCCGGAGCAGGTGCAGGGCAAGCGCGGAGACGGCCGCTCCGACCTTTATTCTCTGGGCGTGATTCTTTACGAAATGCTCTCAGGGAAACTGCCTTTTTCCGGACCCACGCCGATGGCGTTGATGAATGAGCGATTGCTCAACTATCCCGTCCCGCTTCGAGTCGCCGATCCTTCCGCTTCTCCGCAGTTACAGGAGATATTATGCCGCGCATTGGAGCGAGATCCCAGGAATCGATATGCCAAGGCCCAGGAGTTTGCGCACGACCTCGCCAATCAGGATCAGGTTGGTGTGGAAGACCGGCCGGAGTTGCGCGACTGGCAAAAACGCAAATCGCAGCTCTCGCGCAAGATTCTTTACTACACCGGATTGGCGCTCATCCCGGTTGTGATCCTGCTGCTGATGATCCTCGTTGCTCGTCACCGGTAGCCGGCAGAAAGGCGAAGCCGTCTTTATAAAATATTTATTTCTTCTTTATGCTGCCTTCACTAGTTTTGTACTAGCGTTCCCAGCTTTCTTTCCGCTCAAAAAGGAGAACCATGACGAAGTACAAACTCGAATACATCTGGCTTGATGGAAAAACACCCATCCCCGAACTGCGCGGCAAATCTCTTCTCAAATCGTTTGAGACGCCGCCCGCTCTGGAAGACCTGCCCCTTTGGGGCTTTGACGGTAGTTCTACCATGCAGGCCGAGGGCAGCAAGTCTGACTGCGTTCTCAAGCCTGTCGCGCTTTATCCCGATGCCAGCCGCAAGGACGCTTACATCGTTCTTAGCGAAGTGATGCACCCCGATGGCACGCCGCACTCCACCAACTATCGCGCCACCATCGAGAACGATCCCGACCTGTGGGTTGGTCTCGAGCAGGAGTACTTCCTGTACAAGGATGGGCGTCCTCTCGGCTTCCCGAAGGACGGTTATCCACTCACGCCTCAGGGCCCATACTACTGCGGCGTCGGCTACAAATACATGGGTAGCCTGGCCCGCACAATCGTCGAGGAACATCTCGAGCTCTGTCTTGCCGCCGGCATCAATCATGAAGGCATCAACGCCGAAGTGGCCAAAGGTCAGTGGGAGTTCCAGATCTTCGCGAAGGGCTCGGCCAAGGCGGCCGATGACGTTTGGACCGCCCGCTACTTGATGATGCGCCTATGCGAGAAATACGAAGTGGACCTTGTACTCTATTGCAAACCCATCAAGGGCGACTGGAACGGATCGGGTATGCACACCAACTTCTCGACCAAGTACATAAGGGAAGTCGGCGGCAAAGAATACCTCGAAGCACTGATGACCGCGTTCGAGGCCAACATTTCGGAGCATATTGCCGTGTATGGCCCGGATAACCATCTGCGCTTGACCGGCCTGCACGAAACCCAGGCCATCGACAAGTTCAGCTACGGCCTTTCCGACCGGGGCGCCTCGGTCCGGTTGCCCGTCAACTTTATCAAGAATGGCTACAAAGGCTACCTGGAAGATCGCCGGCCGAACTCCGAAGGCGACCCCTACCAGATCATCGCGCGGATCCTGAAGACAATCAACAGCGTCCCCAAGCCTTGACCGAACATTCTGCTTGTTGGAAGGCTGGCGGAGCGCAAGGAACTCTATGAGTTTCTGGGAATGCCTGGGCGTGGGAAAGTCGGAAGCAATGGTGCTTTCGCCTTCCTCACGCCCCGTTTTGGATTCGGGCTGCAGCGCGCCCGGCGTTGAGGCGAAAATCAAAAGGGCACGCAACTTTGCGTTCGCGGACGGTCAGAACACCAGCCTGGGACGCTCAATATGGCAGCCAACTGAAACATCAGAAATCCGCGCTCTTGACATTTACATTATGTAATCATTATATTTTTCTCATCTATTGTACGCCTTTCGATTTAACATCGCCGGAAGTCATGCTCTTTTCAACGGAAACCAGGATCTGAATCTGGGGGCAGGTGAACCGATGAACAGCCTACTTTGGATTGCGCAAATCGTGCTGGCTGGTGTCTTTCTGTTTGCCGGATTAAGTAAGATCCTTGTCCGAAAACGCAATGTGGGAGCTGTACAGGAGCCGGCGATGTCCGGCTTCGATCAAATGCCCGATGAGTTGGCTGCCGCAATCGCCTTATTGGAGATTGCGGCAGCGCTCTGCGTGATTGTTCCGGTCGATCTGTGGCCACCGGGCATTCTTCTTCGGCTGTCTGCCGCCTTGCTAGCGCTGCTGGCAGTTGTCGCAGTCATTTATCATGCGCGCCGCAAGGAGCACACTGGGAACGTCATTGCGGCGTTTCTTTTGGCGCTGTTCGTAATTATCGGGCGCTGGCCGCGGTAAGTCGCATAGCCCCAAGGTCGGACTGCCTAAAGGCAGGATGAACAATGCGCTACATTCGCATTCCGATAGTGGACGATCATAACCCCCTCCGTGATGGCCTGAGCTGGATTCTTGAGAATACTCCCGGCCTTCGCGTTGTAGGGCGGTGTGCAGGCGTGGCCGAGGCATTTTCCGTTGTTTCAGAGACGGGAGTCGATGTAGTCTTGCTCGACTTCGATCTGGGCCAGGAACAGGGATTCAAATTGCTGGCAGAGCTAAGGTTGTCGAAGCCGGAGATCAAAGTCCCAATGGATTCAGGAGGAATCACCGATGAGGCAAATCTCCGGGTTATGGGGGCCGGGGCCTCGGGAGTCTTCCTGAAGCACAGCAATCCCAATTAACTCGTCGTGGCCATCAATCGTGTTGCCAATGACGACACTTGGCTGACCTCACGGACCTCACGTTTTCTTATTGCTGCCGGGAATGCCCAAACGGCACGCTTAGAAGACACGCGGTACCGCACTTCCCGCCGGAGCGACGCTGAGAGGCATTCTTGAGGGACTCGCAATCAAGGAGATCGCATGGGAGTTGCATGCCTCGGCATGCGCGATCAAGGCCGTAATTCGGGAACTCTTTCGCGAAGTTGGAGTTCGAACGCGAAGCCAAATGATCAGAATTGCGATTGAGAAACACTCATCCGAATGGTTGAATCCCGAGACGACGAACTGACGTTAAGGGCAGTTTCGGATTGAGCCTGTAGGCTCGACCATGCTGGGACTTTCGCAATTCACCTCCTGGTCGAACGCCGAAGGGAACCTGGCTTCTATCGACCGCTTGGGGTGCGGCGGAAATTGGCCACGCCCTCGAAAGCAACCACAAAAAAACGATTGCTGTGCGGCGGTTCGAGGTCTCCCAGGCTTGAGAACCCAGACCTGCTGCACCCAGCAAGATCGCACTTCGCGCTCGGGCCGCAGGCCGACAACCGAAAGCTCAGCCACTGACCAGCCAAAATTGGCGTGAATATGTATCATGTCCCCCGAGTTCCCAAAGGCCACGGCGCAGAGCCGCCCCTCGGCGTCGTAGAGATACTGGTTCTGGCCGTCGGCGAGTACGTTGCCTGCCGCGTCGTAGTGATAGAGAGCGCTCTGAATCTGGTTGCTCGAATTGAAGCTGAAGTTCGGAGTCAGGCTCGAGGAGCGGGCGGAGGTCAGCATTGCCTTCGTGGTGCGGTTGCCGAAGGCATCGAATGCCCAGCACAAGGTGTCTCCTTTGTAAGTGCCAATGGTCGAGGAATCCGTTCCGGCCACAAGGCGGTTCAGAGTGTCGTAGGTAAATGCCCAATTTCCCATAATGACGCTTGCGCTGGTTGCGTCCGAGTAGTAAAGCCCATCGCGCCGCAGCAGAAGACCGACGGCGCCGGCATCGTGAGCCGCATCGGCCTGGTCGAGGATGGAGCGCCTATACTCGGCAGTGAAGCTCCGCCGGCGAGGCCGAGCGATCACTTCGGAACCGGGAATCGGCGACCGTGGGCCCGGCGTTGCGGCGCTCGCTGGGTTGGCACAGAGGGCGCGCGCTTGTCGATAAGGATGTTCACCGGAGCAAAATATGCGGAATCCGGAAGGTGTTCCGCCATCTGCTGCATGATCGGCGTAGTACACAGGACAGGGCGGAGCCTCACTCATTCTGGAGGATGTGGTTGAGGTTGAGGCCGGCAAACCGCATCGTTGAAGGATGAGCGGGCCTTGGACTTCCCCATTCAAATGGTCTAATTTGTCCACAGAGGGGCATTCCCCCATGAGCCTTCTCGTATCGCGCTGCAACGGTCTGCCGACGATTGCAAAGATTTCGGCTGCGTGCCTACCCTTCTTGTGCTTTACGGTGATGGCTTGCGGCGGAGGCGGAGGATCCCATCCCGCTGCCGTGGCCGATTTTTCGCTGAGCACGTCCCCGGCATCGGTGAGTATTGTGGGCGGGTCGGCCGGTGCTCAGTTGAGCGTCCTGGCGTCCGCAATCAATTCCTTCAGCGGCACTGTCTCGGTCGCAATCAGCGGACTCCCGAGCGGAGTAAAGGCCAACCCGGCAACGCTTCAATTAACTCCGGGGAGTGCGCAATCTACAACCCTAACGGCGTCGATTGGAGCGGCTGCCGCTACCGTGACTGTAACGCTGACGGGCGCCTCAGGCGGCCTGGCTCACTCGTCGTCAATCGCACTGACGGTGAAGGCTGCGGCGATGACCAACGCGCCGGATGTGACCACGTATCACGACGACATTGCGCGAGATGGACTGAATGCAGAGGAGACCATACTGACCTTGAGCAATGTGAACTCGGCGCAGTTCGGCAAAATCGGCTTCGACACCGTCGACGGCCTGGTGGACGCGGAGCCGCTTTACCTTGCCAATGTAATCGTCGGGGGCGGCCTTCACAGTGTGCTTTATGTGGCCACCGAGCATGGCAGCCTGTATGCCTTCGATGCCGATAATGGCGCGCAACTCTGGAAGGTCTCGCTTGTTGGGAGCGGCGAAACAACAAGCGACGATCGCGGCTGCGGCCAGGTTTCGCCCGAGATTGGAATTACATCGACGCCGGCAATCGATCGCAGGCAGGGGGTCAATGGCACATTGTTCACCGTGGGAATGACCAAGGATGCAAGCGGGAGTTATCACCAGCGGCTTCATGCGCTGGATATCACCACCGGCGCGGAGATTGGCGGCAGCCCGACAGAGATAACCGCAATCTATCCAGGAACGGGAGCCAGCGCATCGGGCGGCAATGTCCTCTTCGAGCCAGGCCAATACAAGGAGCGCGCGGCACTGTTGCTGTTGAACGACAATGTTTACCTGGGCTTTTCGTCGCACTGCGACATTCGACCCTATACGGGCTGGGTGATGGGTTACAGCGAATCCACTTTGCAGCAGACGCAGGTGCTGAACCTGACGCCGAACGGCAGCGAAGGGTCCATCTGGATGAGCGGCGACGGGATGGCCGCGGACAGCAGCGGGAATCTCTACTTTCTGGATGCGAACGGCAGTTTCGATACCACCCTGGATGCGAGCGGCTTTCCCGCGAACGGCGACTTCGGCAATGCGATGCTCAAAGTTTCGACCAGTGGCGCGCTTGCGGTTGAGGACTACTTCGAAACCTATAACACCGTGACCGAATCGGATGAAGACGAGGATTTGGGATCGGGCGGAGAGGTTCTGCTGCCGGACGAAACAGATGCAGCCAGCGTGGTCCGACACCTGATAGTTGGCGCAGGAAAAGACAGCAACATTTATCTTGCAGACCGGGACAATATGGGTAAATTCGAAGCCGGCATTGTGACCGATCCGAACATCTACCAGGAGGTTATGGGCGCACTTGCAGGCCAAGTTTTCGCCACACCCGCTTTCTTTAACGGCGTGCTCTACTATGGCGCGGTTGGGGATGCGCTGAAGGCGTTTCCGATGACGGATGCAAAGCTCGCAACGACTCCATCGAGCCGGTCGTCCACTTCGTTCCCCTATCCTGGAACAACTCCGAGCATTTCAGCGAACGGAACCCAGGACGGTATTGTATGGGCACTGGAAAGCAGCATGAGCGCTCCGGGGGTTCTGCATGCCTACGATACAGCGAACCTGACGCATGAGCTTTACAACACCGGGCAGGCGGCCGGCGGGAGGGACAGCTTCGGGAATGGGAACAAGTTCATCACGCCCCTGATTGTGAATGGAAAAGTATATGTTGGAACCCAGACCGGGGTGGCTGTTTTTGGATTGCTGGAGCAGTGAGATTGAGGAGGCTCCGGACCGTAGATTTCCTCGGCTCTATCTCTATCCGCGATGCTCGATGGGAATCAATCCGACCGGAAAGGCGGGCGGCGGATTCCCATCGAGGACCAGATTGCCGCGAATGTTAGAGGACAAGCTTGTAAATGTTGCCCTTGCTGTCCTGGGCTACGCCCTTCGTGTCGACGATGGTAGCACCCCGCAATTCGGACTCGCGCCACTCAATCCGCAGAGTCGTCCCTTGACTTCCGGTCAACATAGTATGAGCGAAATAGGGTGCGCCGAGAACCTGGGCAACATAAAAACCCTGTCCATAGACCGTGTCCCAGGCGGCAGCCATATTGCCGGATACTGGTGTTCCGACGGCCGCAATCGGTGCTCCCGGCTTCCGATACATCATCTTCCAAGGCCCCTGAAATTTCTCTCCATTGAAGAGGACCATCGAGAAATCTCCATTCTGGTCGTGTTCATTTCTGGGCGACCCTGGAAAAGTAAAACTGAATGCGTACACAGGCGACGCCGACGCAGAGGCGAGCGGGCCCCGCACCTGGTAGAGATGTCCGTAGCTATGGCATCCCGAAATCATGCAGACGCTGAGCAGGGCAAGAACGAGTCTGGCTTTCATTGGGTGATTCCTCTTGCCATTTGACACTCAATGGCAAGAGCCAGTTACTGCGGAGTTTGCAGCTTATCCGCGATCTTCCATGGGAACGTAGGGGGAGGGGTACATGGGGCCGATGTACTCGGCGCGGGGGCGGATGAGGCGGTTGTCGTCCAACTGCTCGATGACATGGGCGGCCCAGCCGGCGATCCGGCTGAGGGCGAAGATGGGCGTATAGAGATCGATGTCGATGCCGAGGGTGGCGTAGGTGGAGGCGGAGTAGAAGTCCACGTTGGCGTTCAGCTTTTTATCGGCTTTGATGTACAGTTCGATAGCGCGGGACATTTGAAACCACTTGGGAACGCCGGCATCCCTGCCCAACTGCTCGCTCATTCGGCGGAGGTGGGTTGCGCGGGGATCTTCGGTTTTGTAAACGCGGTGACCGAAGCCGGAGATCTTCTGCTTGGCGGCCAGCATGTTTTTCACGTATTCCACCGGATCCGCGCCGGCTTTGTCGATGGCGTAGAGCAGGCGCATGACGCCCTCGTTGGCGCCGCCGTGCAAAGGCCCCTTGAGCGCGCCGATGGCGCCGGTGACGGCGGAGTGAATGTCTGCCAGGGTGGCTGCGATTACGCGGGCAGCAAAGGTTGAGGCGTTCAGCTCGTGATCGGCGTGCAGGATGAGCGCGATATCGAGCGTGCGGGTGGCCGTCTCCGAAGGCACTTCTCCGTTGAGCATCCACAGGAAGTTGGCGGCGTGGGAGAGCGAGCGGTCGGGTGGAACGATTTCCTTGCCCTTGCGGAGGCGATCGTAGATAGCCACGATCATGGCAATCTGCGCGGTGAGGTTGTAACTCTTGCGGACATTGGCGTCGTGGGAGTTGTCTTTCTCGTCGGCATCGTAAAAGCTGAGGGCGGAGACTGCCGTTCGCAGCACTTCCATGGGGGTTGCGGTGGCGGGAAAGGTTCTCAGCATGTCGACAATGCGCTGGTCGAGCGACCGGGCAAGCGCGAGTTGCGAGTGGAATTCGCGCAGCGCGAGCTGGTTGGGCAGGATACCGTTCCAGAGCAGGTAAGTGGTTTCCTCAAAGGTCGAACTCTCCGCCAACTCGTGAATGTCAATTCCACGATAGGCCAGCACGCCCGCTTCTCCGTCGATAAAACAAATACCGGAGTTGGCTGCGACAATTCCTTCCAGACCCTTTCCTTGGACAGCGGTCGACATGGCCTTCGGATCTCCCTCTTGCGGCAAGATTTTTCTGGTTGCGGCGGAAGTCCCACCTTGAAAAACAGAGGCTCAGCGCCAAAAAATGCGGTATAGATGTTTATAACGGAACGATTCCCTGCTTGTCACGGAGTGCGGGACGCAAATGATGCTGAAACCGATCTGCGGCCGGGATTCAGGCAGCATGCGCAAGCATTTCGGACACGGACCACCTTCATTCTATATTCTGTAGATTCCCCGGTGAAGCGCCGCGTGGAAACGCCGGAGTTCGACTGGAAGGGCCGGAATTTGCCGCGCGACGCGGAAGGTTCCGGTACGAGAACCTTCAACCGGCGTCTAATGGGGACAGAAGGTCACCAGGACGAGGGCCTTGGCCGGCCCAGCAAGAGCGGTTCGATGGAAGGGCCGCCGAAGAGATGAAAGGGAAACAAATGAGTGAAGACGACAATACTCCACGGGAATACTCCGGCGCATTGCTGGCGGTAATCGCGCTTGCCCTTTTGGGCGCGATTGGCGGGCTGATCTGGAGCTACACGCTGAGCGGAAGGTTAACGTCGCAGCAGGCGGAACTGGCCGATGCGAAGCAGCAGAACGTGAAGCTGGAAGCCGAGTTGCGCGAAACCGATGCCCGCCTGAAGGTAGCTACCGATGAACTGGGCCGATCGCTGGGGCTGACGCAGAAGCAGATGGACACTCGGGCGGAGGAGTTAATTCGCCGCGAACAGGCCGACGAGGCCAACGCCCAGCAGCTGGCCACAGCCCAGAAGCAGACCGCGCAGCAGGTGAGCGCCGTCTCCAGCGCGGTTTCAGACGTGAAGACCGATGTGGGCGGGGTGAAGACGGATTTGGGCAAGACGCAGAACGACCTGGCCTCCGCAGTGGCGCAATTGACGTCGATGAAGGGGGATTTGAGCGACCACAGCAGCCTGATCGCGCGCAATGGCAGTGAGCTCGAGGTCCTGAAGCACAAGGGAGACCGCACGTTTTACGAGTTCACGCTGGCGAAGGGACAGAGGAAGCCGGTGGGCACTGTGAGCCTGGAGCTGAAGAAGGCCGACTCGAAGAAAAGCAAGGTGACCATTGTGGTGTATGCGGATGACAAGGAGTACGAGAAGAAGGACAGGAATCTGAACGAGCCGATGCAGTTTTATGCCGGCAAGGATCCGCTGCTTTTTGAGATCGTGGTGAACTCCGTGGGGGCAAAGAATGGGACAGTCGCCGGGTATCTGGCGGTGCCCAAGAACGCGCCCGTTCCGGTAACTACCGGTCGATAACCACCTCGGGGTGGGGCGTGAGCACTAGGCTCGGCTGATAGAGAAGGCCGAAGGTGAAGCTCAAATCCTTGCGCGCGCCCCACTCTTGTTTGGTAAGCCGGAAAGCCGAAACCAGGTTTCCCTCGACGGTTTCGCCGGGTTGAATCGTGGAGTCGAGGGCAAGCGGCTTGCCATGAATCGACGCCAATTCCGGGTAGGCGGCAAACAGCCGCTCGTAGTCGGCTGGAATGGCCGCATAGCTTGAGTGGATTCCGTCGGGAAGCGTGGCGTTGGCCATGACATTGTGAAGCACAAGCGCATGTTCGCTCTGGTTATGGAGCTTGACCTGGGAAAATACCAGCACCTGGTCGAAGCTCTCCTTGGCCATGGCGGCGCCGTTGGCGTCGACCGACTTGCCTTCAGTGTGCTGCGGATGAACCCAGACCTGCTCGATTTCTCCGGTGGCCACGGGCGGCTTTTGGCCGGCGATCACGTAGATAACAACGGCCAGGATCACCAGCACGGCGGCAATACCGCTGGTCCAGAGCACGTGGCTGGAGCCTTTGGTCAGGTCCTCGCCGCGGGCGGCATCGTCCAGTTCCGGGGAATCCAGCTGAAGTAGACTCATCGCGCCCTTATTCTATCTCGCCTGATCAGAAAAGGGGGGACGATTTTCAGGATGCACTCGGGGTGTGTGGTCAGGATTGCATCGAAAGGAATGCACTTTGGGCGGAGGGGCGGAGATATGTGGCGGAATCGGCTCGTATCGCGAGAAAGCGCTGCGCTTATATGGGATACCTTTCAGGGACGGAGTCTGAGCGCGCCAAGGAGTTCCGCTGCTCCCAGGGTGTTCAATACATCCTCCGGCCCAAGCCAGGCTCGGCGAAGCTGGCGGATGCCGTAATCCATCTTGCCCAGGTTGCGGGCGTCGTGGGAGTCGGAGTCGATCACGATTTTGCAGCCAAGCTCCTTGGCCAGCCGCAGGTCACGATCATTCAGGTCAAGGCGCTCAGGGGCGGCGTTGTGCTCGACGGCCACACCCAGTTCGGCGGCGCGGCGCAGAACCGCGCCCAGGTCGAGGGCGAATGGCTCGCGGCGCAGCAGCAGGCGGCCGGTGGGATGGCCGAGAATTCGCGTATGGGGGTTCTCGATGGCTTTGAGAACACGCGCCGTCATCTCTTCGCGGCTCTGTTCGAAGCGGGTGTGAACGCTGGCGATGACAATCTCCATCTGCGCGAGGACTTCGTCGTCGAGGTCCAGTGAACCGTCGGCCAGAATGTCGACTTCGATTCCGGTGAAGACGCGGATGCGGCCCTCCATCTGGCGATCGACTTCGCGGATGCGCTGGACATGCTCGAGGGCGCGCTTCTCGTCGAGGCCATTGGTCATGGCCAGGTTCTTGGAGTGGTCGGTGATGGCGATGTAGCTGAACCCGCAGGCCAGGGCAGCCTCGGCCATTTCGCGGATGGAGTTATGCCCGTCGGTGGCGGTGGTATGCATGTGCAGGTCGCCGCGCAGATCGGCCTTTTGAATGAGCTTCGGCAGCGCGTGCCGGGCGGCGGCCTCAATCTCGCCGAGGTTCTCGCGCAACTCGGGTGGCATCCAGTCCATTTCCAGGGCGGCGTAGATCTCCTGCTCGGTGGCCGCGGCAACGGTCGAGTTATTGTCGAGGCGGGAAAGGGCCCACTCGCTGAGGGTGTAACCCATTTTGAGAGCGCGCTGGCGCAGCGAGACGTTGTGCGCCTTGGAGCCGGTAAAGTATTGCAGCGCAGCGCCGTAGCTGGCCGAGGGAAGCAGACGCACGTCCACCTGCAAGCCATCGCCGAGATGGAAGCTTACCTTGTTTTCGCCTTTGGCGATGATGTCGTGGATGCCGGGGTAGGCTGCGACATAGTCAACGGCGGCCCCGGTGTGCTCGGGTGCGCAGGCCGGCCCGGTGACCAGCAGATCGAGATCGCCGGCGGTTTCGCGGCCTCGGCGCAGGGAACCGGCCGGGGTTACTCGCTCAATGCCAGTGAAGGACAACAGGTACGCTGAGAGACGCTGGGCTGCCTCCTCCGCAACATCGATACGGAAGCGTCCGGCGCTGCGGCGATAATCGTCGATGCCCTTGCGCAGCTTCTCGATTTGCTTTTCTCCCATGCGGGGAAGGCCGACGAGGCGGCCTGCTTCAATGGCCTCGGCGAGCTGGTCGATGCCGGCGATTTTGGCCGCATCCCAAAGCAGGGCTACCGTTTTGGGGCCCATTCCAGGCAGCTTCAGGAGTTCCAGCAGGCCCGCGCCGTATTTGGCCAGCAACTCCTCGCGCAGGGGCAACGTGCCGGTGGCGGCAATGGCTTGCAGGTTGGCGGCCATGCCTTTGCCGATGCCGGGAATTTCAAGTAGGCGGGCGGTCGAGTCCGCGGCGGTCATCAAATCGACTGTGGTTTGCTCTGCGGCCTCCGCGGCGCGGCGATAGCTGCGGATTCGAAAACTGTCGCCGCCGTCGATCTCCAGCAGGTCGGCGGTTTCCTCGAGCAGACGAGCTATGGTGGGGTTGTCCATCGGATTAGTCTCCGCGAACAGTAGAACAGAAATCGGAGCCGGGAGCGCGGAATGACTAGGGTGCAAGTAGCCGACAAAGTACCAGGGCGGGAGAGCTTGAGGATTTCGAACTTGAATGCGGCTTACGGCGAGGAACCGGCCAAGCCCGCCTAAGCGCGAAAGCAGGGGGATGATACACAGCGAGGATTCAGACGCACAATCGGCGAGCCACCTGCCGGGGTGGATTGGCGCAAGCGTCCGGTGCTTATCCGGCTAGGCTGCGTTGTGAGCGGCTGCGTCCCGGAAGCGGATTACGGCGTCCGCCTGGGGGCCCTTCTGGCCCTGAACGATGTCGAACTCAACCTCATCGCCCTCTTTCAGAGTCTTGTACCCGTCGAGTTGGATGGCGGAATAGTGAACGAATACATCCGGCCCGTCATCGCGTCCAATGAATCCGTAGCCCTTGGCGTTGTTAAACCACTTGACCTTCCCTTTGAATTGAGCCACAGGCTCCTGCTTTCTTGCATCGAGCGTGAAGTGGCGGTGAGCGAGTGAACGGACAGGGGAATGCTCGCCGCTATACCTTAAGACGTGAAAAATGCAAGAAAGGTTGATTCGGATTTCAAAAAGCAATCCCAGTAAATGAGACTTCCCGCATGGTACGGACCGGTGGTGACCGCTGGCCCGTACCGGAGTTTGCCGGAGAAAGCGAAGGAATATCGAGCTACTTCTTGTGCTTACCGCGGACCCGGCGCGCGTACAGGAGCACACTGGACAGGGTCTTGCCGTCAAGGATGGCGCCTTTCTCGATCATTTTGAGCACGTCGGAGAGCTTGACGAGCCGAAAATCAATCTGCTCGTCGTCTTCTGGATGAGCGTCTCCGGCCACGAGCCCTTCGGCAAGAAATACCTTCATGGATTCGCCCAGAAAACCGGGGCTGGCATAGTACTCCACCAGCGGCTTCCAGTTTCTGGCGCTGTAGCCGGTTTCTTCGGCCAGTTCGCGCTTTGCGCCGGCAAGCGGGTCTTCACCCGGTTCGAGCTTTCCAGCGGGCAGTTCCCATAGGAATTGATTGGCGGCGTGGCGATATTGCCGCTCAACCACAATCCAGGGGTTCTTCTTGTTCTTCCTGGCGTCAATGGCCAGAATGACAACGCTGCCGTTGTGGCGGATGACGTCGCGTTCGCTGGCGCGGCCACCCGGCTCAATCAGCTTGTCGTGGAAGACGCGGAAAAGCGGTCCCTCATAAACGACCTCGGAGCTAAGCAGTTGCGCAGTCTCCGCAACTGGCACGGCCTTGGCGGCCTTGCCCTGCTTCTTTGCCGGCTTTGCCGGCCTCCTTTTTGCGGCCGGCGCTTTGGCCGGTACGGCTGTTTTCGACTTGCTCGGCGATTTCTTCGGCGACTTGACTGGCGACTTCTTTGCCACCTTCTTCACCGTCTTTGCCGGCGTTTTCTTTACCTCGGCGGGGTTTTCGTCACTGGGCATTCCGATCTCTCCTGGCAACGCAATTGCGTCACGATCCGTTACAAAGTATACGCATAACGGGGCGGGGCGGCTGACCAGAATTAGGCAGTTGTGCATCGATTCCGCCCGGCGTGGCATCCTTAACAGAGCCGCATTGTCCCAAAGGAACGAGTTGCCGACTACAGAGTGTCATCCTAATACCGTTGCGCCGGGTTTTTCGCGGCTGTTTCTGGACTATTGTGCCGGAGACGCGGCCGCGCGCCGCTTCTACACCTCTGGGCAACCCGCCGAAGACTCGCAGGTAGGATGGCAGGCGCGTCCGTCCGTCCCGGCGCACTGGCCGGAGCTTGTTGCGCTGCTTGGGACGCAGAATGCAGAATCGGCGGCTGAGGGGACTGCTGGCGCACTGGCTCTGAATGCGCTGAGGCAGGGCGCGGGAGCGGTGGTTACCGGGCAACAGGTGGGGTTGTTCGGAGGACCACTGTTCACACCATTCAAGGCGGCAACGGCGATGGCGCGCGCGCGTACGGCCACGGCGGCAGGCCGCCCACACGCCACCATTTTCTGGCTGGCGTCGGAAGACCACGACTTTGAAGAGATTAACCACGTTACCTTTCCGGCCAGACGCGAACTGCGCAAATTGGTTTATCCGCCGGGTCGAGAGGCTTCGCGGCCAGTGGGCGGCTTGGTGCTCGACGAGCGGATTATCCCGCTGGTCGAACAGGCCTGGGAGCTGCTTGGCCCGTCTGAAGCCATGGAGATCCTGGCGGAGGCCTACAAGCCAGGGAACACGTTTGCACAGGCCTTCCGGGTGTTTTACGCCAAGACTTTTGCAAAGCAGGGATTGCTGGTGCTGGATGCGAGCGTGCGCGAGGCTCATCGCATGGGCGCACCGGTGCTGCGGGCCGGCCTGGAGCGTGCGGACGAATTGCACGCCGCGCTGACCCAGCGCAATTGGGACTTGGTCGCTGCCGGATATCATGCGCAGGTGGCCGTGGGCGGGCAGAACAGCCTGTTGTTTCTGATTGACGAGGGTTCCGGAGCTCGGCTGGCGCTGAAGCGGATGCCCCCAAGCGCGGAGGAGCCTGCTGGGTTGTGGCAGGCTTTCTCTCCAAGTGGCCGGCTCAGCTTTTCAACGGCAGACCTGGTGGGGATTCTGGAGGCCGAGCCGGAGCGCATTTCGCCCTCGGCGCTGTTGCGGCCCGTTTTTCAGGACTTTCTGCTATCGACTTCGGTCACTATTGGAGGGCCGGCGGAGATTGCGTACTTTGCCCAATCCGCCGTGCTGTTCGAGCGCATTCTGGGGCGGATGACGCCCGTGGAACCTCGCTTCAGTGGAACGCTGATTGAGCCGGCGATTGCCGAGATGCTGCGCCAGCACGAGCTGACGCTGGAGCGGGTTTTTGAGATATGCGGGCCAGAGATCGGGGCCGGCGGTCCGGTCGCGCTTGGTCAGTTGCTGGCCGCTCGCGCCATGCCCATCGAAGGGAAGCGGAAGCTGGCTGCCACCGGCGTGGCGCTGGACGCCGAGTTGACCACGCTGCAGGAATGGATGAGCGGCCTGGACGAAGGACTGGGCCGGTCGGCGGAGACCGCGGCGAGCAAGATGCGCTACCAGATGAGCCGGCTGCGGACGCTGGCTGCCAACTTCCAGTTGCAGCGGGAGGCGTCGCTTGGGCGTCACGCCGATGCTGTTTGCCAGGCGCTTTATCCGGGCGGGGCGTTACAGGAACGGGTACACGGCGCTGCCTTCTACTTTGCGCGCTATGGGTTTGAGCTGGCGGAGGAGTTGACCGCGCAGGCTGCGAATCCCTGTCCGGGACACACGGCGCTGTGGTTGTAAAGCAGTGTGCCGTGAACAACTGACGATTGAAGCTGTCCACTGTGCACTGTGTACTGTTCACTGACTTTAATCCTGGCAAACGTCGAAGAGGTTCCCAATGAGGCGAGTTTTCGCAATTCTGGCTTTGGCGGCTTTGGCGGCATTGGCGTGCGCGGCGCAGGCACAACAGGAACCCTGCGCAACGGCCGGCACGAATAACGACTTCCTGGGAATCCAGACCATCCGCCTGTGGCCCGGCGACGCGCCCGAAGCCAAGGGAAAGACCTGCGAAGATATACCCACTTTGACGATTTTCACCCCGCGCCACGGGTCGGAGAATGGCTCCGCGGTGGTGATTCTTCCCGGCGGGGCGTACCGGGGGCTTGCAGCCGACCTTGAGGGGGGCGAGATTGCCGACTGGTTTACCGCGCGCGGCTTTCGCGCCTTCATTCTCAGCTACCGGCTCACCTCGCACGGCTACGTCCTTCCCGTTCCATTGCTTGACGCCCGGCGCGCCGTGCAAACTGTCAGGGGGCGCGCCGCCGATTACCACATTGACCCGGCCAGGATCGTGGTCATCGGCTTCTCTGCCGGTGGACACCTTGCGGCACTCGCCGGGACGCAGTTTGTGCCCGGCAATCCAGACGCCGACGACCCCATCGACCGAGCTTCGAGCCGTCCGGATTATCTGGTGCTCGGTTACCCGTGGATCGGAGCCATCTCCCTTGACACCTCGCACTTGAACTACTGCAAGCTCTACAACCTGATGGACCGCTGCGCGGCGTTGCAGGCTTCGTATTCGCCGGATTTGTTCGTCACCAAAGACACGCCGCCAACATTCTGGTACCACACCTTCAGCGACCAAACCGTTCCGGTGGAGCAGGGGCTGCGGTTCTACGAGGCGCTGGTGAAAGCCGGCGTTCCCTCCGAGGCGCATATTTTCGCAAACGGGCCTCATGGGACCGGGTTGGGCAAGGGTGACGCGGCCCTGGGGCAATGGCCGAATTTGCTTGAGAACTGGCTGCGCGCCCAGGGGCTGCTGACGCCTGTCATACCTGCCGGCGCGGCCAAGCGATAGAACATAAGTAGCCCGTAACGCCAGCAATGCAGTGCTAACAAGAAACAAACCCTCCATTAAGCGGCCATGGACGTGATCTGGACGGCGAATCCGAGGCTCTGGAGCCGGTTGAGGAGTCGTAGCGCCTGCTTTCCTTTGTCGCGGTTGTCGAAGTGGTTTGCGCCGAGGTCCTGGTAGAGGGTGCCGTTTTTGAGCATGTGGTAGGCGGCGGTAAGGATGGACGCGGCGACGGCTCCAATGGCCTTCTTGGGGCCACGCCTGGAACGGATGCGCAGGTATTGGGCCTGGAGGTAGCTTCGCTTGGTTCGTGAGGCTGCCCAGGCGCATTGAATCAGCGTTGTCTTGAGCCAGGGCGCGCCCTTCTTCATGCGATTGGATCGGCGTTTTCCAGCGCTCTCGTCGTTTTTCGGACAGAGTCCGGCCCAGGAGATCAGATGACCTTCGGTCTCGAAGCGGCTCATGTCGATGCCGATCTCGGCGGCGATCACCTCGGCCGCGAGCGAGCTGACACCGGGGATGGTGGTCAGCATTTCGATGGCTGCACGAAAGGGTTCGACGTTGGCGTCGACCTCCTTGTCGATGCGGGCAATGGCCGCATTGACAGCATCGAGATGGTCCAGATGGAGTTGCAGCATGAAGCGGTGATGGGGTGTAACCCGTCCGCGCAGTGCCGCCTCCAGTTCTTCGGCGGAGGCGTGGATGCGCCGGTGAGCCAGGGCCGCCAAAGTTCCCGGATCGGTCTCACCAGCGATCAAGGCCTCGATCATGCGGCGGCCGGAGAGGCCAACGATGTCGCTGATGACCGAATCGAGCTTAATGTTGGCATCCTCCAGCGTCTTCTGGATGCGCTGTGTATGGCTGCTGCGTTCGCGTACAAACTGCTTGCGGGTACGCAGCAGATCCCGCATCTGCTGGGTTGGTTCGCCGGGAACAAAGCTGGCTCTAATCAGCCCATGCGCCATCAGATCGGCCAGCCAGGCGGCGTCGTTCACATCGGTCTTGCGGCCCGGCACGTTCTTGACGTGCGCGGCATTGGCAAGCACGAGGACAAATTCGCCATCGGAGAGGATGTGCCAGACCGGCTTCCAGTAGACGCCGGTCGCCTCCATGGCGATATGCGTCACGCCTTGAGTGGATAGCCAATCGGACAGTTCCATCAGCTGCTGGGTCGTGGTCTGGAAGGACTTGACTTCGGTTGTCACCTTGCCATCCACCATGTGACGAATGCAGGCGACAACGGTCTCCTTATGCAAATCGAGACCGGCACAATGCGGGTGTAAAAGTTCCATCGCTCCTCCTTATGCGCCGCTGGCGTGGAACCCCTATCTGTGGAATCTAACAAGCGTGCTCCGGGGCTACGAACCGCCCGTGGCGACAATCCGGGGTGCTCAAGGGTTCCGGGTCCAACTAGGAAACGGGCTCATGCGCACCAAGGATCGAACGACCTCTGTGCCGTTGGCGCTAGAATAATCTACTACAGACTTGACGCCCGTTTCATCTCCCGCGGGTCGGAAACGCCGGTGGGGAACTAGGATGATTCAAACCGTATTGGAGGCACCCGAGGAATGAAATCCGCATATCGGCTTTCTATTTACATGTTGGTTGTCGTGACTTGCTTGTTTCTGAATCCAACGGCGCGGGCGCAGGATACTCGAAACGCCGCGCAGCCGCCCTCAACAGGCGCTGAGGCGCACAAGGATGCCGACCATAAAGATGCCGACAAGGAAGCGATTCCCATTCCGCCGGAAAAGCCCGTGGCAACGCACCACGAACTGGCCATAGGCGGCAAGACGCTGAAGTATACGGCGACCGCGGGCACGCTGATCATCCGCGACGAGGAAGACAAGCCTTATGGCAGCATCTTTTACGTGGCCTATACGCTGGACGGAGCAGAGCCGCAGTCGAGGCCGGTGAGCTTTCTTTACAACGGCGGGCCGGGCTCAGCCACGTTGTGGCTGCACATGGGATCGTTCTCGCCGGTGCGCATCGTTACCGACAGCCCGAGCGCCACCTCGGGTCCGCCATTCAAGCTGGTTCCCAACGAGTATTCGCTGCTGGACAAGACGGACCTGGTCTTCATCGACGCGCCGCTGACCGGCTACTCGCGAGCCGTTGGCAAGGCGACTGTGAAGGATTTTGCGGGAGTGGACCAAGACCTGCATGCCTTTGATCGCTTCATCATCCGCTACATTACGGCGAATCAGCGCTGGAATTCGCCGAAGTTTCTGATTGGCGAATCGTACGGGACAACCCGGTCGGCCGCGCTGGCCGATATGCTGGGCAACGATGGCGTGCAATTGAACGGCGTGGTGCTGATTTCGTCGATTCTGAACTACAACATCCGGGCCGGCGGGTACGACATGCTGTACATTGGCAACCTGCCCAGCTATGCGGCGGCGGCCTGGTATTTCAACAAGATTCCCAACAAACCGGCCAACATTTCGGACTGGGTGGAACAGGCGCGCGTATTTGCCTCGGGACCCTATGCGCAGGCGCTGTTTGCCGGGCATAACCTGCCCGCAGCGCAACTGGATACGGTGGCCAAAGAGGTGAGCCGGCTGACCGGGCTGGGCGTGGACTATGTGAAGGAAGCCAACCTGCGTATATCTCCCGCGAGATTCCGGAAAGAAGTGCTGCGCGACGACCGGCGAACCCTGGGGCGCTACGACATGCGCTTTGAGGGGGTGGATGTTGACTCCGCAGGCGAGAATCCCAGCTACGACGCCTCCGACACGGGCATCGCCGGCGCATTTGTGGCCACATTGCATGACTACCTGGGGCGGGAGCTGAAGTACGAGAGCACCGACGCCTACCGGCCTAGCGCCGAAACCAATAGCCAGTGGGACTGGAAGCACAAGCCGACCAGCGGCGGGCCGGGAATGGGACCGGGCAGCGAGCAGGCCCAACCCTATGTTGCTGCCGATCTGGGAAGCGCGATCCGCAAGAATCCGCATCTGAAGGTCTTTTCGGCCAACGGCTACTTCGACCTGGCAACGCCATTCTTCATTACAGAGTACGATTTGTCGCACATGGACCTGGATCCCACGCTGCGAGGCAATGTGCAGTTCGGATATTACCCCTCGGGGCACATGATCTATCTGAACGTGGACGCACTGCACCAGTTGAAGGACGATCTGGCGGGGTTCATTGCTAAGTCGGCAAATTAAATCAACGGCATTTGGAAAGTGGAAGGGTCAATCTTCGCGCGTGCGGTATTTGCGCAACCGGCCCAGCAGAGACGCGGGACCGGTGACGGCCAGCCGGACCAGGTTGCCCTCATATTCGCGCCGATGGACCACCATTCCCGCCTCAATGGCCGCCAGCACCCCGCCCTCGTTCTGCGGAACGCTGAGTTCGGCTTCGATGGACGGATCGGAATGCAATGCCTTGTCAATCGCCTTGAGCAGGGCTTCCATTCCTTCGCCAGTGCGGGCGGAAACGGCTTTCTCGCCAGTTGCCCGGCTGCGGTCAATGAGACCCTCACGCTGGTGCTCGTCGAGCAAGTCGATTTTGTTCAACACCTCGATGCGCGGCTTGTTCAACGCTCCAAGCTCGCCAAGGACCTTCTCGACTTGAGTCTTTTGCTCCTCGCCGTACGTTGAAGCGGCGTCGCGGATGTGCAGGAGCACTTCGGCTTGTGCTACTTCTTCGAGCGTCGCCCGGAAGCTGGTTACCAGAGTATGGGGAAGGTTGCGGATAAATCCCACCGTGTCAGAAAGCAGAATCTTTCGGCGGCTGGGGAGTTCGATGGCCCTCAGCTTGGGATCGAGCGTAGCGAACATGCGCGGCGATTGCAGCACCTGTGCGCCGGTTAGGCGATTGAAAAGCGTGCTCTTGCCGGCGTTGGTATAGCCCACCAGCGCCACTGTAGGCACGGGGACCGCTTCGCGCCGCTGGCGTTGCTGTTTACGGACCCGCCGCACCCCGTCCAGCTCGCCCTTGAGGTGGTCGATGCGGGCCTGAATCCGCCGCCGGTCGGTCTCAAGCCTGGTTTCGCCGGGGCCCCGAGTTCCGATGCCGCCGCCCAACTTGGACATGGATTTGCCCTTGCCGGTGAGCCGGGGCAGCATGTATTCAAGCTGCGCAAGCTCCACTTGAAGCTGGCCTTCGCTGGTGCGGGCGTGACGAGCAAAAATGTCGAGGATCAATTGCGTTCGATCGAGCACGCGGCACGGAAGCGCTGCATCGAGATTGCGTAGTTGCGTAGGCGACAGATCGTGGTCGAACAGCACGAGATCGGCATTGGAAGAAGCGGCAACGCCCGCGATCTCTTCCACTTTGCCGGAGCCGATCAGGGTCGCCGGATCGGGCCGCGCGCGGTGCTGCGCCAATTCGGCAACAACCACGCCGCCAGCGCTCAGTACAAGTTCGCGAAACTCGGCCATGGACTCGCCGGCGTCGAGACTGTGGCTTTCCTTGTCCGACCGGTTTAGTTCCAATGGAGTTTGCGGGGGATCCGCGAGGCCGGTTGCGCCCGAGGAGAAAGGATGCGCCGCGTCTTCCGGGACCTCGTCACACGATGGTGTAGTGCTGGCCGAGTAGTCGCACAAAACTACGGGACGCGCGCCAGAGGCCCCCGCGCGGATACTCCGCGAGCGGGAGCTGAAGTCCACGCTCACCAGGACAGCCCGCTCCGGCGCTCCACCCCCGCGATCAGGATCTGTCGCCGGTGCCCCGGTACTTCGAGCGGAGCCGCCGGTGCTGCTCTCCATCCTTGCCAATCGAAACCGCTTCCCGCTTGCTATCGCGTCTCCGCAGTCGCCGGGGACGAACCCGATACGGTTACAGCGGAGGGGCCGATTCCTCCACCCATAGCCACCGGCCTATGCTCGAGATGCATCACGCTCCGGTTGCTCACCACCGTCGAAATGGCGTGTTTGAATATCAACTGCTCCTGGCTGTTGTTTTCCAGAAGCACCGAATACTTGTCAAAAGACCGGATTTTTCCGGTGAGCTTGACGCCGCTGACGAGGTAAATTGTGATGGGTGTTTTGTCTTTGCGCACCGTGTTCAGAAACGTGTCCTGAATATTTTGTGCCGGCTTGTTTTCCATGTGCCGATCTCCTGCTTTCCTGTTGATCGTTTGGATGCAACCAAAGTGGATGTGCGTGAAACAACAATTCAGCGGGCACGGCGCCAGAAGTCCCGGAGCCGCCTAATCCCGCAATGTGACAACATTACAGCGATTTGCCAACCATTTCAACTCGGAAGAGTTATCAAAACAATTTTCTTTCAAAACTCTTCGATTTAGAGCGGAGATCGAGTACTCCCCGTAGCCGTTCGTGAGGTTGGGTCGAGCGAGCTTACGGCAAGCGTCACCGCCAAATCCGTCCCCTGCCTGAATTACCGGAATCTGCGGCAATACTCCTTTTCGTGGTTCAATTGTCGGCGATTCTTTCCCTGTGGCGAGGGTTCCGCGGTAGCCAATGTTACCCAGGGCGGCTGGCCCACAAAGCGCTAGGCGGTAAAATAGTCCCGTGCAAGATGTCTTTACCCATTCGCGATGTACAGTTCTGAACTCACAGCCAGTTCCCATGCTGGACCTGAAGCGCCAATACGCTCCGCTGCATCAGGAGTTGCTGGAAGCGGTCGGGGCGGTGCTGGAAACTCAGCAGTTCATCCTGGGCGAGCCGGTAACTGCTTTTGAGCGAGCCGCGGCTGGACAACTTGGCGTAGCCCACGCTATCGGCTGCTCCTCGGGCACGGATGCTTTGTGGCTGGCTCTGGCTGCCGCCGGAATCGGGCCCGGTGACGGCGTCGTGACGACTCCGTTCAGCTTCTTTGCCTCGGTGAGCGCGATTCTGCGCGCTGGAGCGACTCCGGTGCTGGCTGACATCGACCCTGGAACATTCAATTTGTGCCCGGCGCAGGTGGAAGCGGTTGTTGATGGAATGCGGACCGCGCCGATTCGCGCGATTCTCCCGGTGGATCTCTACGGCCAGTGCGCCGATTGGACTTCATTTTCGCGGCTCGGAATGGAGCATGGGCTGAGGCTGATTGAAGACGCCGCCCAGGCTTACGGCGCCGAGTGGAATTGCATAAAAGCCGGTGGACTTGGCGACATTACAGCCTTCAGCTTTTACCCCACCAAGAACCTGAGCGCTGCCGGAGATGCTGGTATGGTGACGACCAATTCGGATGAGTTGGCCGAACGCGCCAGGATGCTGCGCCAGCACGGAATGCGCCGCCGCTACTACCACGACGAGGTTGGATGGAACACGCGTCTCGACGGCATGCAGGCCGCCATCTTGGGCGTCAAGCTGAAGTATATTGCCGGTTGGAACGATGCCCGCCGAAAGGTTGCCGAGCGCTATCACAAGCTGTTCGCCGCGACAGGGCTGGCCGAATCCGGCCTCTATCCCACCCACGGAATCGTTCTTCCGCAAGAGGTGCGGAGCACACGCCACATCTGGCACCAGTACGTGATCCGCACTGCCCGCCGCGACGAGCTGCGCGAGTGTCTCACGACCCGCAATATCGGCTCCGAGATCTATTACCCCGTTCCGCTTCACATGCAGGAAGCGCTCAAAGGCCTCGGCTATGTCGAAGGCAGCTTCCCTGAAGCGGAGCGCGCCGCGCGCGAAGTGCTGGCGTTGCCGATCTATCCCGAACTGCGGGAGGATGAGCAGGAGACTGTTGTGGCTGCGATTGCTGAGTTTCTGAGCTAGTCAGCGATAAATCTCGCGCCGGTTGCCGATCTGGATGACCAATATGCGCAAGGCGCGGTCTTGAATTTCGCAGACTATCCGGCAATCCCAAGCGCGATAGCGCCAAAAGTCTCCCAACTCGGAGCCTTTCAGAGCATGACCCAGGCTTCGCGGATCGTCCAGCAACGACACGCGCTCCCGCAGAAAACCAGTAATTCGCCGGGCAATTTGCTTGTCGAGCTTGGCTAGATTAGATCCTTCTTTGCAGCGTCATCTATCCCAATCAGCCAGGCCAAGAGCGCGCTCCACTTCTTCCAGGGAGTGCGTCTGGCTGCGGGCCGCCCTCAGGTCTTCAAGGCGCTTTTCGGCAATGAAGATATCCTCCATATCTTCGCGCTCTGGGGTATCGTACTTCCCGGATTGAATCAACGGCCATGCCTTACCGTATGGCAGGATACTTTCGTGCTGCGATCGCCAATGCGCGTCAATCCCGTCCCACCCGTTCCCTCGGAATCGGTGACCGCACTCAGGACACACCTTCTGCGCAGCGCTCGCTTCGCTTACCTCAACCAAACGGGCATCCTCTTCAATCAGTCTCAGCGCGGCATGCCGAACAAGTTGGTCTGGCGCAATGCCTTCGAAAAAGGCGATCTCCGCCAACCTGGACTCCTGCTCGGGAGTGAATTGTACTTCCATCCCTGAAAGTGTTGCAGTAGCTCCAGTCGGTGTCAAGGCTCCGAAAGGAAATCGCCCAACCGGTCGAGCCGGTTCTCCCACACCGAGCGGCGATCCTTGATCCATTGCTCTACAACATCGAGCCCGGTGGGTTCGATGCTGCAGGTGCGCACTCTCCCCAGCTTTTCTGTCTGCACCAGTCCGCATTCCTCCAGCACCTGCAAGTGCTGAACGACGGCGGCTAGAGTAATGGCGAGCGGCTCCGCCAGTCGCGAGACCGACATGGGTCCCTGGCTGAGCTTCTCCACGATCACCCTGCGTGTGGGATCGCCGAGGGCGTGGAAGACACGGCCGATATCGGGTTTCCCTTTAGGCATTCGTCTGTCCCTTCCCGCTCCGTTCGTGGTCAGCGGGCGAGTTCCGCTGCCAGTTTGTCGAGCAGCCCGCGCCATCCAGCTTCCCGCATCGCGGGCCCATCGGCGCCCTCGAGGAATGCGCTTTGAAATGTGAGGATGAGGTCGGTGCCCTTCTCAGTTGGCAAAAGCTCAACCGTGCCCAGAGATATCGAGAAACACTTATCTTCCAGGGCCATGGTGGAGGTGAAGATAATGCGCCGGTTAGGGACGATGTTCCGGTACATGTTTTCGCTTTTGAGTGTGCGGCCTGCCAACGGGTGACCCTCGCTGAATCCGAGAGCGTAATACTCCTTACCCCCCACGCGAAAGTCCATGTCATAGGTCTCGACATTCTGGCTTTCGTGTGCAACAAACCAGCGGCGCTTCTTGACCGGGTCGGCGAAAGCGGCAAAAACGCGCTCCGGCGGCACAGGATAGGCGCGTTCGACGACGAATGTGTTGTGAACTACGGGTTGTTGTTCCATGGTGTTCATTCCGTCCTCTCAAATACAATTAGTTAAGTGCATGCTTAAGTATCACCTTCTTCGATTTAATTGTCAAGTTACAACTTAAGGATTGTCTGCGGGAGCCTCCATGCGGAGGCATCCAAGGGTCCTCGGCGTTAACCCAGGCTAACCGCCGCTACCTCATAGTCCCCGACACGCGGAATGGTAAAGCGCAGCACCCGGTCCTCCATGCGGAACGGAACACTTTGCTCGGCACTGAGCAACTCGACAGACTTGACCCGTAAGCCTGGCGGAAGCTTCAGGTTTACCGTCTGTGGCCCGAGCGGATAGACCGACTGCATCCAGCCATGATGAGCGTTGGGGTTGGTGTAGTTGAGCAAGTGCACAGCGTAGCCTGGTTCCGTTTCCCAGGCGAAGATCTCGACAAACCCTTCGCCTTCCACGCTCATCACGCGCTCATCCCGCGTGATCCAGCGGATGGTGTTGTGCATGAGCCTGAGCAAGTCGCCGTGGCCGGTGAGCCAGTAGGTGCGTTCGACGTCTCCGGGAAAGTAGGCCACGCGGCTTGAGCCGTTTTCGCTGAGCACTACCGCGGGTTCATTCGTATGAGGGGAAGGCGGATACGCCAACTCGGGCGGATAGCGGACGAAACCGGGCACGACGGTAAGGATTGGATCCGGAACGGGCTTCAGCGGGACTCGATTCTGCGCGCCCGGCAGCCAGTTTGTGTCTGTGAAGCCTTCAAGGATGGGATGCGGGCGCTCAATGCGCCCGTAGTATGCATTGCCATTCGTTCCGATCGCTTCGCCAGCTCTGCCGATGCCGAGCAGATCGGCAAGGCCAAAGTCGGGCCGTGGATTCAGGTTCTCGTCGTAGAGGGTGGTCTCAAAGCTGGCCATGACGGAACCGCCCCGGCGGGCAAACTCTCGAATCTGATCGCACTGCCGATCGCTGAGCATGGCGATATTGGGCAGCAGCAGCGCCCTGTATTTGCTAATCCGATCCAGCTCCAGCCGATCTTCGTGCACGAAGTCAAATGCGAATCGCCCGGCCAGCAACGTCTCGTAGATGCCGTGCGTGGTCTCGCGCATGTATGTGCGGGAGTGCGCCGTTGCCGGGCCAGGATAGAGGAGTTGCGTGCTTTGTCCCATGACCACGCCAACATTGGCTATTGAGCGGCGGACCTTGAAGTGCGCGTCGTGCTTTGCCGTCCAGCGAAAGAAATCGGCGCCCGGCGTCTGCCAGCGGCGATCTTCGCCAAATCCATTCTCCGAGCCTATGAAGTGGTAGTACGGAATCAATCCGCTGGCCAGCGTTTCGTTCAGCCACATCTTCGCCTCGGCGGCATTTTTGGATGCATTGCGCCACGGCACGATGCCGGTAGAGTAAGCGGCGGTAATATTGGCGGCAAACTTGCCATCCATTACAGCGTTGCTTACGCGGCCCTGCAGCGTGCATCCCCAAACGGGAGGATCTTCGTTGGTGCGCCCCTGATTGTCTCCCTGAAACCAGGCCGCAATGCTGCCGAGGCGGTGGAGATTTGGTCCCGCGTGGACGTTTCCGCCGAGATTCGCAAAGAAAAAGCTATCTGGCTTCTTCTCCTTGGCAATGCTGTCGTATTTAATCCAAAGCTCAAAGACGCGGTCATTGAAAGCGCGCCAGTAGCCCACCGTATCCGCAGACGGCAGCTTGCTGCAGATGCTGCAATGGCATTCAGGCAGGCTGCCGAGCGGCGGCCAGCCGTTGGTATAGAAGCAGTCCACGTCGTAAAGCGAATTTACCTCGCGCATGATGGCGGGCACGTAGTCGTCCATGTAGCTCGAAAACATGCACGTCTTGAACAGGCGCGGCTCTTCACCGCTGAACTGGACGGACCCATCCTTATTGCGCATTGCCCACTCCGGGTGCGCTTCGAGTGCGTCGCCCCAGTTCAGGTCGGGGCTCATACGCGCCACCACGCGCATTCCCCTCTTTTTGGCCGCGGCCACACACTCGCCAAAGAAGTCCCGGTCGTTCAAGAATCTTCCATGGCGGTGAAACTTCACTTCCGAGGGATAGAACGCGAGGATGCCGGTAACGCTCACGTAGACCACATCCGTCTTGCAGGAGCGCCAATAGTCCGCCCACTCCTCGATATTCATCACGGCAGGGTCGTGCTCGGTCATATTGCTTTGGCCCACACGGCGAACCTTCTGCTGCCATGGTTCGGTGGCTGGATCGACCGCGTTGAGCCGCCGGGGCAGAGAGACGAGGACGGCAGGATTTGCGGTGGCGACTGCGGCTGCGGCCTCTTCGGCGGAGAGCGTAAGAGCATTCAGCGCGCCAGCCAGTGGAATTGCGGCTGCGCCGGTTGTCAAGCCAGTCTTCAAAAATGTACGGCGGTTGATCATAGCTCATTGCCTCCTGCGGTTGGCCTTGAAAGTGTAACTGTTAGCCTGGCCAATGCACGAGTTGCCCGCCTTCCTCACTACCGAAACAGATTCGTCCGGGCAAGATCGACAATCTCGTCGCCGCGACCGTTCAGAAGCGCCTTCACCATGTAGAGATTGAAGTCGACGATCTGATCGAGCTTGAGGCTGGGAGGCATGGCCAGTTCCTGCCGGTTCACCGCTATATCCACTAACGCAGGGCCTGGATGCGCGAATGACCGTTCCAGCGCAGGGCGAACCTGTTCCGGGTCGTCAACGTGAATTCCCAGAATTCCCGTCCCCTCCGCGATCATGGCAAAATCCGGGTTCACCAGGTCGGTGGCATGGCTCAAAAAGCCCGTCGCCTTCATTTCCAGTTCGACGAATCCCAGCGATCCGTTGTTGAACACAACCACCTTCACAGGGAGATTCAATTGCCGGAGCGAGAGAAGGTCGCCCATGAGCATGGAGACGCCGCCGTCACCGGAGAGCGTTACAACCTGGCGGCCAGGGTGGGAGATTTGCGCTCCAATGGCCTGGGGCAGGGCGTTGGCCATGGAACCATGATTGAACGAGCCGAGCAGCCGCCTGTGGCCGTTCATGGTGAGGTAGCGCGCCGCCCAAATTACGGGTGTTCCCACATCTGCGGTGAATACGGCATCTTCCGCGGCCAGCTCATTCAGCACCTTGGCCACGTATTGCGGGTGGATTGGCCGCTGTCCAGGCTTGCCAGTAGCCAGGTCGTCGAGACCTTTGCGAGCCTCGCGGTAGTCCTCGAGCGCGGCATCCAAGTGGCTCCTGCTTTGCTTTTGCTCAATGGCCGGAAGCAGGGCTTGCAACGTCTCCGCGACGCCGCCCACAACACCCAGGTCAATGCGGCTGCGGCGGCCAAGTTGCTCCTCACGTAGATCCACCTGCACAATGCGCGCGTCTTTGGGATAGAACTGCTGATAGGGAAAATCCGTCCCAAGCATCAGCAAGGTGTCGCAACTCATCATGGCCTTGTAGCCGGAAGAAAACCCGAGCAGGCCGGTCATTCCCACATCGTATGGATTGTCGTATTCGATAAACTCTTTTCCACGCAGGGCGTGAACAATGGGCGCTTGCAGCCTGCCGGCCAGCGCTACCAGTTCATCGTGAGAGCCCGCGCAACCGGCCCCGGCGAGGATGGTGACTTTTCGCGCGCGATTAAGTTCCGCGGCGAGCAAGTCCAGCTCCTGCTTGCGGGGAGTGATGTTGGGCTGCGCGTAAGTGAAGGCCACACGCCGCTCCTGATTCACGGCGTCGGAAAGGGCCACGTCGCCGGGAATCACGACGACGGCAACGCCTTTTTTCGACAAGGCCGTCTGGATCGCAATCTCAAGAATGCGCGGCATTTGCGAGGGATGAGAAACCAGCTCGCAGAAATGACTGCACTCCTTGAACAGGTGCTCAGGATGGGTCTCCTGAAAGTATCCGCTGCCAATTTCCTGCGACGGAATATGCGCCGCAATGGCCAGTACCGGCACACGGCTACGATGGCAGTCGTAGAGACCGTTGATGAGATGCAGATTGCCAGGGCCACAACTGCCGGCGCAAACCGCCAGTTTTCCCGTCAGCGCTGCTTCCGCTCCGGCGGCAAAGGCGGCTGTTTCCTCGTGCCGCACGCCTACCCAGTCGATGCCGGTACGTACCCTCACAGAATCGGTAATACCGTTGAGCGAATCGCCCGCCACACCATAGATGCGCTCGACACCGGCGCCCGCAAGAACCTCTACAAAGAGTTCCGCAACTTTCTTTGCCAATTTCTTCCGATTCTTCTGCCGGCTCAGCCAGAGGCGAGCGAACTTGACTCACTTTGATTTGGCTGGCAGAAGCCCTTCACTTTTGGTAGATGCAAACCAGCCGGCTGGGGTGCGTCACTTTTGCGCTTGAGGATCAAGCTCTTCGAGCAGTTGCGAGACCTCCCCGTGCAGCCGCGGTAGATAAATCTGGACAATTTCCCAAACAATGTCATCCCGGACGGTTGCGTAGCCATGAACAATCTGGTTTCGGAAGGCGACGATATCTCCGGGAAGTGTGATCCGATCCCGATATTGAGGGAAATAACGGAGCAACTGGGAAAGCGCTTCCCCTATGATGCCGAATTTACGTTCGACCGCCGATCTCAGCATCTCATCCTGGAGGTAGTCGCTCCAGGCCCTCCCGGACGTGAACGAACCAATACTGGCCGCGGCTTTCACGATATCCCACAAATAGGCCTTGGCGTCACGCTGCATACAAAATCTGCTGTTGTTCTGAAACGCTCTTCAGAACATATGGATTGCGGATCGCGCCGTCTTCAACCAAATCGACCTTATGGCGCAACACTTCAGCGAGACCGTCGCGCAGAGCATTGAAGTTCCGCATCCGGTCAACGACTGGAATCGGCTCAAACTCAACCAGGAGGTCAATATCGCTGCGTCGCGGGTCAAAGTCCGCACGGACTGCCGACCCAAATACCGCCAGGCGGCGAACCTCGTGCTGACGGCACAAACGGATGATTTCGTCGAGATTGCGCTGTATTGGGCTTTCCATGTCGCTTCCGGAATCAGAATAGCACCGCATCGGCATGAGGTCTGGGATAATGAATCTTGATCTCCATTCCCGGAATCAGCCAATGCGGGCTCTCGCGCGATAGAATCCAGCTAATGAAGTGTCCCTATTGCGGTTTCGGGCAGGACCGGGTTGTTGACTCGCGGGAGAGCAAGGAGGCCGATGCGATCCGTCGCCGGCGCGAGTGCGAGAGCTGCAACCGCCGCTTCACTACCTACGAGCGCATCGACGAAATTCCTTACATGGTGGTGAAGAAGGACGGACGGCGCGAGCGCTTCGACCGGCAAAAAGTGCTAACCGGGCTGCTGCATGCCTGCCAGAAACGGCCCGTGCCGGCCAGCAACCTGGAGGCCATTGTGGACGCGGCGGAGACATTTCTCGTCGATGCTCCGGAGCGCGAGCGCACCACAAGCGAGATTGGCGAGCTGATTATGCAGCACCTGAAGGGGATCGACACAGTGGCGTACATTCGGTTTGCTTCGGTCTATCGGGACTTCAAAGACGTCCGCGAGTTCAAGGAAGAGCTAGAAGGGCTGCTCGGCGGCCGCAGTGGGAGCAAAGGCAAGAAGTAGCTCAAGGAAAAAAATGACAGAAACCAAGACCCACAAAGTAACCCTCATCCCCGGAGACGGCATTGGCCCTGAAGTTACGCAGGCCGTGGTCCGCATTCTGGAAGCCACCGGCGTGAAGCTTGAGTGGGAGCGCTTTGCCGCCGGCGCCGAGGCGTTCGAATGGAATAGCAGCCCGGTCGCTTTACGTAGGTGCTGAAATCATCATCGAATCGATGCTATAATTGATGACGGAGAGGTTTCCATGCGTACTACTATTGGACTCGACGACGAATTGATCCGTCAGGCACAGGAGTACACCGGCATTGAGGAGAAGGCCGCCTTGGTAAGGGAAGCGCTCACACGCCTGGTTCGCGCCGAAGCGGCCCGAAGGCTTGCTGCCCTTGGCGGCAGCGATCCCAACGCCACCGCCGCGCCGCGCCGACGGGTCAGGGAATGATCCTTGTCGACACCTCGGTCTGGATCGACCATTTGCGCAGTCCTGAACCATCGCTCGTAAAGCTTCTCGAGAACGATCAGGTTGCTACCCACCCTTTTGTTCGCCTGGAACTTGCCCTTGGTTCCATAGCGAACAGAGGGCAGGTATTATCAGAGTTGGCAAAGCTGTATCAGGCCCAGTCGGCAAGAATGGACGATCTATTTCTCCTCGTCGACGCCCGCAGGCTTGAGCGCCGGGGAATTGGCGTTACAGATCTACATCTGATCGCCTCGGCCCTCATTGACCGATCAATTTCAATTTGGACCCGGGATCGCCGCCTGGGCGAGATTGCCGATCAGCTAGGGCTCCGCGCGCCGTATCCATGAATAACCTGATTTTGCCGCGATACGCTAGAAACTAGGAACTAGAGGCTGAAAGCTATGACGACCGACGCGAAGAACCACAAGGTAACTCTTATCCCCGGCGATGGCATAGGCCCTGAAGTTACCCAGGCCGTGGTCCGCATTCTTGAAGCCACAGGCGTGAAGTTTGAGTGGGAGCGCTTTGCCGCCGGCGCCGAGGCGTTCGAAATCTACGGCGAGTACATTCCCGCGGCGCTTTCCGAGTCGATCGAACGCACCCGCGTCGCCCTCAAAGGACCGGTCACGACGCCCATCGGCGGCGGCTTCAAAAGCATCAACGTAACCCTCCGCAAAAAGTTCGATCTGTTCGCCAACTTCCGCCCCGTCAAGAATCTGCCCGGCCTGGCTACGCATTGGCCCGGTGTGGACCTGATCATCGTCCGCGAAAACACCGAGGGCGAGTACGTGGGCCTGGAACATGAGGTCGTGCCAGGTGTTGTCGAGAGCATCAAAGTAATCACCGAAAAAGGCTCGACGCGCATCGCCAAATTCGCCTTCGAGTACGCACGCAAGCATGGGCGCAAAAAGATTCACTCCATTCATAAAGCCAATATCATGAAGCTCTCCGACGGCCTGTTCCTGCGCTGCGCGCGCCAGGTGGCCCAGGGATTTCCCGACATCGTCTATGGAGAGCACCTGATCGACAACACCTGCATGCAACTGGTGATGAACCCGTTCCAGTACGACACCCTGCTTCTGGAGAATCTCTACGGCGACATTGTCAGCGATTTGTGCGCGGGGCTTGTCGGCGGCCTGGGCCTGGTTCCCGGCGCCAACCTCGGCCTGGAGTGCGCCATCTTTGAAGCGGTGCACGGCTCGGCGCCGGACATTGCCGGCAAAGATGTTGCCAACCCCACGGCCCTGTTGCAATCCGCAGTGCTGATGCTGCGCCACCTGGACGAAATGGAGGCTGCCGACAAGGTGCAGAAGGCACTGGAAGCGGTGTATTCCGAACGCAAGACGCTGACCCGCGACGTCGGCGGAGTGGCTGGAACGACCAAGTTTGCCGACGCGGTGCTGGCTGCAATGAGATAAAGAGTATTCGAGTTTTCCGGTGGCGCGCTGTAAGCTGCTCCGCGGCTGCCGCCACCTGCTCGGTCGTCCCACGGCTGCGGAAATCCGGCTTGGCTGCCCTTATTTTGCGGCAACTTCCAACGGCTTTACTGAGCTGAGCGGAATCTCCATGGTGCCCACCTTGTGCGTGGACTGATCGTAGAGGCCGGTACGCAGCCAGAACTGCCCCTTGGGAACTTCAATTTCTTCATGAATCTGCACGCCGGTAAGCTGAAAGGCCTTGTAGGCGTCGGGCTTGATCTTCAGTTGGCCAATGTAGTCGCCTCGGGCGGCCACCGTGCCGTATTTGTCGTAGACGATCAGAGACACGTTCAGTGTCCCCTCGCGATCGCCATCGGAATCCAGCTTCAATTTCACGTCACTCAAGTTCACGGCAAAGTCTACAGAGTAGCGCGTGAGCGGGACTTTGCCGGCAGGCTTGCCGGTTGGCGCGGCATCTGGTTTTTCCGGCATCGGATGGATCAAAGCCTTGTAGAGGATCTGCTCGGTCTGCGGCATGCCGAAATCCATGAATGCCCGCAGCGGGTCCATCGGCATTGGGTTTTGGGTGGCCTGTGTTTCCAGTACCTTTTGCTCGGTGGTTTTCGCAGCGCCAGGTAAATCCGAGTCGAGGGCATAGTAGCCGCGGCGGAACGATAGAGTGTACTTTGTTCCATTCACCTGCACATCGATGTTTCGGAAGGCGCCGTCCATCTTAAGGTCCGTCGGCGTGTACGCAACGGTATAGAAAAAATCACTGGCAGCGACCGCTTTGGCGATGGCATCCGACAGGCGGTTAGTGTTGTGGAACGCCTGACCGCCGGTTTCACGGGCCAGCATATCCATGGTTTCATGGCTGGCGTTGAGACCCATGTTTTCATTTTGCAGGGAAGCCGAAATCCCGCCCGCGCCGGCGTTGGGCGACCCAGCGGCTACGCCGGGGGGCGGACCGATAAACGAACTCGGGGATGTGCTTCCGGGGCTGTCCTGGTTGCCGGCCGTGAACCACGCATTTCCCACCACGCCGCGCGCATCGATTGGATAGATGGAGACGCGCGCCGCGTTCAGCAGATTAACGGTCTTCTTGACGGCTCCTTCAAATCTCGTTTCGGTCTGGCCAAAGAGCGCAAGCGGAAAGGTGCCGGACAGCCAGACCAGATTTTTGCGTCCGGGGAAGCCGCCGAGAAAGGTGGCGAGTTGCTGCAGATTCTGAATGGTGCGATATTCGCGGTCACTGGTCTGGGCGTAGTGGGTTTCGTCCAGGAACTGCGCGAGCCCGGCAATCATGGCCGGCGAACCAGCCGTGCCGCCCGGACCGCTACCCGCCGGGGCGATCATCATCGCGCCAAGCATCTCTTCCGCGTGGGTTTCCGCCTGGGACGGAAGCAGCGGAGTCGGCTCGGGCTTGGCGTTCTTTCTGTAACCCAGCGCCGTGGTCAATAGCGCAGGGTCGTCCGCGAATCCCTGCACAAAACTGAGCTTCATCCCCATAACAAAGATAGCGATGCGCGACCCCGGCTTCAGGGACTTCAGGTAGCTCTTGGCCTGCTCGCGGACCATCATTTGATCTTCAGGCAGGGTATTCAGCGAGTCGAGGAGCAGCACATTGACAGCCGCGGGAGGTTTGATGGGTGAGAAGTTGGTGAACACGTCAGGAGGCATCGCGGGAAACTCCACCTTCTGGGCCTGCATAGCCGCGTCTGCGCCGTTGTGCTCTTCAAAATAGGAGATAGCTTGCGGTTTGCCCTGCTCCGAGACGCTGAAGGAGTCCCGCTTCAACCCGGTTACCGGCTTGCCATTGCGATCCGTGACGGTTACATCCACCAGCACCGCACGGCTGGTGATGCGCAGAGTTGTCCCAGATCCAGCGGGTTCAGGCGCATTGTTCTGAGCCATCAAAGAAGATGCAAACAACACGGCGGCAACGGCAATATACGGAGTAAAGCGACTCACCCTGACGCCTCCCAGAAACCAGGAAAGATTACCACAGCGGTTCGCCGCTCGATATTCGAACCGGATCAAGCAACTAACCTAACCGCGACGATGCACTTACTCGATCGAAAGTCCCTTCCCAAGTAGACTCACTCTTGACGGTCGCGGTTAGGGCTTTTCGCCCCATGGGCGCCGTTGGTTTCCGCGATGCAACCGGATCGCGGTGAAACGCGGCGGTGCGGAACCGCAAGGTGCGCGCCAGCGTAGGTACGTCAACGCATTTGAAGCGAGGAGCCGTAATGAACATTGAGGGTGTGTTCCCGTGGCTTTGCTACGGCTGGCTGATTGGTGAAGGCCTGATCGCTTTGACGATGCACACCCGGCGAAGCGGTGGGAAGGTTCAGGACCGTGGATCTTTATGGATTTTGCGGGCCATGATCACCGCAGCCTTCCTGGGCGAGGACTGGATCGCCCAGATTGCGCCCGCCAGAATCTTCTCGGGATCCCCATGGCTGAGGCCCTTGAGCCTGGGCATCCTGGTGGCCGGACTTGCCATTCGAGTTACAGCAATTGTCACCCTGGGAAAGGCGTTTAGCGTGAACGTGGCAATCCGGCAGTTGCAGAAGGTGCAAAGAAGAGGAATCTACCGGCTGGTGCGGCATCCTTCCTACCTGGGCATGGAATTGATTTTTCTGGCGGTCGGGCTTCGTTCGCGCAACTGGGCGGGTCTGGCGTGGATGTTTATTCTTCCAAGTTTAGGAATCCTATACCGGATTTACGTTGAAGAGGCTGCGTTGCATAAAGCATTTGGGGAAGAATACGCTGCATATAGCCGGGAGACCAAGCGGTTGATCCCGGGCGTCTTTTGAAGATGGCAGAGCGGCCGCTTTTCCCCTTTCAACTGCGCAACAAAATCGACCGAGGAGCATGACAGCTAAATGCATTACCTGTTGTTTTACGAACTCAGCGACGTCTACCTTGCCCGCCGGGGCGAGTTTCGCGGCGCGCATCTAGAAATGGCCTGGAAGGCAAGCGAAGAGGGCGAGCTGGTGTTGGCGGGCGCGCTTACGAATCCAGTTGACAGCGGGGTGCTGCTCTTCAAGGGCGACTCGCCCGAGGTTGCGGAGAAGTTTGCCCAAGCGGATCCGTATGTGGCCAATGGCATTGTGAAGCGGTGGTATGTGCGGGAATGGACGACGGTGGCGGGAAAGGGCGCGGCGATGCCGATCCATCCGAATCAAGTACCTCCGGCACTCTAGCGTGACTCGGACCAGCCTTCACCGTCCGAGGCCCAGTTTTGACATGCGGTACCGAGGCACATTCGCTTGATACGGTGACGCTCAGCATCCGGCAAGACCCACGCGCCCTCTTTGGACCATAGACTGAGGACGAGTTCCTGCCAAAGTTGAAACGCAGCTTGTGCCTCGGGGTTGGGCGTGGGCGAGGTCAGCTCTGCCGCCCGGCCATTCCAATCGGAAGCGAGGCGCTCCAGGCGCGCAACCGCGACGGCGGCGTCATCCTGAGTACCGAACTTCGACAGGTTATATAGTGCCTGTTCCGCCTCATTGTCCGAGCCTTGCGCGATCCATGCACGCAAAGCAAGTCGCAAAGATTCGGGATAGATGCCGTGCCTCGCTGCTAGAACGTTGTTGAGGGTGAAGAGGAGATACGTCGATTTGCTCAGGGTTGACGAGGGCAATAATTCAGCAGCGACTTCTGGATGCCAGCGCGCCAGATAGGCGATGGTGGCGCCGCGCACCGTGTCGTTCCACTCCGGATGGGCGCGATAAAGCGCCAGCACCTGCGGATAGATGGCGCCAGACGCAAATCGACCGGCAATAAGCGCCTTCTCAGGCCAGGGGGTCATGCCGTTGGGCTTGTCGATCGGCGCATTGGCGGTCATCTGCCGCAACAGGCAGGCGTCGGTCTCCGGAAGCGTACCGTCGGGCAGCGCAGACATCTGCTTCATTGGCACATTGGAATGCGGATCGCAGATTTCCCGGACCACATAGGGCTTGGCGCTTGCCGGGTCGAGCTCGATCAAGCGTTCCAACGGCGGCCCGTAGCCGACAAACTCCGCCGGGGGCTTTTCGAGCATGGTTCGCAGCGCGGGCACGAGCAACGGATCGCGTATCCTTTGCAAGGCGTTCCCCAGCAGCATGCCCTGTTCCATGGAATCCATTTGCTCGAATTCGGAGAGGACGACGGGACGAACGGCAGCCTGCTGCGCTGGGTCGACGTTTGCGAACTCAATCAGAAAATAGGCGGTATCCGCCAGGTTCTGACCGGAGCGCTGGGGGAGCGAATCGACGATGGCCTGCAAGTCCGCGTGGCTTTCGTCCGCCAGGCGATGGTCCGTGGAAGTGGGCGCTTGAGGGTCGACGATCATTTGCCATCCAGGCCGCATTTTGCCGGCCTGGAATGCGCGGGTGTTTTCGATCGCGTTCCGAATTTTGGAGTCGGGAGTGTGTTGCGGGTTGCGCCAGGCGTCTTCGAGAAGCTGCAGCTGCAGCTCATAGTTGCGAGAGGCGGCCAGTCCGCCCGCCATCTCCTGCCGGACGTCTTCCTGTTCCTCGGCCAGCAGCCAGCGAACTTTGGCCCGGACGGCATCGTCGCCGGGCAATGCCGCAAGCTGTTCCGCAGCGGGATTCCCCCTGCCCCAGGGGCCGGAGCAGTCGGCGGCCAGGGGACTGGCGAGCTGCGCGTTGAGGCTCCGCACGAGCGCCTGCTCCTCATCCGCGGCCCGCGCGGTTAGGTCCAGGCCAATCGAGTTTGTGGTCAGCGGCCTATTGTCGAGACGGGATGTTGTGACGCTGATTTCGTAATGCCCCGGCTCCCTGAATACATATCCCTGATTTAGAACAAGGGGCATGCGGATCTCATGATCGGTCGGCACCTCTATTGACATGTAGTCATGACCGCTCTTGCCCTGCCACTGAAACCAACCGGCTGACGGCGTGATGGTAACTGTATCGGCCAGGTCGCCATAGTCAGTGCCATTGATGTTGTGCTGCCCAGTGAGCGAATCCGCAGCCTGCCTGGCACGCTGGATGGGAGTGAGCTTCTGCGACTCTGACGGCGGCACGTACCCGGGATTGGAGAAGACCAGCTCAAGCGTGATGAGGTCGCCGAGCCGAAAATGGGTCTGACCATCTTTGGCTTCGAGACGCACCAGCCCATTCGAATCGGCTCCGGAAGTTGGAGAGATCGCCGGGTCCTGAGCCGTCGCCGAGCTACCGGCCAGCAACACTGAAATCATGCAACTGAATGGAAGGGTACGAAGCAGTTGCATGAAGACCTCCAGATAAAGAATCCGACGGAAGCGGCATTCCCGATACCCACGGCTACGTCGGTCAGAATCGCACTTCGGCGACAAAACTGCAAATGTGCGGGACATGTTTCAGGGTGGACCGGGCAGCGCTGAATGCATGCGCTCCGATCCTCAGGCACATACCCCGCCAACTGACCCATGACCTTTTTGCTGTGCCGCCCCCATCCTCCTGTACACTGGAGAGTCAACGGCCATGCAAACAAAACTACCAATAGGCATCCTGGGCGCGACCGGAATGGTCGGCCAACGCTTTATTCAGCTTCTAGAGCGGCATCCATGGTTCTACGTCTCCTGGCTGGCAGCCAGCGACCGGTCCAGCGGAAAGCCGTATGGCGAGGCCGCTAACTGGCGGCTCGATACCCCCATGCCAGAGCACATCGCCCGCATGATTGTGTCGCCGGCCGACCCGCTGTCCGCCACGCCCGGCGGCGAACCTGGGCCGAAAATCATCTTTGCCGCTCTCGACGCCGCCATTGCCCGCGAACTGGAACCCAGGTTTGCCGCGGCCGGCTGCGCCGTGATCTCGAATTCCAGCGCTTACCGCATGGCTGCCAACGTGCCGCTGGTGATTCCGGAGATTAACGCCGGCCACCTGCACCTTATCGAGGAGCAGCCCACTCGCCGGGAGTCTGGCGGTTACATGGTTACCAATCCCAACTGCTCCACCATCGGGCTGGTCATGGCACTCAAGCCCATCGAAGAGCGGTTCGGGATCGAGCAGATATTCGTGACCACCATGCAGGCGGTTTCCGGCGCAGGATATCCCGGCGTTCCGTCCATGGACATTCTGGGCAATGTGGTGCCCTATATCGGCAGCGAAGAAGAAAAAATGGAGGCCGAGACCCTGAAGCTTCTGGGCCGGCTGGAAGGCCAATCCGTAACGCCGCTGGCGGCGCGAATCAGCGCTCAATGCAACCGGGTTGCGGTGGGGGATGGCCACACGGAAAGCGTCTCGATCAAGCTCGGCGGCAAGCTGGGCAGGCCGGTCACGCGCGAGGATATTCTTGCCGCGTGGTCGGAGTTCCGCCCATTGTCGGGACAGGGATTGCCGACAGCCCCCTATCAGCCCATCGAGTGGGCTCCGCAAAACGATCGCCCGCAGCCCCGGCTCGATCGGAATCGCGGCAATGGCATGGCGGTAACCGTGGGCCGGCTGCGGCCCTGCGGCGTGTTGGACTGGAAGTTTACCGTGCTCTCGCATAACACCATTCGCGGGGCGGCCGGCGCGGCCATTCTGAACGCCGAATTGCTGGCCAGCCAGGGCATGCTGGAACCGATAGTCGAGGTCGCCGCGCGCGCATGATGCGCCTTTGAACCATGGGAAGATTGGCATGAGCTTGGTAGTAATGAAGTTCGGCGGCACTTCGGTGGAAGATCCCGCTGCCATCGGTCGAACCGCGGCAATCGTGGCCGGACGCCTGGCTCTGGGCAAGCAGCCGGTGGTCGTGGTCAGCGCCATGGCACGAGTGACCGACCAGTTATTGCGCGCCGCGGCTTCAGCGGCCGCGGGCGACCGTACCGGGGCGTTGGCAATCGGTTCGCGCCTGCGATCCCGCCATCGCGACACGGCGGCCGCGCTGGTGAAGGATTTTGCCAAGGCTTCCGCGCTGCAGAACCTGATCGATCAGAAGTTCGATTCCCTGGATGAAATCCTGCGCGGCCTGGCGGCAATCCTCGAGCTTACCCCACGTATATCCGACCTGATTGTGAGTTATGGCGAGCGCCTCTCCAGCCGCATTGTGGCCGCGGCCTTCCTTGAGCGCGGCATCGACGCCACCCATGTGGATGCGCGCGACTTTGTCATTACCGACTCGCAGTTCCAGAAGGCCGCCCCGCTGGACGCTATCGTGGACAAGCGCGCCCAGGAGCAACTGCTGCCGCTGACCAGCCTGGGTAAGGTTCCAGTGATGGGCGGCTTCATCGCTTCCAACGAGGCAGGCATTACCACCACTCTGGGCCGCGGCGGATCCGACTTCACCGGCGCGCTGATCGGCGGGGCGCTTTCGGCCGAGACGATCGAGATCTGGACCGACGTGGACGGCATTATGACTACCGATCCGCGTGTGTGTCCGGACGCCTTGCGGGTCAAGGTCATCAGTTTTGAGGAGGCGGCCGAACTGGCCTACTTCGGCGCCAAGGTGCTGCACCCGGCCACCATTCTGCCCGCAGTCAAAAAGAACATTCCCGTACAGGTGCTGAACAGCCGCAACCCCACTTGCGAAGGCACGCGCATCACCTCGCTTGCGCCCCACTGCAAAAGCCCGTTCAAGTCCATTGCCGTCAAGAAAAAGCTGAGCATCATCGACGTGGTGGCCAGCCGGATGCTGATGACTCACGGCTATCTCAGCGAGATATTCTCGATCTTCGACAAGCACCAGTGCGCGGTCGACATGGTTTCGACCAGCGAAGTGAGCGTCTCGCTCACCGTGGACTCGAACGAAAAGCTGCCCTCGATTGCCGCCGACCTGAGCAGGCACGCCGACGTGAAATACGAAGGCAGGAAGGCGCTGGTGTGCATGGTTGGCGAGGATATTCGCGGAAAAAGCGGCATGGCGGCGCAGGTGTTCACCGCCATCCGCCACATTAACGTGAGAATGATCTCGCAGGGCGCCAGCGAGATTAATATGAGCTTTATGATCGACGAAGACGACGCGGACGAGGCCGTGCGCTCGCTGCACGCCGCCTTCTTCCAAGATCCCGACCCCAACATTTTCGACGTGGGCGAAGTACAGTGATCAGTGAATAGTGGACAGTGAACAGAGCGCGCCTCGTATGGGCTTTTCACCTTTTTGATGTACTTTGTTCACTATCCACTAATCACTTTTCACTAATCACTGTTCACTCTTCACTATTTCGAAGGAATCCATGCTGATTCTTGTCCTGGGCAAAGGAAAAACCGGTAGTTACGTTGCGCAGGTGGCTAGCGAACGCGGCCATGGCGTGCGTGCGCTGGATATAACCGAGAACGAGGGCGCCTCCGCGCTGACCGCGCCCAGCCTGGCCGGAGTGGACGTAGTGATTGATTTCACTGCGCCCGAAGCCGCTGTGCAGAACATGCGCGCCGTGCTGGCTGTGGGCGCGCGCATCGTTGTGGGCACCACCGGCTGGTACGCGCATTTGAACGAGATGAAGGCTCTGGCAATACGGCGCGGCGGCGGGTTGCTGTATGGAACCAACTTCTCCATCGGCGTGCAGAAGCTTTTCCGCCTGACAGCCGAGTTAGCCAAACTCGATGGTTACACCTTCTCGATAACCGAGACACATCACGTTACCAAGCTCGACGCCCCCTCCGGCACCGCCATCACGCTGCGTGAGATAGTCGAGGCCGAACAAGCGAAGATCGGGGTCGACACGACAGTCCAAGTCATCTCGCACCGCATCGCCGACGCCAATGGCGAGCACATCGTCACCGCCGCCGGCCCCGACGACCTCCTCGAACTGCGCCACAACGTCAATAGCCGCCACTGCCTGGCGTTAGGCGCCGTCCGCGCCGCCGAGTGGCTCAACGGAAAAGAAGGTGTCTGGGATTTCCGGGATATTTTCGATCAGCTGTAGAGGTGGATCCCTCCTCAGGAATGTTCAACGTGAACAATTCGCGCGGTTCTCATGAGTTTCTGGCACAGACCGAGCCAATCAGTCGTACAACTGGCCCCGATGCCAGTCGCTTTTTTGGTTATATTGTAACTACAATTAAACTGTGCTAGTTTGGGATGAGGCAAAGCGGAAGTCTAACCTTGAGAAGCACGGGCTTGACTTCAAAGACGCTCGCCTGGTCTACGATAATCCCGAGAAATGCACTTACGACAGCAGCCGCCAAGGTGAGCAACGCTGGATGGACCTTGCCCTGGCGGTGATTCGAGGGAGGCTGCTGGCGCTGATCTACACCGAGCGTGGAAACGACGTCCATGTGATCTCATTTCGGCCTGCATCCCGAGAGGAGCGCCAACAGTATGAACAAGACACAAAGTGAAACGGACTGGGAGCGTGTCCTGGCTTACAAAGAAGGCGATCCGATTCCTTGGGAGCCTGGGGACGGACCCTACGACCCGAACGACGCCGAGGCGGCGCGCGCCTGGCTTGCACAGGCCGACCTGGTTCGCAATGGAAAGCTGGTTCGCAGAAGCAAGCGCGGCCCGCAAAAGGCGCCTACAAAAAAGCTGGTGTCGCTGCGTCTGTCGCCAGAGGTAATCGACCACTTCAAGGCAACCGGCCGAGGCTGGCAGACCCGCATCGACGGTGCCCTGCTGGAGTCGATCAAAAAGAGGGCTTAGCGAGCTGCGCAAAATGCCAGCGCTGATGCCTAAGGTAATCGTCGATGAGAAAGCGCAGCGTAACCGGCTCGCCTGCGCCAACCGTGCAGTTTTCCCCAAGCCGCTCTTCGGGGATGTGATCCACCGCAGCCGCAAGAATCTCGTGCTCCACCTGCCACCAGCTGAGCAGCGTCTCCCACGGCTGCTTGGCGTAGCCGTGCGCGGCTACCCACGCGTCCTGCGCATAGCCCGGCCCGGTGTACTGGCCGTCAATGGAGGCGCGGACAAAGCGCTGGCGGTTGTTGGCGGCGGAATCGAGCAGATGCCCGACGATTTGTTTCCGGGTCCAGCCGCCGTCGCGCCAGGGCGTATCCGCAAGGTCAGGCGGCAGCGAGAGCAGCGTGGCGTGGAGGGCGTTCAATTCGTCGCGGAATTGGTGTGCGAGCTGAGTTGCCATTTCGTCCTCGGATGCGAATCGTCCGGCGCTGTTCTCCGGGGCAATGAAGAATGCGGCTCCATTTGGCGGAGCCGCATAGACTTGTCTCTTTGCTGCCGGCTACTTCTTGAGCTCGGCAAGCGCGGCAAGCACTTCACCGGAGTGAACCGACGGATCCACCTTGGTCCATTCCTTCACGATTTTGCCGTGCGGATCGATGAGGAATGTGTTGCGGCTGGCGATGGTCATGGGTCCAAAATGGCCCAGCGATCCATACGCATCCACAACCTTATGCTCCGGGTCGGCGAGCAGGCGGAACGTGAGTCCCTCCTTGGTGCAGAACTCCTTGTGGCTGTCCGGTGTGTCTACGCTCACACCCAGGATGACGGCATTCGCGGCGTCGTACTGGGCCTGATCGCGCTGGAAGTTATGAGCCTCGATGGTGCAGCCCTTGGTCATATCCTTGGGATAGAAGTAGAGAACCACCCATTTTCCGCGAAAGCTCTCCAGCGAAATCTGCGAGCCGTCCTGCGAGGGAAGGGTAAAGGTGGGCGCGACCTGCCCAACGGAGGGCATAATCTGTTGATCGTCCGCGTGGACGGTGACGAGGGCGACCGCGAGCACAACGACCGCGGCGACAGCGAAGAGAACTGGCTTTCTTGGCATTTTCACTGGGGACCTCCAGTTGATTCGATGGGGAATGGGGGTTGCGGGACTCCGAAAACTCTCCCGGACATCAGTATCAGCGCGGAGCGGCCACAATGGCAATTCCTTCCTGATTGGCTCGGCTGAGCAGGGCTTCGCGATCAAACAGCAGGGTACGGCCGGCCTCGACGGAGAGGCAACTGGCCCCGGCGCGGACCATGGCATCCACAGTGGCGATGCCGATGACGGGAACATCGAATCGCATGTCCTGGTTGGGTTTGGCCACTTTGACGACGGTGAGGCGTCGCTCGAGGGTCGAAGCGCCGTCGGCGAGCGAGCGCATCAGTTCGCCGGCGCGCTCGATTGCCGCATCCGTGCCTTCCATGGCCTCGACGGCCACGCATGCCTGGGCGGCCACCACCACGGTCTGGCCAATGTCGAAATCGGCGACGGCGCGGGCCGCGCCAAGACCGTATTCGATGTCCTTGCGTTCCTCGTCCGACGGCGCGCGCGCGGTGAGCACTCCTTCCTGGGCGAGAAGCGGCTCCAGGAATTGCGTGGAACTGATGAGTTCGATGCCCTCGTCGCCCAGGACTTTGGCCACCGCGCCCAGCAGCATGTCGGTGTTGCGCGTGCGCAGGTTGAGCAGCAGTTTGGCCAGGCGCCAGTCGGGCCGGATGCTGGAGAAGATCTGCTTGTGCTTCACCTGGCCAGCCATCACGGCCTTTGAGACGCCTTCTTTTTGGAAGGTGTCGATGAGGCGCGAGAGTTCGCCAAGCGAGAGCCAATGGACTGTAATTCCGGCGTCGGCTGCCGCGCGCCGATCAATCTCCGGATCGGTCTCCTCGTGGATCGCCGCCACCACGACGGACAAGCCCTGCGCCCGAGCTGCGTCGAGCAAGAGAAACGGAAAGCGGCCGTTGCCGGCGATCAAGCCGAGTTTCATGGTTACTTGATAACCCCGCGCTGGCTGCG